>OMGY01003091.1_pt1 | contig 11582 bp, 13 predicted proteins | sample 1674461 | NCBI WGS metagenome assembly OMGY01 (sample SAMN05578579, study PRJEB25193) | human gut metagenome | biome: Human Microbiome; feature: human-associated habitat; material: feces | host: Homo sapiens | place: USA:Birmingham
TTATATCTTACGTTGTAATATTTTTTTGTTATACTATGTTCATCAACGAAAGGGGGCGAATATTAACAAATTGTGAACAAAATGAATTTCCCATGAACTTCATGAACAATTTGTTAATATTACAAAGCTTCACACAATATTTACAACTAATATATTTTTCATTAACAATCATCATTAACTTGTATGTTATAATAAACTTGTGAATAGTCCAGAGCAAGCCCCGGAAGGGCGGACGTGCGCAGCTCACGCAGGAAATTCACGGGCGGGTAATGGTCGGGAATTATTAATGAGGTGTAATATGATATCAGGAATCGATATAAGTCAATATCAAGGAAGCGCGTTTAACACCGAGAAAGCAAAAGCGGAGGGCTTCGACTTTTGTATTTGCAGACTTGGAGGAGGGCTTCCGGGATTTAATCAGGATAAGTATTTTTTGGATAATTACATAAACTGTAAAGAGCAAGGTTTGAAAGTTGGGGCGTATGTATACGCAAACGGCCTTAATGAAGAAAATTATTTTCTTGACGTTTTCGCATATGAGACGGCAAGCAGACTTGACACTTTACAATTAGAATATCCGGTATTTTTAGACGTAGAAGCCGCTAGTTGGAGAAATCGTACTAAAGAAGTTAATACAGCAGTCATTAAAAGAATACTTGATAAAATGGAATCATATAATCTTTTTGTTGGCGTATATTCCTCTCAGGATTGGTTCAAAAATTGTGTAAATTATGATGAATTGTATGGCAGATATGTATGCTGGGTTGCTAAATGGAGCATTAACCCGCCGGCAATAGGATATGATTTATGGCAGTATGGCGGCGAGACGAATCTAATAAGTTCTAATATTGTTGCGGGCGTAATATGCGACCAGAACTATAGTAAATATGATTATTCTGAAATAATACCGAAAACTAACTGCAACGGTTGGACGGATTTGACCTGTGATGTAAACGGAGACGGTAAAATAAACAGTAAAGATATTGTTGCAGAGATGAAAGCGGTTGCAAATGGAACAGGTGGTAAGGATGTAAACGGAGACGGTAAAGTAAACAGTAAAGACATTGTGAAAATAATGAAGGAGATAGCCGATAAATGACCTTTACAGATATTACTCAAATTATAGCAAATTTAGGTTTTCCTATTGCTGCATGTATAGCGTTGTATATAATGAATACCAAAACAATTAATAAATTAACAGAAGCTGTTGAAGAATTAAAAAAAATAGTGGAGAGGTTACACAGTGGAAATTAGCGAAATATTCAAACTAATAGATGCAGGATTTACAAAGGACGATATAATAGAATTGTCAAAACCTGTGGAAGAACAACCGGATGATGTAGAAGATGTCAAGTCGGCACCGCCGGAAGAAACAGCGGAGGGGTCAAATATTGATTATATTAAAGATTTGCAGAAAAGCATCGATGATTTAAAGAAAACGATTATAGCGACTAATCAGCTAAGGAATTTAGGCGGAGATAAAACAACTACAATAGACGATATAAACGATTATATTATTAACGGAAGGAATGAGAAATAATGGCAAGTGTAAATGAATTGAATTTTAACCAGGTATCAACACTATTAACATCGATTGTTAAGCAGGCTACGGGGCAGAGTGTACTAACTCCTACAAATACCAGTGACTTTGTATCTGTAGCGACAACCGCTTTAAAGAACGGAACAGACCCTGTTATGTCAGCAATAACACAAATGGTATCACGTACTATATTTTCGATTAGACCATATTCCGAAAAGTTCAAAGGTTTGAGAGTATCTTCGGAACGTTGGGGCAATATTGTCCGCAAACTCAATATCGCCGACGGAGCGTATATTGATGATACAGCATTTGCTTTGCCAGATGACGGGCAGAGCGTAGATATGTATAAACTCCGCCGCCCCAATATACTTCAGACTAACTTTTATGGTGCGAATGTGTTCAGTATTGAACGGTCATATTTTAGGGAACAGTTGGAATGCGCGTTTACCAGTCCAGAGGAGTTGTCAAGCTTCTACAGCATGGTGACAGGTAATATTATGGACATGATAGAGACAGCACATGAAAACCTTAAACGTGCAACTCTTTCTAACCTTATCGGCGGAATTGTGTCCGGCGGGGGTGACGAACAGAATGTTCATTTGCTGACTGAGTATAACGCAAAGACTGGCGGAGAGTATACAGCGACCACCATTATGGCACCAGATGTATACCCCGATTTCATGAAATTTGTATATGCTCGAATAGCTACAGTTTCGTCTCTTCTTACAGAACGTTTACAGCTTCATCATATCAATGTTACGGGCAAAGCTATTACACGTCACACACCTTATGAAAACCAGAGATTGTATATGTATGCTCCGGCAATGTATGAAAGCACAGCTCGCGCAATAGCCGACACTTATCATGACACATTCCTGCGTTATGCTGATCATGAAACGGTTAATTTTTGGCAGGCTGTAGATACTCCAGACACTATTAATGTCACACCGTCATATCTCCAGGCTGACGGAACTATTACTACGCCAAGTGATGCAGTGTCGGTTCCGAAGGTGTTCGCTCTTCTTTGTGATGAGGAATCCTGCGGAATGACAGTATGCAATGAATGGAGTGCAACAAGTCCGCTTAACATTTCAGGCGGTTATTATAATGTTGCATGGCATTTTACGGATAGATTTTTTAACGACTTTACCGAAAATGCAGTAGTATTTACATTGGATTGATGTTATGATAGTTAAATTATATTCTAAGTTTGCCAAACGGAATAATTCAACCAAAACCCCCACAGGAGGTGTGGAATATACCGGAACGCTGAAAGATAACTGCGACATATTAAACCCCGTAGTTATCTTTCAGGCCGCCGGGGCGGTTGATTATTTCCCTGCAAGTTATAATTATGCTTATATTGATGCTTTCGAGAGATATTATTTTATTACTGAATGGGAATGGGTAGAAAGAAATTGGCTTGTCACACTTGAAGTTGATCCTATGGCAACTTATAAAGGTGACATTGGAACAAGTACACATTATGTAGAACGCTGTAGCGGCTCATATAATGGCAGGATAACTGACACAGTCTATCCGGTAATGACAGACCCCAGCGTAACTATAACAGACATTACTTCACCGTGGATTGATGAAATATATTACATAGTTGGTATTAGTGGCGGCGGAGGTGCAACAGGAATCACTTACTATATTTTTTCATCTTCTCAATATTCAACATTTATTCGGAATATATATAATAGTAAGGAGTGGTGGAATGCATCAACTGCGGATATCACTTATGACCCCTCAATATATAATCCGTTGGACTTTATAAAATCAATTAGGATGTATAGAAGTTCATTCGGTGGAACTGCGGTAGACAGTGTAAATATGGGTTATTGGAGTGTCCCGGCTTCAGGCAGGATAATACCCGATTCACAGGCTTATTCAAGTGTACAGAGAACAATTACTTTACCACAACATCCCCAGACGGCAAGCCGGGGAAGTTATGTAAATTCAGATTTGTATACTAAAAGGGTGTTGTCTATTAAACCCTTTGGCAAAATTCCATTAGATTGTAGTCTAATCGCTAATGAAACATCTATAAAAATCTATATAGGAATAGACGCATATTCCGGCCGGGGCTGGTTACGTGTATCTAATGGTTCAAATTCTATGATAATTGCTGAATCAGAGGCTCAAGTTGGAGTTGATGTACTTCTTAATGTTCAGGCCGTATCGGAACTTTCACGAGCAACAGCCATTGTAAGTTCAGTATCAAGTATTATTAGCACATTGACCGGAGGGGGGTCGAATATGACAATAGAAACCGGTGTTAGCAATTGGGCGGCAATTGCCGGAGTGCCGCTTATTCGTGAGACTGGAACAGGTGGGGATTTAGCAACATTTTCTTTTGCTGAAAGTAATAGATTATGTTCAGCATTTTATACAATAGCTGACGAATATAATTCGGAGTTTGGCCGTCCATATTGCGCACCGGCAGTATTAAACACTGTTGGAGGATTTATTAAGTGTGCAAATGCGGAAGTAGAATTCCCATGTCTTGCAACGGAGCGTGCAAAAATTGAAGAATATTTGAATGGGGGGTTTTTCTATGAATAGTGTGCCGTATTCATACGGTAATATCATGCTTGAAACGGCACCTGTTACGCCGTCAACAATACATGTAACGAATACAGCTTTATCAGCATTCTTCAGGCGTTATTTATTTTCTGATTTATTAAGCGTTTGGGAATGGAAAATCCCGGAGAATTGGGATAGCAATTATTTCAAAGCTGTTCTATTCTCATGGGGATATTTTGCAATTATTGATACTCCGGCATTCGGTATAATTCCACAACAGGCGGGATTGAAAGGATATAATGTACAATATCAACCTACTAATGCTGTAATTTCTAATCCGAGAATAAATCAAATACTTGAACCTGTAATCGGTGAAGAATGTGCGGTAATTAGAATACGTCCCGATTACTGCGGAATGCTCGACCTTGTAAATTATTACGGTGACATGATGGCGTTAACTGCGGAAACGCTCGATACAAATATATTGAATTCAAAGCTTGCTTATGTATTCGCTTCTGATAATAAAGCCGGAGCAGAAACATTTAAGAAGTTCATGGATAAAATTGCGAGCGGTGAGCCTGCGGCCTTTATAGATAAAAATTTATTTGATGAAGAACATAACCCCCACTGGATAAAGTTTAATAATGAAATCCGTGATAATTTCATAGCTAATGATTTACACGGACTTCTTAAAAATCTGTATAATGATTTTCTTAATAGAATTGGAATACCTACAGCGAATACGGATAAAAAAGAGCGTCTTATAACTTCGGAGGTTAATGCTAATACTCAGCAGGCATTTTCCGCAATGGATATGAGTTTAAAGGAAGTCCAGCGAGGTATTGAGCAGGCTATAGAAATATTCCCTGAACTTGAGGGTAATCTTTCGGTAAAATGGAGGGTGGAACTTAATGGACGCATGTCTTTCAATAATGGGGATAGTCAATTCAACACTACCGACAACAGCGGAATTTGAGGATTTAGCTTCAAAATTTAAAAGCTGGTTTAATGTATCCAGTAGTTGGATGTCGACACACCTGGCAGGTTATATTCTTATGAATACTGCGGAGCTTGAATTTATGTACCCTAATCCTAATTTTGCAGAAATTGCTATTAGTACATGGGCTCAAGTAAATGATGTGAGATTTACGGAATTATATAATACCACTACTGCGGAATTCTATAATTCGTTTGAACCTCTTGAAAATTACAATATGGAAGAGACAACTACGCAAGAGGATACTAATACCGGATCTGATACGCATACACACAGTGGAGGGACAACCACTGAAGATAGTATTACAACTAATGATACCGGCACAGTATCAGACAGCGGGGATGCCAGTCGTGACGGAACTACTACGCATAAAGTATCGGCATTTAATTCATCAACATTAGCGGATGCGCATAGTGACATTGATAATTTTAGTACTACTTCTACTAACACCAGAACTGACAATTTAACGCACACAACTACAGAGGAACACACATTTACAGATACGCAAAAGCTCGATATAAGCAGAAGTGATATATTAAATCGTACAGTAACGCTAAGTCGTCACGGAAACATCGGAGTAACCACAAGTCAGCAAATGGCGCAAAGTCAAAGAGACTTAGTTATGTTCGATTTTAATAAATATATATGTGACGAATTTAAAAATGAGTTCTGTATTTTGTTATATTAAGAGGTGAAACAATGTACTATTTTCCTTATACTAATTTTCATGACTTAAATTTAGATTGGATTATTGAATATGTAAAATCCGCTAAAAGCGAAATAGAAGATTTAATAAATCAATTTGAAAACTTAATAGTTCAAACGACCGGCGATTCAACAAATAAGGTGATGAGCCAAAACGCTGTAACGGAACAGTTGAATTATTTAAGCTCCAGAATTAATACTCTTAATACTACCGTAGAAGAATTGACAGCGAAACTCAATGAGGATATTGCGAATTTAGCAGAATTTGAAACTGAAACAGATTCAAATTTTTCATCTGATAGGTATAGACTATCAACTATTGAGCAAACTCTTACACGTTTTTATGTTTATGTTAGACATTCTGAAACGGAGACTACTATAAATGTATCAATGTCCGAGCTACTAAATTACCGCACCAGATCTAACGTTCGATATTATATACAGGATGCTGAACACAATTTTACCAGATATGCATATGAAGCATACTCCCCGACATCAACGGCTGTTATGTTACAGACGTTACCTTTTGCTAATGAAAACTGTATATATCGTGCTACGTTATATCCGGATGGACGAAAGTTATATACAGCTGTTCCGCTGGTGGAGGTTTCTAATACACCAGGTCAAAGTAAAACTTCGGTAATGTCACAGCAAGCTGTGACGGATTTTGTCAACACTTCCAATTTGCCGAGGTATCCACGATATGAAATACAGTCTGACGGAGAGTCAATACCGTCGGGGCAGCTTACCATATTACAAAATATTTTAAATGCTATAGTCGTTAATAATTATTCACCACAAATTTATTTGAACATTACAACGGATGATGTGACTGAGCAATTATATGTTGACAATGCAAATAGCACCGGGTTTGTCCTCCGAAATAATAACTATATTATAACATATACTACCACGCCGTCAGTAACTATAGAACCCGTTGAAAAAGTGTTCACTTCTTCAGTTACAGGGTTCGTCCGAATAGCTGTGGGTGCAGAAACAGGATATAACATATTAAAAATAATCGGAACGGATGTCGATTTAACAAATTATTATATTGTTGACGCTGATATTACAAATTTAATAGGTGGAGTCTCAACATTAATTTCCGTGTCTCCCGTATCTGGACATCCTGTAATATTAATATATACAAATGGCGTAGCATTCTCCGGCAGTTGGACTGTCACTTGCAGGCATAAATAAAGCGGGCGCAGCCCGCTTTATTTTTAAAATGGACAATAATCGTCGTCAATATAATCTTGGTCATTATTGTCTTTTGATTCAGTAGCATTCTCCTTTGATTCTTTAGATTTCCCGCGCACAATAATAATGTTGTCGACATATATCCGCATATTATAATCAAGCGACTTTTTAGGTTTATCAACCACTCCCTCAACTATAATCTCCGAACCTTTAGGAATGAATTTCAAAAGGTTTTCTACCCGTTTTTCAGCTATAAAAAGGTCATAAAATATAGTATCATCAAACCTTTTATTAGCCAACGTATTTACAGCAAATATATTGTTTTTAGAATTCGTTAGCTTTGCCCAATCTTTGCATAATCTCCCGTGAATAATTGTTTTGTTGTACATTTTCTTTCTCCTTTAATAATTAATATTTATCTACATTTAAAATATAAGATACAAATTAAAATTACCGCAATAATGATAGCTATATAGTAATCGAGCATCCCAGAATTCAACATCTCAATACATGTAAAATTATTTTTCATTTATACACCTCAATACATTTTTATATATTTTAATAACAATTTTAATAAATATCCTTTTTCCGCTTCGGCTTCGCCGAAATATACAGCGTTTACAATACTTCTATATTTATTACGGAATACCAGTATGTCGTATTCATTAAGCTTGAATTCTTTAGGTGCTCCGCTTTTATGAGTTGACAAGTAGTACGGTTTTTGCCTGGATTTATGCCTGTATACTGTAATTTCACCTATTGTTACGACTGGTATATATTCAGCAAGTGGACGTGACACATCTAAGAAGCTGTCCATATCTTCAAATAGGTTATCAATAGCTTGATTGGCAAATGCAGTGTCTTTCGTATATTTATATAATGCTGTTTTCTTTTTGCGCTCGCTTATTGGCGAATTTAGATATAAAGCTATTAAACGTTCATGTTCTCTGTCTATTTTCAATTCCTTTTTATTACGGTACATTTCCATAATTGGACTTATCATATTAAGCGTCAAAAAGTAGTCATTGTTTAAAATTGTAGAATTACATATGCTAATAACGCGGAGTGCAGGGCGACCCTCTAACTCTCTATTACGATTGATTGTCTCATAAGCATTGAAGAACGTGAAAGCCTCGCCATTCATGCTTTGCCCCTTTAATGTCTGAGGTATCGCCTCATCCTGTATTATAAAATCAATGTCCGTCATATCACCACCGCGGAAATTCGCAAAGGTTGATAAGCTCATCATATATCCGAGGCATTCGCCCCACGCTTTGCCGTCCTCATCAGCATAATAAAAGCTATAACAGTCATCGCCGTTCGGATAAGGTCTAATGTCTATTCCTTTATCAGTATTTAGTTTTTTAAATACATTGAACGCCTCGGTTGACAGCTTTTTAACTTCAGAAGCTTTACGCCTTAGCAGTATAAATTTAGTATGATGCTTTAATACTATTGTTTCAAGTATAGTATAAGTCTTTCCGATTCCTCGACCGCCAATTAGCCACATAAACGGCAATCCCTTACTTAACAGATATTCAATATCTGGATATCCTGACGGCTGATATAATTTACTTTTCTTTACTCTATCCATCGTATCTTTTCCATATCAAAATAATTTTTCCGCAACCATTCAAGGGATGAATTGCTGATACGTTTCAAAATATCTTCTATATCTATACTTGTACTGAGCTTATACGTTGTTGGAACAATTGCAACATTAGACGATATATGAAGATTATGCCCGTCAATTTGTAGATCTATGTCCGTATCATTATCATTATAAATAGCCCGAGTCCCTCCGGCTTTACTCCAGATGAAACCATCCTTGAATTTCTCAATATCGCCGAGTTCTTCCGCGCCGGACGGAGTATTACCTTTCCGAAACTTATTAACCCCCGCTACAGTTACTTTTAATTCTCCGTCCTTAACCTGGGCGTATTTCTTCGCTCCCAAAGTGACGAATTTTTCGCTTATTCCTTCGTTTTCATACACACCCATATAATGCTTACCCCCCTTTATGTCAACCGCCTTGTAGCCCAATTTTTGAGCCTCTGCGACCATGCGGTTATTATAATCGGCAGGCGTATAATTTCCGATATATTTTACACTATCTGTATCCGCATATACAAAATCTCTTCCGACTATCCACATAAAAGCTTTTAAGTCCTGCCGAGCATACGCCGTAACCCATACGCCGACAGCATACGGGAGAAACGGCGACCTCTTCATTTTAGCAAGTTTCTCCTCTTTTGTGTCGATGAGATAATATTCATCAGTTGATGAAAGATACGCTATATCATCTTTCAAAGTGTTTTGTACGGTCATACCATACAAAGCGTTGATTTTCTTCTTGGATTCCGCATATGCTATGTTATCCTGCCCACCTTTTAACTCAGTCTTTTTTATAAACAAATCAATTACAAGTTGTCTAAATTCCAAAGGTAAATAGCGTTTGAGAGATTTATAACATTCTATTATTGTTATATCCTGCAAAGAAATGTTATAATCCTCTAATAAAATCGTTAAGTCAATTTCTGTAATAGTTGTCTCTAAACTCTCGGCGTATAATATTCTGCCGTTGTCAAGCAAATAGTTTTTTATGTTCCTACACTTACTAAACGATATATAAGGCTGGTGCCATTTCTTAAGTTCTACATGTTCCAATCGTACACGGAATACGTATCCGAATTTTTCCGAATTGAGCATAATTGTTTTAATATCATCGGTTGTTTCTCTAAATTCCGTAAGCGGGAATTTTTTATTTACCAGTTCGTAAGGGTATGAGCTTTCGCGGTCATAACTGCCCACATTTTCTAATATCTTACCCGCATAAAACCTGTTTGCATGTGTGTCTCCTCCTCGAAAAGCTTCACGTAACAATTCAAACACATGTAATGTGGGCACTAAACCGCGTAATATTCCGTTATATGGGAATAACACCTTTTTTGCCATTCGCCGAACATATCCTGTGGAAGTATATGGAATTGTATTTAGTGTGTCTCCATTAGCTTTTAACAAAGCTTTAATAGCGCATGATAACCCCACAACATCATTTCGCATATAAATTAAATCTTCAGTTTCTATTTCCGTCCAAGGATAACGTACTACATCGTAATTCATTTCCGTTTTCTGTAACGCTTTAGGAACGTTCATATCTTTCATAAACCGTTCAAGACCTGTTCCCGCAAGCTTGTAACTACAACGAAATTCCACTTTACCCCACACACAGTACAAAGGTTCTCTAACGTCAACTAAAAACACGTCTTTTCGGTCAAACTCATGAATGCCCTTTAAAAATTGGAATTCGTGAGCTAAATTATGAACATATATAATTAATCGTTTCTTCTCCGGAATTATTCGGTTTAATTCGTCAATCATGGTTATAAAATCTTCCCAAGTTCGGCCATATATTACCGGCATGCCCCATATATGCAGCTGCCATATATACATGAACGCGTGAGTTCCGTCTTTGTATTCAGTTTTGCTCGTTTCTATATCCCATGACGCTATTACTTCCAGATACTTATTAACCGATTTCGTTAATAATATTTTGGACAGTCTTGTGTTTAGCATCTCCATTAATGAATGCACTAGCAAGTTCCTCCGACGAATATATATCTATTAGTTTTGTGTTCTTCGCCGCCGCCATAAAGTCCGCAAACTTATTATATTTAGAACTTGGAATATTATATCCGTGTTTTTTTAATGTTGCAACACTTTTTCGGCGCAATTCTCTTAGCCCCGCAATGCTTGCAAACTTATTTTTATATAAATTCTCCGCAATTTCTCGATAAAATGGTAAATCTTCATCTGAGACGTCCTTCGGGGCTTCTAAGTCAAATAATCCGCTTTTAAGCACTTTGTCATAAGCTGACCATTCCTTAGACGCTGAAAACCTTTGCTCGCGCTTCTTAAGAATATAATACAATCTCCGGTATTCCTGTCTATCTGTCATTTGTGTTATCCTCGGACATAATATCTAAACATTCTTTCACCGCCGACAGCTTCGCCTGATAGATATCAGTTTCCAAACTATTTTTGCATACGCTGTAATGTCTACGGTACATGATTTCATAATAGTTGTATAATTTAATCATTTTATCTGTTTTTGTCATTGTCTAAACCCCTCCATACTAAAACGTTGTAGTCGTCGTCAACTCTACATTTTGCCAGCCCTGACTTACTATTAACACATTCATATATTGAATTTAAGTCCTCTTGATGAATTCCGCCTTTTAAAAAATGAGTGTATATATCACCGTTTGACGCGCGAAATGTTATAACATCATCACCGTTCATAAACTCAATTTCTTTAGGTGCTAATAACACCGTTTTACTTCCTATGTGATAATCTAATACGCAGTAGCCGATTGAATCGTATAACAATACTGTGTAACACCCTGTACATTCGTCATCCAATGCATAACCCCGATATATAAAATGCTCTTCACACACTTTATTTAATCGGTCGATTTCGTCCCACGTATGAAGCTCAAAGTCATCCTCCATACCTAAAGCGTCTTTAAAGCGTTTGTATTCGGTCATATCTGCATCCCCTTTCGTTGATGAACATAGTATAACAAAAAAATATTACAACGTAAGATATAA
>OMGY01003099.1_pt1 | contig 11560 bp, 7 predicted proteins | sample 1674461 | NCBI WGS metagenome assembly OMGY01 (sample SAMN05578579, study PRJEB25193) | human gut metagenome | biome: Human Microbiome; feature: human-associated habitat; material: feces | host: Homo sapiens | place: USA:Birmingham
TAATATAGTAGAATTTGTCGTTTTCACCGAAATTATTTGTTAACATTCGTTTAAGTTTCACAAAGCAGTTGCTGTTTTTGTGAAAACATGTTACAATCTATATAACTTTTTAAGTGACAAAAATAAAGATAATAGGAGTGGTAAATAATGTATCAGGAAGAATACAAACGCTGGTTGGCAGCAGATCTTGAGGATGCCGATCTGAACCCGGAACTGTCCAGGATCGAAGGAAACGATGATGAGATCAAAGAACGTTTCGCGGTCGCATTAAAATTCGGAACTGCTGGTCTTCGTGGGGTCCTGGGAGCAGGTACCAATCGTATGAATATTTATGTGGTCCGTCAGGCAACACAGGGACTGGCCAACTGGGTAAAAACACAGGGCGGCACACAAACTGTAGCCATCAGCTACGACAGCCGTCTGAAAAGTGATGTATTTGCAAAGACTGCTGCAAGTGTACTGGCAGCCAACGGAATCAAAGTCAGAATCTATGATGCTCTGATGCCGGTTCCGGCCCTTTCTTTCGCAACCAGATATTACAACTGTAATGCAGGTATCATGGTAACTGCTTCTCATAACCCTGCAAAGTACAATGGTTATAAAGCATACGGTCCGGACGGATGCCAGATGACAGATGATGCTGCAGCAATCGTTTACAATGAGATTCAGAAAACTGATGTTCTGACCGGTGCAAAATATATGTCTTTTGCAGCAGGTGTAGAAGAAGGACTGATCCGTTTCGTAGGAGATGACTGCAAACGTGCCCTGTATGATGCTATCGAGTCCAGACAGGTTCGTCCGGGTCTGTGTAAAACTGCAGGACTGAAACTGGTATACAGTCCGTTAAACGGTTCCGGTCTGGTTCCTGTCACACAGGTACTGAAAGACATCGGAATTACTGATATCACCATTGTCCCGGAACAGGAATATCCAAACGGTTACTTTACAACCTGCAGTTATCCGAACCCGGAAATCTTTGCGGCTCTTGAACTGGGACTGAATCTTGCAAAAGAATCCGGTGCTGACCTGATGCTTGCAACAGACCCGGATGCAGACCGTGTAGGTATCGCTATGAAATGTCCCGATGGTTCTTATGAACTAGTCAGCGGAAATGAAGTGGGTGTTCTGCTCCTGGATTATATCTGTGCAGGACGTATCGAAAAAGGTACGTTGCCACAGAATCCGGTAGCAGTAAAATCTATTGTATCCACACCGCTGGCAGATGCCGTTGCAAAACATTACGGTGTAGAATTGAGAAGTGTCCTGACCGGCTTCAAATGGATCGGTGATCAGATTGCTCAGCTGGAAGCAGCAGGTGAAGTTGATCGTTTCATCTTCGGATTCGAAGAAAGTTATGGCTATCTGGCTGGTCCTTATGTACGTGACAAAGACGCAGTCATCGCTTCCATGTTGATCTGTGAGATGGCTGCTTACTACAGAAGCACCGGAAGTTCTCTGAAAGCGAGACTGGAAGAGATTTACAAAGAATATGGTCGTTACCTGAACAAAGTAGACAGCTTTGAATTCCCGGGATTAAGCGGAATGGATAAGATGTCAGCTCTGATGCAGGGACTTCGTGACAAACCTCTCACAGAGATCGCAGGTCATGCCATCGTAAAAGTAACAGATTACCAGAAACCGGAAGAAACAGGACTTCCTGCAGCAAACGTACTGATCTACAAGCTGGATAACGGCGAGACAGTAGTTGTCCGCCCATCCGGAACAGAACCAAAGATCAAGATCTATTACACAACTCTCGGAAAGAACCTGGAAGAGGCAGAAGCTGAGAAAGAGAAGCTTGCAGAAGCATTAAAACCGATTATGGCATAAGCAATTGTAAGCAGAACTGAATAAAATATACCAAACCGGAAAGGCTGTGCTCATTGGAGGTGCAGTCTTTCTTTTTGTAACCCGCAGGGGCCTTACTGTTACTGTGAACGGAGTGAACAGTAACGACTTACTTAAATAGGATTGATATAATTAACACTCTTTGCTACAATAAAAAACAGCGAAAATAAGAATAAGACTGCTTATGAATGAAAGGAAAATATACTATGGAAGAATATGAAGTAATCAGCATTCCGGTATCTGACGGAACAGAACGGGATTTTGCAATCATGGATACCTTTGAATTTGAAGGACAGGGATATCTGGCAGTTTCTCTGATCGAAGGAGATGAGATCCAGGAGGGCGTTTACATTTACCGTTACCACAATGCAGAAGATGGAGATGTTGTGGTAGAGCAGATCACTTTGCCTGCAGAATACAAAAAGGTGACAAAATTTTACGAACAGATGTAAGCAAAAAAAATATCTCGAAAAGAACCTGCATCTTGTGGTAAAATAAAAAAATCAAATTTTGATCAATAAAAACAGGAGGAAAAAACGATGGAAAAATCAACCGTTTATTTTACTGATTTCAGATGTCCGGTTGGCACCAGCCAGCTTGATAAACTGAAGAAACTCTGCGTTACAGCCGGAATCAAAGACATTGATATGGATGGAAAATTCGTGGCTATTAAAATGCATTTCGGAGAACTTGGCAATCTGGCTTTCCTGCGTCCGAACTACGCAAAAGCAGTAGCTGATCTCTGTAAAGAGCAGGGAGGACTTCCGTTCCTCACAGACTGCAACACTCTTTATCCGGGAAGCCGTAAGAATGCACTGGAGCATCTGGAGTGCGCAAATCTCAACGGATTTAACAGCATTTCAACAGGATGCCAGATCATCATCGGTGATGGCTTACGCGGTACAGACGAAGTAGAAGTACCGGTAGTTAACGGTGAATATTGTCAGACTGCACTGATCGGACATGCGATCATGGATGCAGATATTTTTATCAGCTTAAGCCACTTCAAAGGACATGAAGCAACCGGCTTCGGCGGTGCACTGAAGAATATCGGAATGGGATGCGGAAGCCGCGCAGGTAAGATGAAACAGCATGCCAGCGGAAAACCTGCAGTAAATGAAGAACTCTGCCGCGGATGCCGTCGCTGTGCGAAAGAGTGCGGAAGTGATGCGATTACATATCCGAATAAAAAAGCAGTCATTGATTATGATAAATGTAAAGGCTGCGGCCGTTGTATCGGAGCCTGTGGTTTTGATGCAGTATACAATCCAAACAGCAGTGCGAATGAACTTCTTGACCGTAAGATGGCAGAATATGCACAGGCAGTCTGTCATGGCCGTCCGCATTTCCATGTAGCGCTTGTTCAGGATATCAGCCCGAACTGTGACTGCCATGGCGAAAATGATGCACCAATCCTTCCTGATATCGGAATGTTTGCAAGCTTTGACCCGGTTGCTCTGGACCAGGCCTGCGCAGATGCCTGTCTGAAAGCAACTCCAATCGAGAACAGCCAGCTTGGAGAACACCTGGCAAAACCTGACTGGCATTGCCACCACGACCATTTCAAAGATTCCAACCCGAACATTGAATGGCAGGCAACACTGGATCAGGCAGAGAAGATTGGTCTGGGAACCAGACAGTATGAACTGAAGATTGTGAAATAATATGTTTATCAGCAGTGGAAAATAAATGCGAAAAAGTAATAAACAAAAAGGACCGGATGAATGAACTATATTGTCTTTGACCTGGAATGGAATCAGAATCCTTCGGGAAAGAAAACACGTAACGACAGGCTTCCATTTGAGATTATCGAGATTGGGGCTGTAAAAGTAAACAGTAAAAAAGAAATAACGGATCATTTTCACCGACTGATCAAACCACAGGTCTATAAATGGATTCATGACAGCATCCATGAGGTAATTCATGTAGATTATAAAGATCTTATGAAAGGCGTGCCCTTTGAGCAGGCAGTCAGGGAATTTATTGACTGGTGCGGAGAAGACTGGTACTTTTTTACCTGGGGAAATCAGGACGTGATGGAACTTCAGAGAAATATGAAGTTCTATGGCCTGCTGGATCTGCTTCCCGGACCTGTGACCTATTATGATGTGCAGAAACTATACAGTATCAGTTATGATGACGGTACACACAGGTGTGCATTGGAGCATGCGATCGATGAGCTGAAAATAGAGAAATCCAGGGGATTTCACCGGGCGCTTGCAGATGCCTGGTATACAGCGAAAGTCCTGGAGAAAATAAATAACATAATCATCATCAATCATCCGTCACTGGATGTTTACCAGAATCCAAAGAAGAAAAAAGACGAGATACATATTTCCTATCCGGATCATGACAAATATGTATCCAGAGAATTTGCCACAAGAGAGCGAATCATGAAAGACCGCGAGGTGACCAGCACCAGATGTCCGGTCTGTCATCTGCCTGCAAAGCGCAAACTCCGATGGTTTATGAATAATCCAAAGGTTTATTACAGCATATCCAATTGTGAAGAACATGGACTGATAAGAGGCAAGATCCGCATCCGAAAAACAGAAGATGAGAAATATTTCGCTGTGAAGACATTGCGTTTCACAGATACAGAAGAAGCGGAAGAACTTCGTGAAAGAAAAGAAGTCCTCCGCCTCAGGCGAAAACTAAAAAGAAGCGTTGAGAAGGAGATCTGAAAGGATCTCCTTTTCATATTGCATTCCATATCCGACCATATGGCCGTCTAAATAATATTTACTTTTAATTCTCTTTGGACCGACAGAATTGTTCAGAAGTTTCTGCTTCTTTACAAGCTGGCTCACATCGGTTCCTGTGGGGACAGTTACGTACACATGCCTCATATAATAGAAGGAACACAGATTATTCCAGTCCTTTAACAGGTGCTTTTCGCATGGGAGAAATACTGCCGGTACCGGATCGGTATCTATATTCAAGTCTACTTTTTCAAAATTGTCGAAGCCGTAATCCAGCAGAGAAGTTGTGTCAGGAAAAGCACCGTTTGTAGAATTCAGCACAACTGCAATGAGAATGGAATTTCCTCTCTTGGCATAGGTGACAAGCGTACTTCCCGCTGCATCGGTGTATCCGGTCTTTCCTCCCAGAACCCCATCGTATGCATAAGACTGTCCGGGCATCATCTTATGGTGATTGAGAAGATAACGGGTTTCAGACTGCTTATTAGTCGGAGGAATCTCATAAACCTGTGTGGTCACAAATTTACGGAATCTGGGATTATACCAGGCTGCCTTAGCAATCTTCATCATATCACCTGCGGTGGTATAATGCGTCTCATCCGGAAGACCATTTGGATTATTAAAATGGGTGTTCTTACAGCCAAGCTGAGCTGCCCTCTGGTTCATCAGTTCAACAAACTTCTTTACAGAACCGCTTGTTTTTTCTGCCAGAGCAAGAGCCATCTCATTGGCGGATTCCAGCATCAGAGCCATCAGGGCCTGCTCTACTGTGAAAACCTCTCCTGTTTCTGCGTAAATGCTGGAGCTTCCGGCCTCAATCCCATAAGCCGCTTCCTGCGACATGGTGATCGTATCGTTCATATCCAGATATTCACAGGCCAGAAGAGCGGTCATGATCTTAGTGATACTGGCGGGATATAGCTTATCTTTGGCATTCTTGGAATAAAGAATAGTATCAGTGACTGCATCCATCAGCACTGCGGACTGTCCCTCGATATTAGGACCTGTGGGCCATCCTTTGACAGAATCGATATCTGAGGCCTGTGAATAGGTTTCTGAATGACCGGCTTCAGGAGTGGCAGAGGTTTCGGCAGCGTAAGTGACTGCAGGCTGGGAGGTCAGAATCCCTGCACAAAGCATTCCGGTGAGGAAACGTTTCATTAATTTATGAAATTTTGTTTTAAACATTTGAAATTACCCTTCATTAAATATACATAGTAGTTGCTTTCCATATCCTAGTACATCGTTTTAAATGACGTTCGGACAAAATATTCTACCTTATTATATCATTAATTACAATGCCTGTGTAAAATTTATATGATAGTATGTTAACAGTGTGTTACTGTTCGGGAGTTTGACAGTAACCAGTGTTATTAAACAGTAACAGGATTACCCTAATATTCAAAAAAATACTTGACACAGTGAATTTTGTGACCTTATAATGAATCCGCATAGTTAAATAAATGATATGTCCACAAAAACGTTGATGGAGAGAGTAACTGCAGGGGAAAGCAGACAGCGAACCGGGGAGGGTGTGAGCCCGGTGGTGAGTAAATGCAGTGAAGATCACTCCGGAGTTGCAGCTCTGAAGGGTGTACAGACAGGTAAGAGCTGACGGAAATCCCCGTTAAAAGATTCATGTATCGGCAGAGGATGCCCGTACAATGTAACAGGTGGTATAGCGAACGTCAATAAACCTTCGTCCTTTTACAAAAGGGCGATTTTTTTATGGGCTTATTTTCGTTCTTAAAGGACACCGGAAATATTTTTCAGCGTATATAAACGTCCTGCATATTTTCAGGTGTCTGATACAAATAATTTAAACAGGAGGTAAATTACTGTGTACCAGAAAGTTGATACGAACTTAAACTTTGTAGACCGTGAGAAAAAAGTAGAAGAATTCTGGAAAGAAAACCATATCTTTGAGAAAAGTATGGAGAACAGAAAAGAGGGAGAAACCTATACATTCTACGACGGACCGCCTACTGCAAACGGTAAACCGCACATCGGCCATGTACTTACCCGCGTTATCAAGGATATGATCCCGAGATACCGTACAATGAAGGGCTACATGGTTCCGCGTAAAGCAGGATGGGATACCCACGGACTTCCGGTAGAGCTGGAAGTAGAGAAGAAACTTGGTCTGGATGGCAAAGAGCAGATCGAAGAATACGGTATGGAGCCATTCATCAAACAGTGTAAGGAAAGCGTCTGGAAATATAAAGGAATGTGGGAGGATTTCTCCTCTACTGTTGGTTTCTGGGCTGATATGGAACATCCATACGTAACTTACTATGACGATTATATTGAATCCGAATGGTGGGCATTAAAAGAAATCTGGAACAAGAAGCTTCTGTATAAAGGCTTCAAGATCGTTCCTTACTGTCCAAGATGCGGTACCCCTCTTTCCGCACAGGAAGTATCCCAGGGATACAAAACTGTAAAAGAGCGCTCCGCAGTTGTAAGATTCAAGGTTGTTGGTGAAGATGCATACTTCCTTGCATGGACAACAACACCATGGACACTTCCGTCCAACGTTGCACTCTGCGTAAACCCGGATGAGACTTACTGCAAAGTAAAGGCAGCAGACGGATATACCTATTATATGGCAGAAGCACTCCTTGACAAAGTCCTTGGCAAACTTGCAAAAGAAGAAGGCGAGAAAGCATATGAAGTTCTGGAAACCTACAAAGGAACAGACCTGGAATACAAAGCATACGAGCCGCTTTTCGCATGTGCAGGAGAGGCAGCAGCAAAACAGAAAAAGAAAGCTCATTTCGTAACCTGTGATAACTACGTTACTATGAGTGATGGTACAGGTATCGTTCACATCGCACCTGCATTCGGTGAAGACGACAGCAGAATCGGACGTAACTATGAACTGCCATTCGTACAGTTCGTAGACGGACAGGGTAACCTGACAAAAGAGACACCATACGCAGGCGTTTTTGTAAAGAAAGCAGATCCTATGGTTCTCACAGATCTGGACAAAGAAGGCAAGCTCTTCGATGCTCCGAAATTCGAGCATGATTATCCACACTGCTGGAGATGTGACACACCACTGATCTACTATGCAAGAGAATCCTGGTTCATCAAGATGACAGCAGTTAAGGATGACCTGATCAGAAATAACAATACAATCAACTGGATCCCTGAGAGCATCGGTAAAGGACGTTTCGGCGACTGGCTTGAAAACGTTCAGGACTGGGGTATCAGCCGTAACCGTTACTGGGGAACTCCACTGAACATCTGGCAGTGTGAATGCGGACATATGCATTCCATCGGAAGCCGTCAGGAGTTATTCGAGATGAGCGGTGATGAGAGAGCCAAGACAGTAGAGCTTCACCGCCCATACATTGATGAGATTACACTGAAGTGTCCGGAGTGCGGTGGAGAAATGCATCGTGTACCGGAGGTTATTGACTGCTGGTTCGACTCAGGAGCAATGCCTTTCGCACAGCATCATTATCCTTTTGAAAACAAAGAATTATTTGAGCAGCAGTTCCCTGCAAACTTTATCTCCGAGGCTGTAGACCAGACCCGTGGATGGTTCTACTCACTCCTTGCAGAATCCACACTGCTCTTCAACAAAGCACCATACAAGAACGTAATCGTTCTGGGACATGTTCAGGATGAGAACGGACAGAAGATGAGTAAGTCCAAAGGAAATGCAGTTGATCCATTCGATGCACTGAACAAATACGGCGCAGATGCCATCAGATGGTACTTCTACATCAACAGTGCTCCATGGCTTCCGAACCGTTTCCATGGCAAGGCAGTTGTGGAAGGACAGCGTAAATTCATGAGTACACTGTGGAATACTTACGCATTCTTCGTATTATATGCAGACATCGACAACTTCGACCCGACCAAATATGAACTGAACTATGACCAGCTTCCTGTTATGGACAAATGGCTCCTCAGCAGATTAAACACAACAGTTCAGGCAGTTGACAATGACCTGGCTAACTACAAGATCCCGGAAGCAGCAAGAGCACTCCAGGAATTCGTAGATGAGATGAGTAACTGGTATGTAAGAAGAAGCCGTGAACGTTTCTGGGCAAAGGGAATGGAGCAGGATAAGATCAATGCTTACATGACTCTGTACCATGCACTGGTAACCATCGCCAAGACAGCAGCTCCGATGATCCCGTTCATGACAGAAGAGATCTACCAGAACCTGGTAAGAAGCGTTGATGAAAGCGCACCGGAAAGTATCCACCTGTGTGACTTCCCTGTTGTAAATGAAGCACATATCGATACAGAGCTGGAAGCTAACATGGACAACGTTCTGAAACTGGTTGTTATGGGACGTGCATGCAGAAATACAGCCAACATCAAGAACCGTCAGCCAATCGGACAGATGTATGTAAAAGCTGATTTCGAAATTCCGGAATTTTACAAAGACATTGTAAAAGATGAATTAAATGTAAAGAATGTAACATTTACACAAGATGTTCGTGACTTTACTTCATATACTTTTAAACCTCAGTTAAAGACAGTCGGACCAAAATATGGTAAAATGTTAGGAGGTATTAAAGCAGCACTCGAAAACCTCGAAGGAAATGCAGCAATGGATGAGTTAAATGCTACAGATGCCCTGAAGCTTGATATCAATGGACAGGAAGTGACACTGTTCCATGAGGACCTGCTGATCGAATCCGCTCAGATGCCGGGATATGTATCTGAGAATGACAACGGAATCACAGTTGTTATGGATACAAACCTTTCCGAAGAACTTCTGGAAGAAGGATTTGTTCGTGAGATCATCAGTAAAGTACAGACCATGCGTAAGGAAGCCGGATTCGAAGTTATGGATAAGATTGCGGTAACTTACGAAGGAACAGAAAAAGCAGAGAAAGTATTTGCAGACAATGCATCTACGATCGCAGATGAGACACTGGCACTGGAAGTTACAAAGGCAGCACCTGCCGGCTACACAAAAGAGTGGAAGATCAATGGTGAAGCCGTAACGATTGGTGTAGAGAAGAGATAATCAAAGCCCAGTTTTTAAGAAGGGAAGTAGAAAATGTATAATCCAAGATTTGAAAAAGACGTATTTAAAAGAGATGTGCGGAACAATGTGAAGACATTGTTCCGTAAGGAAGTAGAAGAGGCAACTCCACAGCAGTTGTTCCAGGCAGTTTCTTATGCTGTAAAGGAAGCCATCATCGATGACTGGCTTGCAACACAGAAACAGTATGAGAAAGACGATCCGAAGACCGTATATTACATGTCCATGGAATTCCTGCTCGGAAGAGCTCTCGGAAACAACCTGATCAACATGACGGCATATAAGGAAGTAAAAGAAGCTCTGGAAGAGATGGGAATCGACCTGAACGTGATCGAGGATCAGGAGCCGGATCCGGCACTTGGTAACGGTGGACTCGGACGTCTGGCAGCATGTTTCCTGGATTCTCTTGCAACACTGGGATATGCATCTTACGGATGCGGTATCCGTTACCGTTATGGTATGTTCAAGCAGAAGATCAGAGACGGCTATCAGGTAGAAGCACCGGATAACTGGCTGAAAGATGGTAACCCGTTTGAGCTTCGCAGACCGGAATATGCGAAAGAAGTACGTTTTGGCGGAAATATCCGTGTGGAATACGATGAGACAGGAAAGACACACTTCGTTCAGGAGAACTATGAATCTGTAATGGCGATCCCTTATGATTATCCGATCGTAGGATACGGCAACCACATCGTGAATACACTCCGTATCTGGGATGCAGAAGCGATCGTAGATTTCCAGTTAGATTCCTTTGACCGTGGAGATTATCACAAAGCCGTTGAGCAGGAGAACCTTGCGAAGAATATCGTAGAAGTGCTTTATCCAAATGATAACCACATCGCAGGAAAAGAACTGAGACTGAAACAGCAGTATTTCTTCGTATCAGCAAGTATCCAGGCTGCAATTACAAAGTTTAAAAAGAAACATGGTGATATCAGCAAACTGCCGGAGAAAGTAACATTCCAGATGAATGATACACATCCGACAGTAGCAGTAGCAGAGCTGATGCGTATTCTTCTTGATGAGGAGAATCTCGGATGGAATGAAGCATGGGATATCACAACAAAATGCTGTGCATATACGAACCATACGATCATGGCAGAAGCACTTGAGAAATGGCCGATCGACCTGTTCTCAAGACTGCTTCCGCGTATTTACCAGATCATCCAGGAAATCGACCGCCGTTTCATCGCGCAGGTAAGAGCACAGTATCCTGGTAATGAAGAAAAGGTTAAGAAGATGGCAATCCTGATGGACGGCCAGGTGAAGATGGCACACCTTGCAATCGTTGCAGGTTATTCTGTCAATGGTGTTGCAAAGCTGCATACAGAGATTCTGAAGAATCAGGAACTGAAAGACTTCTATCAGATGATGCCGGAGAAGTTCAACAACAAGACAAATGGTATCACACAGAGACGTTTCCTCATGCATGCGAACCCGCTGCTTGCTGACTGGGTAACAGAGAAGCTCGGCACAAAAGAGTGGATTACAGACTTGTCCAAGATGAGCGGATTAAAGGAATGGCTGGATGACGAAGAGGCTCTGAAAGAATTCATGACGATCAAGTTCAAGAACAAAGAGCGTCTTGCAGCTTACATCAAAGAGCACAACGGTGTAGAAGTAGATCCAAGATCGATCTTCGACGTACAGGTAAAACGTCTGCACGAGTACAAACGTCAGTTACTGAACATCCTGCATGTAATGTATCTGTACAACCAGATCAAAGAACATCCGGAAATGTCCTTCTATCCTAAGACATATATCTTCGGAGCAAAGGCTTCTGCAGGATATATCCGTGCTAAAGAGATTATCAAACTGATCAACTCTGTTGCGGATGTGATCAACAATGACCGCAGCATCAACGGCAAACTGAAAGTTGTCTTCATCGAAGATTACCGCGTATCCAACGCAGAGCTTATCTTCGCGGCAGCAGACATCAGTGAGCAGATTTCTACAGCTTCCAAAGAAGCTTCCGGAACAGGTAACATGAAGTTCA
>OMGY01003102.1_pt1 | contig 11558 bp, 5 predicted proteins | sample 1674461 | NCBI WGS metagenome assembly OMGY01 (sample SAMN05578579, study PRJEB25193) | human gut metagenome | biome: Human Microbiome; feature: human-associated habitat; material: feces | host: Homo sapiens | place: USA:Birmingham
AGCTTGCGGATAAAGCCCACGGTGTCGGAGATCACCACGTCCAGGGTGTCGCTGACGGTCAGGAGACGGGTAGTGGTGTCCAGGGTATCAAACAGGCGGTTGTTGGCGGGGATTCCGGCCCCGGAGATGGCATTGAGCAGCGTGGACTTGCCGGCGTTGGTGTAGCCCACGATGGCCACCACGGGGATCTCGTTTTTCATGCGGCGCTGGCGCTGAGTGCCCCGGACCCGGCGCACCTCCTCCAGCTCCGCCTTGAGCTTGTCGATCTTGCGGTGGATATGGCGGCGGTCCGTCTCCAGCTGGGTCTCGCCGGGGCCCTTGGAGCCGATGGGCCCCTTGCCGCTGGTGCCGCCCTGGCGCTCCAGATGGGTCCACATGCCGATGAGCCGGGGCAGCAGATACTGATACTGGGCCAGCTCCACCTGCAGGCGGCCCTCACGGGTGCGGGCCCGCTGGGCGAAGATGTCCAGAATCAGGCCGCTGCGGTCCAGCACCTGCACGCCGGTCATCTCCGTCAGCACCCGCAGCTGGGAGGGCGACAGGTCGTTGTCGAAAATCACCATGGTGGCGTTTTCCTCCTGGACCATGCGGCGGACCTCCTCCACCTTGCCCTCGCCGATAAAGCTGTGAGGGTCCGGCTTGTCCCGGCTTTGCAGGATGGTGCCTACAGCCTGTCCCCCGGCGGTATCCACCAGGGCGGCAAGCTCCGCCAGGCTCTCCTCGTCGGCGCTGTCATCGCCCAGCACCGGGGACCGCAGGCCCACCAGCACCGCATAGTCGCGCTTTTTTTCTTGTATGATCGTTTGTTCCATATTTGCCCTCGCTTCCGGTTTTCACCTGATAATATAGTATACCCGACGGCAAAAGTAAAGGACCCGCAGCCAAAAATGGTACGGGTCCTGTAAAAAGTGTCTTTACTTGTCCAGGCCGAAGCGCTTGTTGAACTTGGCCACACGTCCGCCGGTATCCACCAGCTTCTGCTTGCCGGTGAAGAAGGGGTGACACTTAGAGCAGACTTCCACGCGAATATCCTTCTTCGTAGAACCTGTCTCAATCACATTACCGCAGGCGCATTTGATAGTAGTCTGCTGATAATTGGGATGGATTCCTTCCTTCATTGCTCTTGTTCACCCCTTTCTGGTTCACTCGTCGCCGCGGCATCGCCGCAAACGCAACTGTGATAATAGCACACTCTTCCCGCAAATGCAAGCATTTTTCGCTATTTTCACAAAGAAATTTCTTCTCCGCAGGCGAAGAAATACAGAATGCGCTCCGTCACCGGCTTTTCCAGTATCCGCGACAGCGCTCCGGCGTAAGCGTCCAGCTGCGGCCGATAGGCCTCCGCCCGCTGGGACGCCTCTGCCGCTGTCACCCGATCAGTCTTGAAATCCACCACCGTCAAACCCGCCGTCGTCTCAAACACGCAGTCTGCCACGCCCTGCAGGAGTATCTCCTCCCCTGCTGCCGCGACGTCATAAATACCCGCATCGGTGAGCAACGCGAAGCGGTACTCCCGCCACACCTGCGGCGCAGTCCGTATCCTCTCTGCCAGCGACGACGCCAAAAACCGCGCCAGCGCCGGGATATCCAGTGCCGCCGCCTGCTCCGGCGTCAGCAGCCGTCGGGCCGTCAGTCTTTCCGCAAAAGCCGTCACTGCCTCTGGTACCGCAGGGGTATCCAGCGGCAGAAACTGCATCGCCAGGTGCATGGCTGTACCGCGCTCTGCCCCGGTCAGTCCGCGCTTTTCCTGCAAAAACCGCGGCTTCTCCGGTGCGGCGGTCCGCCGCGCCGGCAGTGTCCCCTCGGCGATCTCCTGATCGATGGCCCGCCCCTTCAGCTGGGTAGCCGTCACCTTGGAGGGCGTCACTGTCGCCGCTCTGTGACTGTACCGGAACGCCAGCGCCGCCTCGTCCGGCTGCGGATCCGGTGCCTGCGATCCCGGCTCCTCCGCCGGCATCGCCGCACCGCCGTCCTCCTCACCGCTGATGCGGTGCAGCCGCAGCGCCAAGCCCTCCGGCCCGTCGTACAGTACCGCGGGACGTACCCCGGTGTAATCGTGGAACACCCCTGCCTGATATGTGCTCAGCAGCGCCAGCAGCAGCCAATCGCCCGGGCAGTTTACCGCGGCCACCGCCTCCGGCGGCGCCGGCAGCTCCGCCAATGCACACAGCTCCTTCAGGTGCTTCTCCGGGTTTTTCCGCGAGCATACCATGATGAGCTTCTCCTGTGCACGGGTCATGGCTACATACAGTATCCGCAGTTCTTCCGCCTTGGCTTCCCGTTCCAGCGTCAGCGCCAGCGCCGTTTTGGAGACGGTGTCGTACCGCAGCCGGCGTTCCACCTCCACGCGCTCCGCACCAACGCCCAGCTGGGGATGGACCAGCACCGGCCGATCCAGGTCCTGCCGGTTGAAGCTCCTGTTCAAGTCAGCCAGGAACACCACCGGAAACTCCAGGCCTTTGGACTTATGCACGCTCATCAAGCGCACACCGCCCGCTGCACCTGCAGCGGTAATGGCCGGCGCATCGCCGCTTTCCAGCAGCTGCCGTACCTGCCGTACACAGTCGAACAGACTCGTTTTGCCGCCCTGCACAAGCCGCCGTATATAGTCATACAGTGCCCTCAGACGCGCCTGGCGGGCTGTACCGTCCTCCATGGCACCGAAGATCGCCTGCACCCGGCAGCGGTCATAGATATACCACAGCAGCTTATCGGCGGACAGTTCCCGCGCCACCTGCCGCAGCTCATGCAGCAGCGACAGGAACGCCTGCGCGTCCTCACCCTCATCCTGCCGCAGCGCCTCGTAATAATCCCCCTCACGCTGTACGGCCCGTATCTCCGCCAGCCGGTCGGCGCTCATGCCTACCAGTGGCGAACGCAGCACCGCGATCAGCGGCACATCCTGCCGCGGGTTATCCACCACCTCCAGCAGTGACAATACCACTGCGACCTCCATCGCCGAGAAGAAATCCTCACTTTCCCCGCCGTCGCAGGGGATCCCCTCCCGTGCCAAGGCGGCGGCGAATACCGTCTGCCGGGCGCTGGGTGAGCGCATCAGTATCACGATATCCTCCGGTGCTGCCGGACGCATGGTGCCGTCCTCACCCCGGACAGTGAACCCTTCGTCCAGCATACGGCGAATACGCTTTGCCACGAACCGCGCCTCGGCCTCCGCCCGGTCGAACCGCTGCTCCGGTGTGTCCTCCACAGCCAGATAGTGGAACTCCGTCTCCCGCGGCACCTCCGGATAGTATTCCGCCCCAAAGTGAAGATGCTGCTCCTCTGTATAATCCAGCTCGCCCATTTCCCGGGACATCAGCGCCGCAAACACAAAGTTCGCAGCCGCCAGCACCTCCCGGCGTGACCGGAAGTTCCGGCTCAGTACCCGCCGCCGCGGCGCACCCGGCGCAGCGTGGTCCGCATCGGCATAGGTCCTGTATTTTTCCAGGAATATCCCCGGTTCCGCCAGCCGGAACCGGTAGATGCTCTGCTTCACATCGCCCACGGCAAAGATATTCTCTCCCTGCCGCGATACCGCCCGGAAGATACAGTTCTGCACTTCGTTAGTGTCCTGATACTCGTCCACCATGATCTCCCGGTACCGCCGGGACACCTGCTCGCCAAGCTCCGTGGGCGTTCCGTCCTGGCGGCACAGCATCTGCACGGCGTAGTGTTCCTGGTCAGAGAAATCCATAGCGTTCCGCCGCACCTTCTCTGCCCGGAACCGCTTGTCGAAGTCCCCTGTCAGTGCCAGTAGCGCCCGCATAGCGGGCGCGATAGCCCGCAGGTCGCCCAGCAACTCCGTCTCCGCCGTCTGATACGGCGCGGACAGCTTCTTCAATGCGTCACGGCACTTTTCCAGCACCGCCCGCGCCGCGTCCTTCGCCCCGGCGCACTCGTCCCCCTTCACCACGCCCATCCGCCGGAAGGCCGGCTGCACACGGCCCATGGCATCCCAGCCTTCCCGGGCCGCGGCCGCGTATTCCCGCAGCTGCGCCGCCGTTTCCAAAAACCGATCTCCATAGGCGTTATACACGCTCTCGCAGTCTTCCATATCCTTCACGGCGCGTTCCAGCCGCCCCGCCCAGTAACTGGCGCGGCGCACCGTGTCCTCCATGATCGTCCGGCCGTACACGCTGTCGCCCAGCCGTTCCGGCAGGTTCGCCCAGCTCTCCGCAGCCTTCTCCAACCACTTGTCCGGGTAGGGATGGCTCTGCAATTTTCCGTGCAGCTCCGGCACCAGCGCCGCCAAGCCCCGGTCATCCCGGCCGAAGCCCAGCGTCTCCGCCAACGCCCGGCAGCCTTCGTCCCCCTGCTCGATCCGCTGATAGAACGCCTCCAGTGCATCCTCCAGTCCGTCTATTCCGAAAATAACCGGTCTTTGTTCCTGACTGTATCCTGCATTTTTATATGCCTCTACTGCACCAAGTGCCATCTCATCGTTATTGGATAGGACCAGTTCGATCTCTGTTCCATATTGGCTGATCAGACGGTTCATACGATTCTCCGCCTGCCCCCGGTTCCAGTCCGCAAACTGATAGCTTAATTTTTCCAGTGAAACATCGTTTTTCATCAGTGTTTTTACCGAATACTCTGTTCTGCTGATGGCATCCTGATGTCCTGCTTCCCCTTCCAGAAGTACATACTGGATCTTTCCATCCTCATTTTTGTCCACTTCCGGATGGCTGTTGATATATTCTGCTGCGATCTCTCCCTGCATGATCCCGGACTGTTCCGCATCACAGCCCACATAATACAGCTTATCCCACTGCATCAAATCCTCTCTCACTGGCTCTCTATTAAAGAAAATAACAGGTATATTTTCCTTTTTTGCCATCTTTATTATATTTGACGGCTCTGTCCTGTCAACGAGATCAACAGCAAGTATCTCACAGCCAGCATCAAGCATCTCCTTCACAACTTCATTTTGAATCTTCTGATCATTTTTTCCATCCCTTACAGTCATAATCACCTTTAGAGAATCTGACTCGTATTCTGCCAGATCTTCCTTCAGACAATCTGTAAGCGCATTAATAAAGGGGTCATCCTGCGTGTATAGCACAACACCAACACGAAGAACATCTCTTTTTTTCTCACTATTCGCCGTACATCCTGTCAGACACAACAACATGCATCCGATCAGAATACTTCTTATCTGATACTGTTTCATTGAAATCTCCATTCCTTTTTGGCTGACTATATGCAAATTCTCAATCATACGTATGAAGAAAATGCTGTACCTCTTCTCTGAAAATATCTTCTTTATGCAGCAGATGATACTCAATCGTCTGGTTGTTAATCGTATACAGATGATTTTTCAGCACTTTTGAAATTTCTATAGCGCTATGATATCCCATTCCATATCCATCTATCGCAATCAATCCGTCAATCACAGAATCATCAAGATAATATACACACTTTATACTATTTCCAATCCCATAGATTTTCGTGTCACTCTCTTTTTTCTGTGCATACATCCCTGCTACCTGCTCTAAGGCACTTGTGTCAAATACAATCAAATAGTCAACTGGCTGCTGCTCTTTTAACCTCTGTGTAATTTCCATATCATATGTGATATTCATATCAAACTGAATCTCACATCCCGTATCAGAAAGCACATCTAATACACCCTGCATACATTTATCAGTACAGTCTGTTTTCTTAAATCCGCTTATAATTCCAACAGTTTTGCCTTGAATATTATTTTGATTGCGGCTTAATAAGTCCTGTGCCAATGTATATCCCATACGGTAATAGTCCGGCGTAATAACAGGCAAATCAGAATATTTTGATGTATGGTCTTCCTCTTTTTCACGCAGCGCATCATTTGCTACAAGAAGCATTGGCTTTTGTACGCGAATTTCTCTAAGCATATCAATAGTATCCCTGCCCGGCGCCGCCTGAACAATAAATGCATCAACCTGATTATCCAGCTGATCATAAATCAAGTTCTTCTCCTCATCTGCATTTTCAATTTCATCTGTATTGCAAATAATCAAATGTATATTTGCGATTCCAGCTGCCTGCTTTAGACCATTCATAAAGGAGTTCCATTTTTCATCACCTGATTTTTCAACAATAACTGCTACACGCTTCTGAGGCTTTTCATCTTCAAAAATCAGATGCACACAAAACAGCAGTAATATGCCAAGACAAATTTCTGCTAACAAAAAAGTAGTTTTTGTTTTTTTCATGATTCACCCTCTTTTCTGACTGGCTTCCCCGGAGTCTCAAGCACTTCACAATTTTCCTTAGTGTATGGCACAGCAGGCAAATGAATCGTGACCGTTGTTCCCTCATCTGGTTCACTCTCCACAATAAGGCCATACTTATTTCCAAACATCAGCTGAATACGCGTGTGCACATTAATGAGTCCTACACCAGAACCATGTTTGGGTCCTTTCTGATTATCTTTTAAAATATTTTCTACATCTTCATGACGCATTCCCATTCCATTATCCGTAACTGAAAGATAGATTTCTGCATCATCTTTCCAACCTTTGACAATAATTTTAGGCTGATCATCCTCATCCATATTTCCTACACCATAATATATAGCATTTTCAAGAATCGGCTGCAAAATAAGCTTTACCGTACAGAACGGATAAATTTCTTCTGAAACATCATATTCTGTCACAAAACGCTCCTTGTAGCGATACTTTTGAATATTCATATAATTTTTGCAGTGCTTTAGCTCATCCTCAATACTAATAATCGTCTTTCCTCTTGACAAACTGATTCTAAACAGCTTGGCCAGCTCAGATATCATAAAAACTGCATCCTGATTTTTATTGGCCTCAACCATCCAAGTGATAGATTCCAAAGTATTATAAAGAAAATGCGGGTTGATCTGACTTTGCAGTGCTGCCAGTTCACTCTTTCTTCTCTCATTCTGCTGCTTCACAATTTCTTTCATTAACCGCTCAATTTCTTCATACGAATGCTGGACAGATTTTCCAAGATGACGAATCTCATATGAGCCTCCAATATAGATATCAGGCTTTTCCCCAGCCTCATATGCCCTTACAGATGCATCCAGTTTAAGAATTGGACTTGAAATCCTTTTCGACACAATGCGATTGACTAAAAGAAGCATCATGATCAGCATAATTACAACAATTACCATATAAATACGAAACTGCTCTCGGCTGTCTGTCCTAATATCCTGCTTTACAATGCCTACCATCTTCCATCCCGTATATGATATAGTGCTTACAATTGCAGTCTGCTTATCTCCACTTGGGCTGCGCAAATTTTTATATACACCATCTTCATTGCTGCATACAATACTGAAATCTTCCTCAAACAATCCATTGCTGATTTCATTTGCATAAGGATGATAAATCAGATTTCCTTCCCCATCACAGACATAATAATATCGCCCCCTGTTTTGATCATTCACCTGATTCATCATTTCCTCAATAAAGGAATATTTCATATCAACAAGCAAAATACCATTTTCAGGTCTGTCTCCATCAATACCGTCTACCGCACGACTTAGGGAAATCACCCAATGATAGCTCTTCGCATCATCCTGAAATAAATTCTGCATATGAGGCGTTGAAAAGTGCATATTTTCAATTTCCTCTGCTGCATTTTCAAACCAAGACTGCCAAAGCACCTCTATGCCATCCTTCTGCAGCGTAACTGGCTCTGCCACAATAAGATTTCCTTCCATATCATAAAGCGCAATACTCTGTATTTTGTCCTTATTAAAATCATATAGAAAACTCAGCTGCTGATTAAACTCCGGACTAGACACATCAAATGCCTGTATAATATTATATGTGACAGTATCTGAAATCTGTCTCATATTTTTCAGATACTGCTCCATGGAATTGACTGTGCTTTCCATCAGGTTTTGTGTGTTGCGAACTTCATTCTGACGCATAGCCATTTCATATCGATTGTAAAGCAATAACCCCATAGATATAGACGTAATTACCGTCATCAAAGAAAGAACCGTCATAATGACAGACTGAATATCTGACACTTTTCTTTTTTTCATACTCATTTTCCCATATGCTCTGTGCGATATTTTGAAGGCGACATTCCATACTTGCGTTTAAAAACATATCCAAAATAGTTTGCGTCCTCATAGCCAACATGTTCTGCAATTTCATAATTTTTTTCATTTGTTTCAAGCATCAGATGAACAGCCTGCTGCATTCTGTAATCTGTCAAATATGTAATAAATGAAATACCCACTTCTTTCTTAAAAATAGAAGAAAAATAGGAATTTGATACACCAAGCTTTGAACATACGGTATCAAGTGACAGATCTGCATCTGCATACTCATCACGAACAATATTTTTTGCTTCTGAAATAAGATAACGCAGTGAAGAATTTCTGGCATTTTTTAGTTCATCACTGATCGATAGTGCTACTCTGACAAGCCAGGCCATTAATGCACTTTCATCCATCTTTGTAATTTCTTCATACGCATTTTTGATTTCTCCGGCATGATCTTCAAATTTCATATGATTATTTCCACAGAAACGATATAGATGCCCTACAATTTCCAGCACAGTAAAATTATACTGCATAATTGTTTTTGCATTATCTTTTAGTTCCTTCACTAAAGAAAAAACTGCATGTTCAATATCTTCACGTACCCCAATATGAACTGCCTTGAACACATCATTCATATTAATATCATCTGGCTGCATGGAAAGTCCCTGCCCCTTCGGTGCAATATCTGCAATATTGATAGAGCAGCCTGATCCGTAAATAACACGATACGAAAGTGCTTCCCATGCCCCTTCATAGGAAAAACGAAGATTTGATACTTCATTGCACACCTTACCTATTCCAACGGTAACAACTGCACCAAAAAAGCGGTCTGCCCATTTGCAGAAGCGGTCACAGTCATCCGTCAGTCTCGTGATTTCATCTTCTTTGCCTAAATTTGCTACCATAACAATATTTCCCAGATAAGAAAAATATCTGCAGTCCCATTTGCCGCGGAATTTTTCCTTTACTTCTCTTTGTACAGATATCGAAAGCAGAAGTGGTGTCATCCCGTCAGGAACATGATTTTCTGATGTATGGAAAACAGCGCAGCAAAAATATGAACCTGGCAAAGAAATCTGATAATCATTTAAATATTTATTTATTTCACTGTCCGAAATGCGTCCCTCCACAAGAGAACAAAAGAAATTTGTTTGAAGTACAGGAAGGGAATCTGTGTAGTACTGCTCTAGCTTTCTGACATTTAATTTTTCTTCTCTCTCTTTATCGAGTACGTTTTTTAATCGTTTGAGACATTCAGAAAGCTCATTGGCATTGATCGGTTTTAATATATACTCTTCAATTTCAAGATGAACTGCTTCTTTGGCATATTCAAACTCGTCAAATCCAGTCAGAATTAAAATTCGCACGCCTGGATTCTCTTCCTTTAAATTACGTGCCAGTTCCAATCCATTCATATATGGCATTTTGATATCGGTAATGACCACATCTGGCTGCAGTTTTTCTGCTATTTCCATAGCTTTTACACCATTCTGTGCTTTTCCGATTACCTCAAATCCCAATTCTTCCCAATTAATTCTTTGTTCAATTGCATTTCTGACTTCTTCCTCATCATCTACAAGAAGTACTTTATATGTAGTCATCTATATTCCTCCATGTTTACTAAGAAATCTTTCTGCATTTACAAAAAATGGCACGAACTTCTTTATAAATAGATTCGTGCCATCTTCATTATACTCTTTTTTTACCAATTTTCCACTAGTAATATTATTTTTTTATACATTTTTTGTGCATTACTTCTTCTTTACGTACTTGAGACAGTCGAGTGTAACTGCTACGAGAATGATAATACCTTCAAAGATAAACTGAAGGTTTGTATCAATACCTCAGTGCAGTAAAGATAAGTACACCAGTTACAACGCCAGAAATCTTACCAATACCACCAGTAAAGGATACACCACCAACAACGCAGGCAGCGATAGCATCCATATCCCATCCTTGTCCATAAGCTGCACTACCAGAACCGATCATACGATTACATTCCAGCCAAGCACCAAATCCATACAGGATACCTGCAAGGACGAATGCGCCCATTGTTACTGCAAATACAGAAATACCAGATACAGCAGCTGCTTCTGGATTACCACCAACTGCATACAGATTCTTACCAAACGTTGTCTTATTCCAGATAAACCATACAACTGCAACTGCAACAACTGCCCACAGAATAATGGTTGGGAAATTTCCAATTTTTGGAATAAACATTGCCGGGATGGAAGAATCAATTGCTCCAAAGGATACGCCCTTTGTTGCATATGTTACAAGACCAAAGATAATAAGCATGTTTGCCATAGTAGAGATAAATGGATGCATCTTAAATCTTGCCATAAAGAAACCTGCAATTGATGCAAATCCAGTTGTCAGAATCACACATACAAGCAGTGCAAATATTGCACGAGCTGGTGCAGGGATTCCGGTGAAGTCAAAGATATGGCCAAATACACCGCCCGTATTAATACCATTGTGCATAATAATGGTTGCTGTTACCATACCCATACCAACCATTCGGCCTACAGAAAGATCAGTACCGGTTAACAGAATCAATCCTGCTACACCAAGAGCCAGGAAGATACGAGGTGATGCCTGCTGAAGAATATTCAAAATATTAGCTGTTGTCAGAAGCTGCGTATCCTTTACAACTGGTGTTATAAAGCAAAGTGCGATAAAAATCAGGATAATTACAATATAAAGTCCGTTCTTATAAAGGAACTGCGGTGTGTTAAATGTATACTTGTAATTTTCCAGTTTCTGAAGCTTCTTCTGTCCATAAGTAAACTTTGACATACGAAGCAAATCAATCAGATGATACTGATGCACAAATGCCTCATGCTTTCTGTCCTTGATTTCCTGAAGCTTTGACTCATGCACCATCTGTGCATCATAAAGACGATTCTTATATACATACTTCTCGTCTTTAAGCTCCTGCTTATCTGTCATGCCGGAAATTGTGCGCTCGTGCTCTGCTTTGAGATTTGCGCGAATCTTTTCATATTCTGCATTCTCAGCTTCCTTTTGAGCTGCACAACTTGCTGCAACCTTATCATAATAATCTTTCTTAAAATGAGTCTTCAGATAAGATTCTGCATCTGCAATCAGCTTGGAAACTTTATCTTTATTTGCAGTTTCTACCTCTCTTGCCTTTACAAGAAGCTCCTGATCCTTTCGGATAATTGCATTCTGCTCCTCTTTTGTATAATTCTTATCTTCCTTTGTTAAAGAGATATGTGTCTTTAATGCCTGCACCTTATCAGAACCATCTACACGCAGGGCATCTATCTGTGCCTGTATTTTACCAACATATTCATCAATCGGCTTTAAAAGCTTTGCTTCCTCTTCTGCCGAAAGATATCTCATATCATTTGCCATAGCTCTCGTACTCCTCTCTATTACAAATACTTTGCACTAAGTCTAAGCAGTTCTTCCTGATTTGTTTCCTTGGTGTTTACAATTCCTGCCAGATGACCGTTTGACATTACACCGATTCGGTTTGTAATTCCAAGAATCTCCGGCATCTCAGATGAAACAA
>OMGY01003109.1_pt1 | contig 11538 bp, 9 predicted proteins | sample 1674461 | NCBI WGS metagenome assembly OMGY01 (sample SAMN05578579, study PRJEB25193) | human gut metagenome | biome: Human Microbiome; feature: human-associated habitat; material: feces | host: Homo sapiens | place: USA:Birmingham
GGCCATGCCCTCGGGGATGTTGTGCAGCGTGATGGCGGCGAGCAGAAGGACATTTTCCTGCACCTCGCCCCGCCGCTCGCAGAAAACATCCAGCGCGAGCAAAAAGGCGCTTCCCAGCGCGATGCCCCCGCCCACGGTCGCGACGCTTTGCACCCGTCCTGCCGCCGTGAGCTGCTCGAGCGCGGGCAGGATGAGGCTCCACACGCTCGCCGCCGTCATCACCCCGGCGGCAAAGCCCAGCATCGCCCGCTGCGTCCGCGCGCTGCCCTCGCGCGCAAAGAACAGCACCGTCCCCGCGCCCAGCGTGGTCATCAGAAAGAGAAACGCCGTGCCGAGCGCGGCGAGTAGGAGTGTATGGAGCATTTTCGATCACCTTTCCCGTCTTCTCAGGCGGAGCGCCGCCCGTATGCCAGTATAGGCAGGGCGCGGGCAGAACGTGAAAAAGGCGCGGAGCTTTCAGCTCCGCGCCTCTTGCTGCGCGATGTTCAGATGTTACTGCATCAACTGCGCCACCATGTCGGTGTACGCGCCGGGGTCTTCGAGCGGCAGCCCCGCGATGAGGTTCGCCTGATCGTAGAGGATCTTCGCGTAGAGCGCGGCCTTGTCGCGGTCCGTCGCCATCAGCGCTTCCATCGCCTTGACCGCCGGATGCGCCACGTTCAGCTCGAGGATGCGCTCGGCCTTGACAGGCTCGGGCATTTCGAAGTTCTTGAAGTACTTTTCCATCTCGAAGCTGAAGCCCTCGCCCGCCGTCAGGCAGACGGGATGGGTCTTTAGACGGTGGGAGACCTTGACCTCCTTGACCTTGTCGCCGAGGGTCTCCTTGACGAATTCGAGCAGCGCGCTGCTCTCGGTTTCGTCCTTTTGTTCCTCCTCGCCGCCGAGTTCAAGATCGCCGTCCACAATGGAGCGGAAGGGCTTTTCGTCGTAGTTCATCAGGGCTTGCAGGGTGAATTCGTCCGTTTCGCCCGTGAGGTAGAGGATCTCGTAGTTCTTGTCCTTCAAAAGCTCGGTCTGCGGCAGCTTGTCCACCGCCGCGACGCTCTCGCCGGCGGCATAGTAGATGCACTTCTGATCTTCTTTCATGCGCGAAACGTATTCGCGGAGCGTCGTGAGCTTCTTCTCCGTGGAGGAGTAGAACATCAGCAGCTCCTTGAGCGAGTCCTTGCGCGTCTCGCCGCCGTCGCTCACGATGCCGAAGCCGAGCTGGCGGCCGAAGTTCGCGTAGAACTTCTCGTAGCCCTCGCGGTCGTCCCCCAGGAACTTTTCAAGGTCGGCGCGCACCTTCTTTTCAAGGTTCTGGCCGATGACCTTGAGCTGGCGGTCGTGCTGCAAGAGCTCGCGGGAAATGTTGAGGCTCAGATCCGGCGAATCGACCACGCCGCGCACAAAGCGCAGATAGTCGGGCAGGAGCGTGTCGCACTTGTCCATGATGAGAACACCCGCGCTGTAGAGCTGCAAGCCCTTCTCGTAGCCTTCCGTGTAGAAGTTGAACGGGCGCGACGACGGCACGAACAGCAGCGCCTTATAGGTGACGCTGCCCTCGGCGGAGACGGTGATCGTGCGCTGGGGCTTGTCGAATTCGCGCGTCAGCTCAGAATAGAACTTGTTGTACTCCTCGTCCGTCACCTCGCTGCGCTTGCGCTGCCAGAGCGGCACCATGGAGTTGACGGTCTTGAGCGCTTCGACGGTCTCAAACTCGGGCTTCTCCGGGTCGCTGCCCTCCTTGACCTTCTGCTCGGGCATCATCATGCGGATGGGGTAGCGGATGTAGTCGGAATACTTCTTGATGAGCGCGTGCAGGCGGTAGGACTCGAGATACTCGCTGTAGTTCTCCTCATCCGTGTCGGGCTTGATGTGCATGATGACCTCGGTGCCGACCGTATCCTTGTCGCACTCGGTCACGGTGTAGCCGTCCGCGCCGGAGGACTGCCAGCGGTAGGCCTGCTCTTCGCCGTACTTCTTCGTGAGAACGGTGATCTCATCGGCGACCATGAAGGCGGAGTAGAATCCTACGCCGAACTGGCCGATGATGTCGATATCGGCCTCCTTCTTGTCCTTTTCCTCCGTCTCCTGGCGGAACTTATAGGAACCGGAGGAGGCGATCACGCCGAGGTTGTTTTCAAGCTCTTCTTTACTCATGCCGATGCCGTTATCGGAAACGGTCAGCGTGCGGTTTTCCTTGTCGACCGACACGGTGATGGCGAAATCGCTGCGGTTCATGCCGACCTTGTCATCCGTCAGCGCAACATAGCAGAGCTTGTCGATGGCGTCGCTGGCGTTGGAGATGATCTCGCGCAGGAAGATCTCCTTATGTGTATAAATGGAGTTTATCATCAGGTCGAGCAAACGCTTCGACTCTGCTTTGAACTGTTTCTTTGCCATAAAAGCATCCCTCTCTTATTGTAATTTGACTCTCAGTATAGCAGATAATCCTTTGCATTTGTTACCGTTCCGTGAATTTTTAGCACTCTCTCGTATCAAGTGCTAACGCGATTTTTGTACCGCAGGAAGGTTCCGCAGCGCCAAAACCGCGCCTCTCGCCGCTTCTCTTGTCGAAATCGCATATTCATACGTTTTTCTGCCGTTTTTCTTTGGGCAAACTGCGCTATTGACTTCTCGCCCCGCGCGCGCTAAAATTAGCCCATCAAATATGAGAGATACATGAAAGGACGTCATGCTATGTTCCGTTTTGCTTATGCAAATCAGAATACCGCTTCCGCTTCTGCCGCCTGCGCAGAGGCCGCTTCCTGCTGCACCTCTCAGTTCTCCGCTTACAACTGCATCGTTATGGGCGCCATTATGATGGCGTCCATTATTAATTTCCGCGAGATTACCATCATTGGCATTTCCCTTCTGGTACTGGTCCTTCTGGTCGTTCTTTCGCGTGTTGCCCCGACAAGATGCAATTGCTGAGCACTTCTTCAAGCGATACAGCAAAGCGGTTCTGCCGGGATGGCGGGATCGCTTTTTTGTATAAACAAACCTGTCAATTCTTGAATCAAAGGAGATACAAAACGATGAAAAAGAAGTTTATGTGCATGTTCATGGCCGCTGCCATGACGCTCTCGATGGCCGCCTGCGGCTCCAAGGGCGACGATGCGAACACTGACGACAATGCAGGCGGCGCATCCGACGGTGTCCAGACCTTTACGGTCGGCACCTCCGGCCCGCTGACCGGCGACAACGCGATCTACGGCATGGCCGTCAAGCAGGGCGTGGAGCTCGCCGTCAACGAGATCAACGCGAGCGACAGCAAGATCAAGTTTGAGTTCCTCTCTCAGGACGATGAGGCCGACGGTGAAAAGGCCGTCAACGCCTACAACAACATGATGGACAACGGTATGCAGGTCCTCGTCGGCCCCACGACCACCGGCGCTTCCATCGCCGTTGCCGATGCCTGCTACACCGACCGCACCTTCATGCTGACTCCCTCCGCCTCCTCCACTGACGTGACCGCGGGCAAGGACAATGTCTTCCAGGTCTGCTTCACCGACCCCAACCAGGGCGTTGGCGCTGCCGACTACATGGCTGAAAACTTCGCCGATGCCAAAGTCGCCATCATCTACCGCAACGACGACGCCTACTCTCAGGGCATCCGCGATGCTTTCGTGAAGGAAGCGGGCGACAAGGGCCTCTCCATCGTCTATCAGGGCACCTTCACCCTCGATACCTCCTCTAACTTCTCCGTTCAGCTCGCCGCCGCGCAGACTGCCGGCGCCGACCTCGTCTTCCTCCCCATCTACTATCAGCCCGCTTCCGTGATCTTCGCGCAGGCCAAGGCCATGGGCTATGCCCCCACCTTCTTCGGTGTGGACGGCATGGACGGCATCCTCGATATGCCCGGCTTTGACACCACTCTCGCCGAGGGCCTCGTGCTGATGACCCCGTTCTGCGCCACCGTTGAATCCAGCAAGAGCTTCGTCGACGCTTACACTGCCGCTTACGGCACCACGCCCAACCAGTTCGCCGCCGACGCTTACGACGGCGTGTACATCGTCAAGGCCGCGCTCGAACAGGCCGGCTGCACCGCCGATATGAGCAATGAAGAGATCTGCGATGCGCTCGTTTCCGCCATCACCTCCCTCAAGTTCACCGGCCTCACCGGTACCGACATGTCCTGGAACGCCGAGGGTCAGGTCTCCAAGGCCCCGACCGCCTACGTCGTCAAGGACGGCCAGTACGTCGAGGGCTGATCCCCGCAAAGATACCAAATAGACCGTTTATCGTCTCTCTCACGGAGCGAAGGGTCGCCGGGAGGAAAAAACTCCCGGCGGCCTGCGCCCTGCTTCTATGGCGGAAACGAAGGCAGCGTCCTTCCTCTCTGCCCTTGTTTCTGCCACAGATGTTTTCCCCAACTCCAACGAGAAAAAAGAGGTGCCATCCTATGGAATTCTTATCCTATCTCATCAGCGGCATCAGCCTCGGCAGCGTTTACGCCATCATCGCCCTCGGCTATACGATGGTCTACGGCATTGCCAAGATGCTGAACTTCGCCCACGGCGACGTCATCATGATCGGCGGCTACGTTTCCTTCTGCGCGATGTTCTATCTGGGCCTTCCCAGCATCGTCGCGGTGTTGATGGCCGTCGTCGTGTGCACCGTCCTCGGCATCGTCATCGAGCGCCTTGCCTACAAGCCCCTGCGCTCCGCGCCGAGCCTTGCGGTGCTCATCACCGCCATCGGCGTGAGCTATTTCCTCCAGAACTCCGCGCTGCTCATCTGGAAGGCCGCCGCGCGCTCCTATCCCCCCGTGGTCACGGGCGCTGTGAAGATCTTCGGCGGCAAGCTGACCGTTTCCTATATCTCCCTTCTCACGATCTCCGTCTGTATCGTCATCATGATCGCGCTGACGCTCTTTGTCAGCAAGAGCAAGATGGGCAAGGCCATGCGCGCCTGCTCGGAGGATAAGGCGGCGGCACAGCTGATGGGCATCAACGTCAACGCGACCATTTCCGCGACCTTTGCCATCGGCTCGGCGCTCGCGGCCATCGCCGGCGTGCTGCTCTGCTCGTTCAATACCTCCCTCATGCCCACCACCGGCTCCATGCCCGGCATCAAGGCTTTCACCGCCGCGGTGTTCGGCGGCATCGGCTCCATCCCCGGCGCATTCCTCGGCGGGCTCCTGCTCGGCATCATCGAGGCCTTGGCCCAGGCGTATATCTCGACGAACCTCGCAAATTCGATCGTCTTTGCCGTGCTGATCGTCGTGCTGCTCGTCAAGCCCGCGGGACTGCTCGGCAAGTACGTGCCGGAGAAAGTGTAAGGTGGCCGGAATGACAAAGAAAATGAAACAGTTCAACTCCCTCAAGAAAACCACCAAGGTCGATTTTGCGACCTATTTCGGCGTGATCGCCGCGTTCGTCATCGTGACGGTGCTGCGAAGCAACGGCTCGCTCTCCCGCTCCACCATCGGCCTTCTCGTGCCGATCTGCTGCTATATGTCCATGGCCGTTTCGCTGAACCTCACCGTCGGCATCCTCGGCGAGCTGAGCCTCGGCCACGCGGGCTTTATGAGCGTGGGCGCGTTCAGCGGCGTCATCGTCTCGCAGAGCCTTGCGGGACTCATTCCGAATGGCCCCGTGCGCCTCGCGCTCTCGATGTTCATCGGCGCGCTTCTCGCCGCGCTCGTCGGCCTTCTCATCGGCACGCCCGTGCTCCGCTTGCAGGGCGACTATCTCGCCATCGTGACGCTCGCCTTTGGCGAGATCATCAAGGAGCTTATCAACTGCCTCATCATTGGCTGCGATGAAAAGGGCCTGCACTTCGTTTTCAATCTCTCCGGCAACAAAACGGTCGATGACCTCGGCCTGAGTGCGAACGGCACGGCCATCATCAAGGGCGCGCAGGGCGCGACCGGCACCGCCACGATCGCAACGTTCACCGCAGGCTTCATCCTCGTGATGATCACGCTCATCGTCGTGCTGAACCTGACTCGTTCGCGTGCGGGCCGCGCGATCATGGCCATCCGCGACAACCGCATCGCCGCGCAGGCCATCGGCCTGAACCTGACGAAGTACAAGCTCATGGCGTTCGTCACCTCCGCCGCCCTCGCGGGCGCGGCAGGCGCGCTCTACGGCCTGAACTACTCTTCCCTTCAGGCGACGAAGTTCAACTTCAACCTCTCCATCCTCGTGCTGGTGTTCGTGGTGCTCGGCGGGCTCGGCAACATCTGGGGCTCGCTCATCGCTGCCGCCGCGCTCACCATCCTGCCCGAGGCACTGCGCCCGCTCCACGACTACCGTATGCTCATCTATGCGATCGTACTGATCTTCGTCATGCTCGCGACCAATAACCCGCAGGCCAAGGCGTTCTTCGGCAGGCTCTTGCCCCACCGCCGCGCCAGTGCTGAAAAGGAGGACTGACCATGACACAGAAAGAAAAAGCCAAGCTCGTTCCCGTCTCCCGTGAGCCGGCGCTGCTGACCGAGCGCGACGCGGATAAATCCCCCGTGCTCGAGTGCATCGACCTCGGCATCACGTTCGGCGGTCTGAAAGCGGTCGACAACTTCAATGTGACCATCGGCCGCACCGAGATCACCGGCCTCATCGGCCCGAACGGCGCGGGCAAGACCACGGTCTTCAACCTGCTCACCAAGGTCTATCAGCCCACCCACGGCACGATCCTCTTAAACGGCAAGGATATCCACGACCTCAACACCGCGCAGGTCAACCGCGCGGGCATCGCGCGCACGTTCCAGAATATCCGCCTGTTCGGCGATATGAGCGTGGAGCAGAACATCACCGTCGCCATGGATAACCAGGTGCACTACACGATGCCCGAGGGCATTCTGCGCCTGCCCCGCTTCTGGAAGGAAGAGCGCGTCATGCACGAGCGCGCGATGGAGCTTCTCTCCATCTTTCACATGGAGCACCTCGCCGACGCCAAGGCAAGCTCGCTGCCCTACGGCGCGCAGCGCCGCCTTGAGATCCTGCGCGCGCTGGCGACGAATCCGAGCCTTCTGCTGCTCGACGAGCCCGCTGCCGGCATGAACCCGAGCGAGACGGCCGAGCTGATGGAAAACATCTGCTCCATCCGCGATACCTTCCATATCGCGGTGCTGCTCATCGAGCACGACATGAACCTCGTCATGAATATCTGCGAGGGCATCGCCGTGCTGAACTTCGGCCGCATCATCGCCAAGGGCACGCCGGATGAGATCCGCAACAACCCGCAGGTCATCGAAGCCTATCTGGGCAAGAAGGAGGGCTAAGCCATGGCTGATACGTTACTGAAAGTTGATAACATCAACGTCTATTACGGCAACATCCACGCCGTCAAGGACATCTCCTTCGAGGTGGATCAGGGCGAGATCGTCACCCTGATCGGTGCCAACGGTGCCGGCAAGTCCACCACCCTGAAGACCATTTCCGGCCTGCTGAAGCCCAAGACCGGCGATATCCTGTACAAGGGCAGCAGCATCAAGGGCATGCGCGCCCACAAGATCGTGGAAGCAGGCCTTGCCCATGTGCCGGAAGGCCGTCATGTGTTCCTGCACATGACCGTGGAAGAAAATCTGGACATGGGTGCATACACCCAGCCTGCTTCCACCATTGCACCCAACAAGGAAAAGGTGTTTGAGCTGTTCCCCCGCCTGAAGGAGCGCCGCAAGCAGCTGGCCGGTACCATGTCCGGCGGCGAGCAGCAGATGCTGGCTATGGGCCGTGCACTGATGAGCAACGCTTCCATGCTGATGCTGGACGAGCCTTCCATGGGCCTTTCGCCGCTGCTGGTGCAGGAGATCTTCGACATCATCCAGAACGTGCACAAGGAAGGCATGACCATCCTGCTGGTGGAGCAGAACGCACAGATGGCTCTTTCCGTGGCAGACCGTGCCTACGTCCTTGAGACGGGCCGTGTAGTCATGGAGGGCACCGGTGCCGAACTGCTGACCAACGAGCGCGTGCGCAGCGCATATCTGGGCGGCTAAGCAAAAAATCGTATAAGAAAAGGGGCTGTTGCACATGCAACAGCCCCTTTTTTGCAGTATTTGTTATGCCAGCAGAGACATGATATTTGCGGTAATCAGGCCGCCTGCCGTGCCAATGACGTAGCCCATCAGAGCCATCAGAACGCCAACAGGCACCAGAGCGCCGCTGTAGGCACCAGCCAGAATGGGAGCGGATGCGGAACCGCCGATGTTTGCCAGAGATGCAACACCGCAGGTGAACATATCCAGATGGAAGATCTTTGCCAGCAGCACCAGAATGATGCCGTGGATGGCCAGGATCATAAAGCCCGCCAGGATCCATGCGGGTGCATCGGTCAGCTCCAGGAAGCTTGCGCGGGAGGCAAGCAATGCCACCACGGAGTACAGCAGCAGGTTGGACAGCTCGGTGCTGCCTGCCATGCGGCCCACGGGGGTGACAGCGCCGATCAGGCCGGACAGCGTGATGAGCAGGACGGTCCAGGTGGCCTTGTCCAGGAAGGGCATTGCGCTGTTCAGGGTTGCGCCGATGTCCTGACCGAAGGCAGAGATCACCAGAGCCAGACCCAGCAGGAAGATCAGGTTGACAAAGCTGGCCTTGTCCTCGTTGCCCTTTGCGTCCTCTTCCAGACGGCGGGACACTTCGTCCAGCGTGGTGGTGTCGGCCTTGACCCACTTGTTGAACTTGGGAGCCAGATTGATGGCCCACAGCAGGAACATGACCCAGATGGAGTAGTCGATGGAGTCCACCACCAGTGCGTAGGCCATGTCAGCTTCGCCGATGTCCAGCGCAGCCTGCACGGCGATCATGTTGCCGGAGCCGCCCATCCAGCTGCCGCACAGAGCGCCCAGCGCCTTCCATGCTTCGGAGCCAAGGGGCCCCTTCATGATGGCGAAGGTGGCAATGAAGGCCAGCGAGATGGAGACGGAAGCGGCAAAGAAGCCGCCCAGCATCTTGGGACCCAGCTTGATGATCTTGCGGATGTCGCAGCGCAGCAGCATCAGGAAGATCATTGCATACAGCAGGTTGTTTTTCAGCACGGAGTAGGCAGGCTTGGTGGCCTCCATGTCCCATGCACCCAGCGTGCAGAGAATCATGGTAATGAGGTACAGCAGAACGATAGGTGGTGCATAGTCGAAGAATTTCGACTTCGTGTAGCGTTGCAGCCACACCAGCAGTGCGGCAATGAACACCAGCACGGCGATGTAGGTGAAACCGTTTGTGATCATGAACCCAATCCCCTTTCTTTTTGTGCAATTTTTTGCGGACAATTGTCTTTACAATATCGACAATTTCGTATACAATACTACCATAGATTTCATAATCTGGCAATATTTTTTTATCGAAAGGGGTAGGTTTTTGCATGAAAATCACGGAAGTACGTCTCGGTCTGATCTCCGTGCCGCTGCGCGTGCCTTTTAAGACGGCTCTGCGCTCGGTCAGCAGCGTGGAGGATGTGATCGTAGAGATCCACACCGACACCGGCGCTGTGGGTTATGGTGAGGCACCTCCCACCGGTGTGATCACCGGCGACACCACCGGTGCCATCATCGGTGCCATCCGCGACCATATCGCAAAGACCATCATCGGCCGCGATGTGGACGACTTTGAAGACCTGATGATCGCACTGAATGCCTGCATCCAGAAGAACACCAGCGCCAAGGCTGCTGTGGATATGGCCCTGTGGGATCTGTACGGCCAGCTGTACAAAATCCCTGTGTACAAGCTGATGGGCGGCGCAAAGAAGTCCATCGTCACCGACATCACCATCAGCGTCAACGACCCCGAAGAGATGGTGCGCGATGCCCTGAACGCCATCGACCGCGGCTACGACTGCCTGAAGGTCAAGGTGGGTAAGGAGCCGGAAAAGGATATTGCACGCCTGAGCGCCATCCGCGGTGCTGTGCCCAAGGAGACCTGCATCCGCATCGATGCAAATCAGGGCTGGACCCCCAAGGAAGCTGTGCGCATCCTGAACGGAATGCAGGAGAAGGGCCTTGATCTCGAATTCGTGGAGCAGCCGGTCAAGGCCCACGATTTTGAAGGCCTGAAGTATGTTACCGAGCGCTCCTATGTGCCGGTGCTGGCCGACGAGAGCGTGTTCTCCCCGCAGGACGCACTGACCATTATGCAGATGGGAGCCGCAGACCTTGTGAACATCAAACTGATGAAGTGCGGCGGCCTGTACAACGCCCTCAAGATCGCATCTGCCGCCGAGGTGTACGGTGTGGAGTGCATGATCGGCTGCATGCTGGAAGCCAAGATCAGCGTGAATGCCGCCGTGCATCTGGCCTGCGCAAAGCAGATCATCACCCGCGTGGATCTGGACGGCCCCGTGCTGTGCAGCGAGGACCCCATCCTCGGCGGTGCCGTGTTCAACGAAAAGGAGATCACGGTTTCCAACGAGCCGGGCCTCGGCATCAAGGGCATCGAGCCGGGCAAGATCAAGTATTTGGATTGACCCTCTCAGCTTCACTTCGTTCAGCAGCTCCCCCGAAAGGGGGAGCTTTTTGCATCTTTACAGTCAGCACAAAGAAAGCTCCCCCTTTCGGGGGAGCTGGCACAGCGCATGCTGTGACTGAGAGGGTTTTACTCTTTGTAAGCCAGAATAGCCTTCAGGTACTCCCACACGCGGGCCACCGATGCAATGTCGGCGCGCTCGTTGGGGGTGTGGACGTGCAGCAGGTTCGGGCCAAAGGAGATGCAGTCCAGCCCTTCGATCTTGCCGGAGAGGATGCCGCATTCCAGACCCGCATGCAGCGCCACGATCTGGGGCTTTTCGCCGTACTGCGCCTCGTACACAGCTACGCAGCGGTCGCGCAGGGCGCTTTCGCGGGCATAGACCCACGCAGGATAGTCACCATGGAACCGCACACTGCCGCTCAGCAGCTCGGTGAGAGACTGCACCTTGCAACTCAGCAGCTCCTTGGCCGAGGGCATCGAGCTGCGGATGGCAAACCGCAGGATGGCTTCGGTGCCGCTCATCTCGGCCACGCCGAGGTTCAGCGAGGTCTCCACAAGGCCGGGCACATCCATGCTCATGCTCTGCACACCCCAGGGCATCAGCAGCAGGGCTTTGCGCAGACGCTCGGCGGAGTTCGCATCCAGTGCATCGTATTCGCCGCAGCCCTCCTCGGTGAGCTGCAGGCGGATGCCCGGGTCAGCAGTGCCGAATTCTGCTTTCATCTGCGCGGTAAAGTCTGCCCCGGCAGCGCGCACGGCTTCGGTGATACCGGCGGGCAGCACCAGCGTAACGCTGCTTTCTTTCGGGATGACGTTTTCCTTTGCACCGCCGGAGAGGGTGAGCACAGCGTACTCTGCACCGTGGTCAGACAGCAGGGTCAGGTAGCGCCCCAGCAGAGCGATGGCGTTGGCGCGGCCTTTGTGGATCTCGGTGCCGGAGTGCCCTCCCGCAAGCCCCGCGATGTCCGCCTTCACGGCGGTGCCGGTCACAGGAACACGGGCAATGGGCAGATGGCACTCGACGCGGCGTCCGCCCGCACAGCCTGCGGTGAGCACGCCTTCTTCCTCTGAGTCGATGTTGAGGAGCATCCGGCCCTCAAGGTCGGAAAAATCCATGGCAGATGCACCCAGCAGGCCCACCTCCTCG
>OMGY01003112.1_pt1 | contig 11536 bp, 5 predicted proteins | sample 1674461 | NCBI WGS metagenome assembly OMGY01 (sample SAMN05578579, study PRJEB25193) | human gut metagenome | biome: Human Microbiome; feature: human-associated habitat; material: feces | host: Homo sapiens | place: USA:Birmingham
GCGAGGTGGTGGGCAAATGCCCCCGCTGCGGCGGTGAAATTGCAGAAATGCAAAAAGGCTTCTTCTGTCAGGACCAATCTTGCAAATTTGCGATCTGGAAGAACAACAACTGGTGGGCAGCGAAGCGCAAACAACCCACCAAGGCCATTGTGGCGGCGCTGCTGAAAGATGGCCGCGCCCATGTGACCGGGCTGTACTCCGAGAAAAGCGGCAAGACCTACGACGCCACCGTGGTGCTGGAAGATACCGGCCAGTACGTCAACTTCAAGCTGGAATTTGACCGGCAGAAAGGCGGCGGCAAATGAAACTGAGTTTGTATGAACAGGAAACGATTATCCTCTACAACCAGGCCGAGGCCACCGCCGAGGTCTATTCCCACGACCCGCGCCTGCTGGAAAAGCTGCGGCGGCTGGCGGAAAAATACCCGGACCAGATCGTGAAAAAGGACCGTCAGACCTTTACGGTGCCCAAACGCTGCGTATCGGTGCGGGAGCCGTACAGCGCCGAGCGCCGCAAGGCCGCCAGCGAACGGGCCAAGGCCGCCGGGTACAAACCACCCGTCCCGAAAGCGGGCGGCAAGTAAGCATGGGCGAGAGCGTCTTTGAAGTCGTAAAACAGTCCGTCACCGCCAGAGAGGCGGCGGAGCTTTACGGCATCGCAGTGGGGCGCGGCGGTATGGCCTGCTGCCCCTTTCACGATGACCGCCACCCCAGCATGAAGGTGGACACCCGTTTCCACTGTTTTGGCTGCGGCGCAGACGGCGATGTGATCGACTTCACCGCCCGGCTCTATGACCTGTCCCCCAAGGGGGCCGCTGAAAAGCTGGCCCAGGATTTTGGCCTTTCTTATGACAGCAAGGCCCCGATCCGGCGAAGTTATGTCCGGCAGAAAACCGAGGCGCAGGTGCGGAAAGAAAAACGAGAACACGGCTGGCGCGTCCTGACGGACTACTATCACTTGCTCCGAAAATGGGAGGCCGACTATTCCCCCAAGACGGCGGACGAGGACCCGCACCCGCGCTTTTTGGAGGCCGTCCAAAAAAAAGACTACATGGGCTATCTGCTGGACACCTTTCTCGACAGCAGCACCGAGGAACAGGACCAGTGGATCGCAGAACACACCGCTGAAATTTCGGCCATAGAAGGGAGAGTGAACATCATGGCTGACAAACCCACCAACCGGGAACGGTTGCAGCAAATCACGGCGGGCATTGAACAGGGCATCAAGGAGCTGTTCGAGAGCGAAAAGTATATGCGCTACCTGTCTGTGATGTCCCGGTTCCACCGCTATTCCGTCAACAACACCATGCTCATCTATATGCAGAAGCCGGACGCCACGCTGGTAGCCGGATATAACAAGTGGAAAAATCAGTTTGAGCGCCATGTGAAAAAGGGTGAGCATGGTATTACCATCATCGCGCCCACGCCGTTCAAGAAAAAGATCGAGGAACAGAAGTTGGACCCGGACACCAAAGCCCCCATCCTGGATGCAGAGGGCAAGGCGGTCATGGAGGAACGGGAAGTTGAGATCCCCATGTTCCGCCCGGTGAAGGTGTTTGATGTGAGCCAGACGGACGGCAAGCCCCTGCCGGAGCTGGCGTCCTCCCTGTCCGGGAATGTCCAGAACTACGAGGCTTTCATGGAGGCCCTGCGCCGGTCCGCGCCGGTGCCGCTCTCCGTGGAGCCGATGGCCGCCAACATGGACGGGTATTTCTCGCCGGACCAGCAGCGCATCGCCATCCGGGCAGGCATGAGCGAGGTGCAGACCGTTTCCGCCGCCGTCCATGAGATCGCCCACAGCAAGCTGCACAACTACGCCAAGGCCCAGGAGGAAGCGGCCAGGGCCGGTGATAAGGAGCCGCCCAAGAAGAAAGACCGCAACACCGAGGAGGTGGAGGCCGAGAGCATTTCCTATGCCGTCTGCCAGTATTACGGTATCCAGACCGGCGAGAACAGCTTCGGCTACATCGCCAACTGGAGCCAGGGTAAGGAGCTGCCGGAGCTGCGGGCCAGTCTGGAGACCATCAACAAGGCGGCCGGGGAACTGATCGCGGACATTGACCGGCACTATAAGGTTATCTGCAAGGAGCGCGGTATTGACCTGGCCGCCCAGTCGGAACAGACAGTGCCGCAGCAGGAAGCCGCATCGGAGGCGGAGGTCCCCATGCAGGCTCCCGCCCGCCATGCTTACAAGCTCCACAGCAATTTTGAGCGTACCTCACCGGCAGACAGTACCTATATCCAGGAATATACCGTTGCGGATGATTTATCCCTTATCCCCGGAGAGGTACTTTATGCGGGAACCTATGACGAGTGTGTAAAACTGCACAACGCCCTTCAAGATGGCAGTATGACGGCTGAGCAGGTCAAGGCCCAGGCGCAGGCGGAAAAGCTCTATGAGTTGGACGGACGGCTGTACCTCCACGTCCAGCCCTGTGACGGCGGTTATGACTACACTATCTACGACAAGGGCACAATGCGGGCATTGGACGGCGGCCAGCTGGACGCCCCGGAGCTGCCCCTGTCCACCGCCGCGCTGAAAATCTGCGAGATGCACGACATGGGCGGCCAATCCATTCAGTATGCGCCGCTGTCCATGATCGAAACTTTGCAGGAGGCGGCTGTCCAGCAGATGCAGGCAGCGGCCCAGGCCGCCGCCCCGGAAACTACCATGCTGCCGGACGCCCCGGAGCAGCACCTGGACGAGTACCCCATGCCGGACCCCACGCTGACCCAGGACGATTTGGAAAAGTGCGGCTATCTGGACGGGGACCTTCTGCCCCTCTCCAAAGAGCGGGCCTATGAGCTGATGGAGCGCGACCTGACCGTTTATATCGTCCAGCAGGGTGAGAATCCGGCGATGGCTTTTGATACCACCGACCTGGACGCCTACGACGGGATCTTCGCCGTCACCCGCGAGGAATGGGAGGAAAGCCCGGCTTTCGATGCCCAGGTCAAGGAGCGCATGGACCACCAGCAGGAACGGGAGCAGGCGTTCCTCGATCACAAGGGCGACTGCTTCGCTATTTATCAGGTGAAGCACACCGACGAGCTGCGGGACATCCGCTATGAGGGGCTGGAGTGGATCAAGTCCATTGGGCGCACGGTGCAGCGTGACAACTATGATCTGGTCTACACCGCGCCGCTGGCCCCTGGCGACCTGAAAGGCAGCGTACTGGACAATCTTGAATACCGCTTCAATAACGAACACCCCGCCGACTATCGCCACCCGTCCATGAGTGTCAGCGACATTGTTGCCATCAAACGGGACGGCAAGGTATCCTGTCACTACTGCGACAGCTTCGGCTTTGCCGAGGTGCCAGGCTTCCTGCCGGACAATCCGCTGAAAAATGCAGAGATGGCCGTGGAGGATGACTACGGCATGATCGACGGCATTCTCAACAACGGCCAGCGGCAGCCGCCCCAACGGGAGCTGCCGGAAAAGCGGAAGTCCGTTGTGGAGCAGCTGAAAAGCCAGCCCAAACCCAAACACAAAAAAGCAGCGCCCAAAAAGAGCGCGGAAAGGGAGCTTTGATATGAACGCTTTGACTTTTGAGGAAACCAACCTGCTGTGTATCTACAACCCCGGCACCCGCCAGGGGGCCATCGAGGCCCTGACCGAGATGCGCGGCGAGCTTTCGCCGGACGAGACCGAGCTGCTTGCCCTGACCGACAGTACCCTCACCAAGCTGCGCGCCATGACCGACGCCGAGTTTGACGCGCTGGAGCTGTACCCGGATTTTGACGAATAAGTCTCTATGATACGAGGGCGATTTATGATAAAATGAGGAATAAAAGACTGCCAAAATCGTCATTGCAATGGTTCGTTGCGGCGGTTCCTGCTTGTGTTGGTAGAAATAAAACAGCTTATTTGCTATGATTTTTTCAAAATCAAATAGCAGGAGGAAACGACACTATGACCCTCGGAGAGAAAATACAAAAATTGAGAAAGCAGCAAGGACTTTCACAAGAGGCACTTGCTGAAAAGGTAACGGTTACACGGCAGACAATTTCAAAATGGGAATTGGGACAATCGCTCCCTGATTTGGATTTTATAGCCCAGCTTAGCGACATTTTTAATGTGTCCTCTGACTATCTTATCAAAGATGAAATGACCGAACCAGATGAGTTACCATATAAAAAGCGCGATTATCGTTTATCTGAACGAGGCAAGCGCATAATTTTGGTAATTGTTTCTGTGGCAGCATTGATTGCTGTCTGCGTATGCCTGATCTGCGACTACTTTACTTCGGACAGGTTATCGTGGTCATTGATTGCCGGTGTTTCAATCATAGCTGCATGGCTTGTGTTACTTCCAAGTCTGATTTCCAGAACAAAGATCGTTTTGAAAACCTTAGTTGTAGTCAGTGCCATCCCTATTCCACTGCTGGCAATCTTGTCCTTGCTATTGAATAAGTCCGTTATATTCACTTTGGGCATTTGCATAACGCTGATTGCGATTGCTATTATCTGGATAATATACGGGATTTTCCGCAAGTGCAAGAAAAATTTGTGGAGGGCATTTGGCTTTGCTCTGCTGGTCCTGATACCAGTGCCGATTGCAATCACGCATATTTCGGCTTGCTTTTTGCCACAAGCCCAGTTTGACTTTATGTCTGATATATTTAACAGTGGGATCACCCTTGCGCTTTCTCTTGTGTGCTTTGGGGGAGATTATTTACATTGTCAGAAGAAAGGGGCTGCCGCAGACAAAAAATGAAAACAGTTCTTCTACACGGATTGGGACAAACAGCACAAGACTGGAAAGAGGTAGTTCGTCAACTTTCAACTTCCAATGTTGATTGCCCGGAGCTTTTTTCTGTGACGGGGAATGAAATATCTTACTCCCGGCTTTTGGATAATCTGGAGCGGCAGTATTCTAATGCGACAGAGCCGCTTCGTATCTGCGGCCTATCGTTAGGGGCACTGCTTGCCCTTGATTTCACAATTCGTCACGCGGATAAAGTGGCATCGCTGATTTTAATAGGCGCACAATATAAAGTACCAACATCCCTGATAGATTTTCAAAATTTCTTGTTCCGCTGTATGCCCAGCAAGAGTTTTGATAGCATGGGATTATCAAAAAGCGATACGATTAAACTGTCACACTCGATGAGGTTGCTGGATTTCACCTCACAATTAGACAGAATTACTTGTCCCGTTACTATTTTGTGCGGCGAAAAAGATAGCGCCAATATAAAAGCATCGAAAAAGTTAAATGAATTACTTCCCTATGCGACTTTGCAAATTGTCCCCGGCGCAGGCCACGAAATCAACAAAGACGCGCCAAAAACAGTTGCTGACGTACTAAATATGAAATAATATTTTGACAACTGAATTGCTTGCCGTTACGGACGGCACCACCGAGCAGGAAATCTTTCGAGGTTTCCTGCTTTTCTTTTACCTAAAACTGAAAGGAGGACAGAACCCCATGCCAACCAAAGCAGAACAATATGCGCAGATGGCCGATCAGGTGGCGCGGCAGCTCACCGGCAGCTGGCAGGAGTGGGCGGGCTTTCTCACCATCGCCGCCCGGCTCTACAAGTACCCGTTCCATGAGCAGATGATGATTTACGCCCAGCGCCCGGACGCCACCGCCTGCGCCGAATACGACCTGTGGAACAACCGCATGGGCCGCTACATCCGGCGCGGCTCCAAGGGTATCGCGCTGGTGGACGATTCCGGCGACCGGCCCCGGCTGCGCTATGTGTTTGATATTTCTGACACAGGCACCCGTGAACATTCCCGCACCCCCTGGCTGTGGACGCTGAACGAGGAACACACCGCACCGGTCATGGCGATGCTGGAACGCAACTACGATGTGAGCGGCGGCGACCTGGCCCAGCAGCTGGCCGATGTGGCCGCCAAGCTGGCGGAGGAATACTGGGCTGACCACCGGCGGGATATTCTCCCTATCGTTGACGGTTCCTTTTTGGAGGAGTACGATGAGTACAACATCGAAGTCCAGTTCAAATCCGCCGCCACGGTCAGCATCACCTACGCCCTGATGTCCCGCTGCGGGCTGGAGCCGGAACAATATTTCAGCCATGAGGACTTCATGCCGATCTTCGACTTCAACACCCCCGCTGTAATTGGGGCGCTGGGCACGGCGGTCAGCCAGGCAAACCAGCAGGTGCTGCGACAGATCGGCGTCACCATCCAGAACTATGAGCGCGCCAAGAGCGCGGAAAGGAGTGCCACACATGGAGAACAATCTGACTTACATTCAGAACGGGGATTACCTGATTCCCGACCTGCGCCTGAGCGAGCAGCCGATGAAGCCCCTGGGCAAGTACGGCAGGATGCGCAAAGCGTACCTGAAGCAGCACCGGCCCATCCTTTACAACCGGCTGCTGATGACCGAGAAGCTGTACCCGCACCTTCTGGAGATCGACGAGACGGCGAACCGGCGGTTGGAGCAGATGATGCCCCAACTGGCCGAGGCGGCGGGCGCGACGGAGGCGCTGAAAGCCGCCGACCCGATGGCCTGGGTGGGTCTGATGAACACCTGCAAAGCCCAGGCCGAGGAGATTCTGCTGGCGGAACTTATCAACAGCTGACCCTAAACCTGTTCCTCTCCGAAGCGGAACAGATTCAACAGATCGACGAAGCAGAGAGTGTGAAAACGCCCTCTGCTTTTTCTTTTGCCCAGGAACAGCCGCAGTCAGAAGCTGCCGACCATGAGCCGGAGGCGGCAAGGCTCACTCTCCGGGAGCTGCATGAGCGATACAAACCCATTGTGTTGGAGGCCGTTACCAAAGACACCAGATACCAGAACACCTGCGGTCACGGTGATTATGAAAGCGCCGTGATCGAAGGAAGATCGGCTATCCAGCGCGCTGTTTTAGCGTCTGGCAATAAGGAGCTGCTTCACCTCTATTCCTACACCCCGGAGTTCCGGCAGCGCCTTCACCGTGAAGTCATCGCTGAGACTTATCCCAAGCTCCATGAGCTGCTGCGCCCACTTTCGGACAATGACATTGACCGAGCTATCCAGGACTGGAACGGCAAGATCGAAAGCAAGCACGCCGTTGTCCGCTACATGAAAGACCATGCGCGGGAAAAAGATACCGCCGAATGGCTGGCCCATGAGTTTGACGGCGGCGACGGCAAAACCCCGTTTGCGGTACGCCCGGAAAGCCCCAATGGAACGATGCTGCCCTGGCCCAAGGTGCAGCGCCGGATTGCGCAGCTCATCAAGGAAGATCGGTTCTATACCGAAGCGGAGCAGGACCGTTTTGACAGCATCGACCCCATCGCCATCCGGGAGGCCCTGGCCGAGCGCGGCATCGTGAACGGCCAGGTGGTAGACCCGGAAAAGCTGGACAACGACCCGTTTATCCAACAGGTGGTGCAGGATGCGGAGGCTGTTTCAGCCGGGGAACGCTCCGAGGCGGAGCCGCCTGCGCCGGACTTATCCGGCCAGCCCGTCACCCGCGAGGGAGACACCCTCACCATCGGCAGCGGCGAACCTACCCACGAGATGGACATTGCCGTGTCGGACGGGGAATATGAAGCCATCCGGCAGGCCATCCCGGAAACAGAGGCCCCCACCGCCTCTGACCCTGCAACATCCCCTTACCATGTGGGTGATACGGTCTATCTGGACAATCAGGAATATCAGATCACCGAGTTGCGGGAGGACACGGTGCAGCTGCTACCCTCCGATATGGCGTACCCCATCTACCGGGTCGAGAGCCGGGAGCGGTTCGAGACGCTGCTGCGTGCGGACACCCGCAACGAAGCCATCAACGAATTTTTGCCTGTAAACCCCGACACGGCTGACCAGGACCTCCGGGACGTGCTGGTCCACGGCCTGATCGGCGCGCCGGACAAGGCGGAGCTTTCCGAGCTGCTGCACACCGGCAAGCCCAACCGCGAGATCGCCCAGTGGCTGGGCCGGGCCTTCCCAGGCATCGTGGAAACGATGGAGCTGGAGACTGGCGACACCGCCGACTACCGCACCACGTCCGAAGGCATCGAACTGGAAGTGCTGGACGCGGAGGAGAAGCGGCTGGCCATGCTGTATTTTCGCTGGGATGAGGTCGCGCCCCTGCTGCGCGGGTTGTATGCCCGCCAGCTGGACGGCTTTGTGCAGGAGCAGGCCGAACCGGCGGTTGAAGCCGCTGCCACAGTTGAAGAACCTGCCGAAACCGCCAAGCCCATTGAAGAAGCCGCCGAGGCACCGGCGTTCCACTCCGAGACGGTGGCTGTCTACCCCGGCGATAAAAACGGACTTCCCTATGACGTAGTGGTGGAACGGCTGCACGTTGACCAGCCGGAACCTACGCCGCCCGAACCAACGCCGGACGTGGAGCCTGGCGAGAAGCCGGAACACCCGGTCGCCATCCCGGTCAACGGCGAGTGGCAGACCTTCCCCAACCAGCGGACTGCCGAGCAGGCGGCCTATCAGGAGTACCGGGACAACCTGCGCCGCAACGCCGAAAACTTCCGCATCACCGACGATCATCTGGGCGAGGGCGGCCCCAAGGCCAAGTACCAGGCCAATGTGGCGGCGATCAAGCTGCTGAAATACCTGGAGGAAACCACCGGGCAGGCTACGCCGGCACAGCAGGAAGTGCTGTCCCGCTATGTGGGCTGGGGCGGCGTGGCGGATGCCTTTGACCCGGACAAACCCGCGTGGGATGCCGAGTATTCGGAACTGAAAGAACTGCTGACCCCAGAGGAATACGCTGCGGCGCGGGCCTCCACCCTCAACGCCCACTATACCAGCCCCACCGTCATCCGCGCCATCTATGAGGCCGTGGAGCAGATGGGCTTCCGCACCGGCAACATTCTGGAACCGTCCTGCGGTGTGGGCAACTTCTTCGGAATGCTGCCGGAGAGCATGGCCGGGAGCAGGCTGTACGGCGTGGAGCTGGATTCCATCAGCGGGCGGATTGCCCAGCAGCTCTACCCCAAGGCTAACATCACCGTGGCGGGCTTTGAGACCACCGACCGGCGGGACTTCTATGACCTTGCCATCGGTAACGTCCCTTTCGGCCAGTACCAGGTGAACGACAAAGCCTACAACAAGCTGGGCTTCAACATCCACAACTACTTTTTTGCCAAGGCGCTGGACCAGGTGCGCCCCGGCGGCGTGGTGGCCTTTGTCACCAGCCGCTACACAATGGACGCCAAGGATTCCACCGTGCGCCGGTATCTGGCCCAGCGGGCCGAGCTGCTGGGGGCGATCCGCCTGCCCAACAACGCTTTCCGCGCCAATGCCGGGACCGATGTGGTGTCCGACATCCTGTTTCTGCAAAAGCGGGACCGCCCGCTGGACATCGCCCCGGACTGGACCCAAACCGGCCGGACCGAGGAAGGCTTCACGGTCAACCAGTATTTTCTGGATCACCCGGAGATGGTGCTGGGGCGGCCCACCGCCGAAAGCACCCAATACGGCAAACAGGATTACACCGTGGCCCCCATCGAGGGGCTGGAGCTGGCCGATCAGCTGCACGATGCCGTGAAGTACATTCGCGGCACCTACCAGGAGGCCGCGCTGCCGGAGCTGGGCGAGGGCGAGGACATCGACGAATCCCTCCCGGCTGACCCCAATGTGAAGAACTACTCCTACACGGTGGTGGACGGCGCGGTGTACTTCCGGGAAAACAGCCGCATGGTGCGCCCCGACCTGAACGCCACCGCCGAGGCCCGCGTCAAAGGGATGGTGGGGCTGCGGGATTGTGTGCAACGGCTCATCGACCTGGAGATGGACGCTGCTGCGCCGGATGCCGACATCCGGGCGCAGATGGCCGAACTGAACCGCCGCTATGACGATTTTTCCGCCAAGTACGGACTTATCAATGACCGGGCGAACCGGCTGGCCTTTGCCGATGACAGCAGCTATTACCTGCTCTGTGCCCTGGAGGTGCTGGACGAGGATGGCCAACTGAAGCACAAAGCAGATATGTTCTCGACGAGGACCATCAAGCCCCATGAGGCCGTCACCGCGGTGGACACGGCCAGCGAGGCGCTGGCGGTCTCCATTTCGGAGAAAGCCTGCGTGGACATGGCCTACATGGAACAGCTCACCGGCAAAACCGGCGAGGAACTGGCCGCTGAACTGCGGGGTGTGATTTTCCGCCTGCCCGGCCCGGTGCCGGAGGGCGAACGGCCCCAATACGTCACGGCGGACGAGTACCTGTCCGGCAACGTGCGCCGGAAGCTGCGCCAGGCCCAACGGGCAGCGGAGCAGGACCCGGCCTTTGCGGTCAACGTGGAGGCCCTGACCGCCGCCCAGCCCAAAGACCTGGACGCTTCCGAGATCGAGGTGCGGTTGGGTGCGACGTGGATCGACAAGGAGTATATCCAGCAATTCATGTACGAGACCTTCGACACGCCTTTTTACCTCCAGCGCAGCATTGAAGTCCACTATACCCCCTTTACGGCGGAGTGGCAGATCTCCGGCAAAAATGTCGTGGGGCAAAACAATGTGGCCGCCTACTCGACCTACGGGACCGGCCGCGCAAACGCCTATAAAATCCTTGAAGATTCCCTCAATCTGCGGGACGTGCGTATCTACGACACCGTGGAGGACGCAGACGGCAAGGAGCGCCGGGTGCTGAACGCCAAGGAAACCACCCTGGCCGCCCAAAAACAACAGGCCATCCGGGACGCTTTCCGCGACTGGATTTGGCGTGACCCGGAGCGTCGGCAGGCGCTGGTACGCCAGTACAACGAGGAAATGAACGCCACCCGGCCCCGCGAATATGATGGCAGCCACATTGTTTTTGGCGGCATGAACCCGGCCATCACCCTGCGGGAGCATCAGAAAAATGCCATCGCCCATGTGCTGTACGGCGGAAACACGCTGCTGGCCCACGAGGTGGGCGCGGGCAAGACCTTTGAAATGGTGGGGGCCGCAATGGAGGCCAAGCGCCTGGGGCTGTGCCAGAAATCCCTCTTTGTGGTGCCAAACCACCTGACCGAACAGTGGGCTTCGGAGTTCCTGCGTCTGTACCCGTCCGCCAATATCCTGGTGACAACCAAAAAGGACTTTGAAAAGCACAACCGCAAGAAGTTTTGTGCCCGCATCGCCACCGGCGACTATGATGCCATCATTATGGGCCACTCTCAGTTTGAAAAAATCCCCATCAGCAAGGAACGCCAGGAGCGGCTGCTGCATGAGCAGATTTGGGAAATCACCGAGGGCATCTCTGAGGTGGAGGCCAGCGGCGGCGAGCGGTTCACGGTCAAGCAGCTGGAACGCACGAAAAAATCTCTGGAGGCGCGGCTGGAAAAGCTGCAAGCGGAAGGCCGCAAGGACGATGTGGTGACCTTTGAGCAGTTGGGCGTGGACCGGCTGTTCGTGGACGAGGCCCACAACTACAAAAACCTGTTTTTATATACCAAGATGCGCAATGTGGCGGGCCTCTCCACCACGGACGCACAGAAATCTTCGGATATGTTCGCCAAGTGCCGCTACATGGACGAGATCACCGGCAGCCGCGGCGTTATCTTTGCCACCGGCACACCTGTCAGCAACTCCATGACCGAGCTTTACACCATGCAGCGGTATCTCCAGTATGACC
>OMGY01003114.1_pt1 | contig 11530 bp, 9 predicted proteins | sample 1674461 | NCBI WGS metagenome assembly OMGY01 (sample SAMN05578579, study PRJEB25193) | human gut metagenome | biome: Human Microbiome; feature: human-associated habitat; material: feces | host: Homo sapiens | place: USA:Birmingham
TCGGCAACAGCATGACCGGCTCGGTCATGGACTCGATGTCCGGCATGGGTGCCAGCAACATTTCGGTCACCGTAACGCAGAAAAGCAGTTCCAGTACCTCGGGCACATCCCAGAGTGTCCGGCTGCGCCGGTTCATGGACTCGCAGCCGTCGGATTCCGACCTCATCACCCAGGATATGATGGATGACTTTATGGCCACCTTCCCGACGCAGGTGGATCACATCGAACTTTCCCAGCAAGTAGGCGATGGGACGATTGCCAAGTACGGCGAACCGACCACGACCATCAAGACCAGCGTCAGCGGTGCCAATGCTGCCACACTGGAAAATCTTGGCGCAGATTCGCAGATTTTGTATGGGCGCTGGCTTGACGATGAAAAGGACGCAGGCCGCAGGGTCGCTTGTGTGTCAGAAAAATTCGTCGAACAGGCTGTCGGCGGCACCGCGCAGGAGGCCATCGGCAAGGCGGTCACGCTGACGATCAACAAGAATTTGTATACGTTCTATATACAAGGCGTATATAAATACACAGAGGATAACTACTCCAGTATGTTCGGCGGCAGCGACGATGACAGCATCCAGACGAACTTTTATATCCCACTGGACGTGGCAAAGTCCATCGCCGGCGCGGGCGCAGGCTACCAGAGCATCACGGTGGTGGCAAACGGCGGCAGCGTGAACGTGACCACCTTTGTGGACACGGTGGGCGATTTCTTTGCCAGCTACTACACCCGCAACGATTCCTGGACCGCCAGCGCGTCGAGTCTGGCGAGCCTGCTGGATTCGATGTCTGAAATGATGAGCACGATTTCACTGGGCATTTCGGCCATTGCGGCGCTGTCGCTGCTGGTCGGCGGCATCGGCGTCATGAATATCATGATGGTCTCCGTCACCGAGCGCACCCGCGAGATCGGCACCCGCAAAGCGCTGGGGGCCCCCGCGTCGGCCATCCGGATGCAGTTCATCACCGAGAGCGTTATTCTCTGCCTGATTGGCGGTGCCATCGGCATTGTGCTGGGCCTGGGGCTGGGCGCAGCGTTGAGCAAGGCCGTGGGCTATACGGCGCGCCCGAGTCTTGCGGCCATTGTGATTGCCGTAGGGTTCAGTATGGCGATTGGCGTGTTCTTCGGGTATTACCCCGCCAATAAAGCGGCGAAGCTGGACCCGATCGAGGCGCTGCGGTATGAATAAAACCCCGTGCCTTCCCCCTTGGGGGAAGGTGGCCCCGCAGTGCCGGATGAGGGGTGCGTCTATGGTAGTGTCCCCGTAAAGAGGCAGTAAGGCAAGGCCGCCCCTCATCAGTCCGCTTCGCGGACAGCTTCCCCCAAAGGGGAAGCCTTTTATCTCCCCGCGCATTGCGCGGGGACTTTTTTTGTGGTATACTCAACCTGGGAAAGTGAGATGCTTTGAAAAATTGAAAAAAGAAAGGTTATTTACCAATCGGCAGCTGCTTACGCTGTTGTGGCCGCTCATCATAGAGCAGGCATTGGAAATCCTCGTAGGTATGGCAGATACTGTCATGGTATCCTCGGTGGGTGAGGCCGCCATCTCCGGCGTTTCGCTTGTCGATATGATCAACCAGCTTATCATTACGTTGTTCGGCGCGCTGGCTACCGGCGGCGCGGTCGTTACCAGCCAGCACCTGGGTGCCAAACGGCGTGAGGAGGCCGCCCACAGCGCCGGACAGCTCGTGACGCTCAGTGCCATTCTGGGCGTGGGCGTGGCGGCGTTCTGCCTTATCACCCGCACGGCACAGCTGCGGCTCTTCTTCGGCACGATCACCGACGATGTCATGCAGGCCTGCCTGACCTACTTTACCATCACGGCGCTGTCCTTTCCGTTTCTGGCATTGTACAACGCAGGCGCGGCCATCTTCCGCTCCGTCGGCAACAGCGAGGTATCCATGCGGGTATCCGTTATCATGAACATTACCAATATTGTGGGCAATGCGTTCTGCATCTTTGTGCTGCGCATGGGGGTTGCCGGTGTTGCGGTGCCCACGCTGGTTTCCCGCGTGCTGGGCGCTGTCATCATCCTGAAACTGACCACCCGGCATGATAATGTCGCCCGCGTTACCTGGGATGGCGTCAAGCACCTGCAGCCCCAGATGGCAAAGAACATTTTGTATATCGGCATCCCCTCCGCGCTGGAAAACAGCCTGTTCCAGCTGGGGCGTGTGCTGGTCGTCAGTATGATCTCTTTGTTCGGCACGGTGCATATTTCCGCCAATGCGGTGGCCAACAACCTGGACGGCATGGGCTGCATTGTGGGCCAGGCCATCGGCCTTGCCATGATCACTGTGGTGGGGCGCTGTGTGGGCGCCCAACAGCTGGACCAGGCCAGCTACTTTACCAAAAAGCTGCTGCTGTGGGATTACATTGCCCAGGGCGCTACCAATGCCCTGATTTTGATCTTCCTGAACCCGCTGCTCAGCGTGTACACCCTTTCGGATGAAACCCGCCACCTGGCCTGGCTGCTGGTTATGATCCATGCGGGCAGCGCCATCTTCCTGTGGCCGGCGGGCTTTGTTCTGCCCAACGCCCTGCGTGCAGCCAATGATGTGCGCTTTACCATGCTTACTTCCATTCTGTCCATGGGAATCTGGCGTCTGGCGTTCTCTTACATCCTGTGCGTTCAGATGGGTATGGGTGCTGTCGGCGTCTGGATCGCCATGGTGGTGGACTGGGTGTGCCGCGTGACCTGCTTTGTGGTCCGCTTTGTATCTGGTGCATGGAAGAAAAAATGTGTGGCAAAATAATAGGAGGAACCCCCGATGAAGCTTATCAGCTGGAATGTGAACGGCCTGCGCGCCTGCCTGAAAAAAGGCTTTGAGGATACTTTCAACCAGCTGGATGCGGATGTGTTCTGCATTCAGGAAACCAAAATGCAGCCCGGCCAGGCGGATTTTGCCCCCGAAGGCTATATCGAATACATCAACAGCGCCGAGAAAAAGGGCTATTCCGGCACGCTGATTTATACCCGCGTAAAGCCCCTGAACGCCTGGAACGGCATTGGGGTGGAAGCCCACAGCCACGAAGGCCGTGCCATCACACTGGAATTTGAGGATTACTACCTCGTCAATGTCTATGTACCCAACTCCCAAAACGAGCTGGCCCGCATTGACTACCGCATGCAGTGGGAGGACGACTTGCGCGCCTACCTGAAAGACCTGGACAGCAAAAAGCCGGTGATCCTGTGCGGAGATTTGAACGTGGCCCATGAGGATATTGACCTGAAGAACCCCGGCCCCAACCGCGGTGCTGCGGGCTTTTCGGACCAGGAGCGCGGCAAGCTGAACGAGCTGCTGGCCGCTGGCTTTACCGATAGCTTCCGCTACCTGTACCCTGATGCCACCGGCATGTACAGCTGGTGGAGCATGCGGTTCCGCGCAAGAGAGCGGAACGCAGGCTGGCGCATTGACTATTTCCTGGTATCGGACCGGCTGGCCCCACAGATCAAAAAGGCCGAGATTTTGATGGATGTGCAGGGCAGCGACCATTGCCCGGTGCTGCTGGAACTGTAAAGCTGCAAAACGTCCAAGAAATATTCGGTGTGTCGAAAAAACTGTGCCTTTCTTTTGCAGAGCATGTGGGTATAAAACATGTAGGGGTGCACGATCTCACCCCGCTGCGGTATTGCCCTAAGCCAATTTGTAGGGGACGATGCTTCGCATCGTCCCGCATGTCGGACCTTGCCATATATTCCATCACATCATTCTCCGCAAGGCATCGGGCGCACAATGCGCCCCCTATGAAGACCTTTTCGACAATCTGAAATTTTCATAATTTTTTCAAAAATATCTGCTCCCGCTGCAAAATGTCGGGAGCATTTTTCGTATTAGTATACAGAAGCGCTTCCAACAAAGAAAGCGCGCCGGCAGATGAATGCGAAAGGAGGTGTGGGGCACTGAACCAAACAGATTTTACCCAGCTGATGCAGCAATACCAAAAACTGGTTTATACCGTTTGTTTGCAGTTTGTCCACAACCCCCACACCGCCGAGGATCTGACCCAGGATACCTTCCTTTCGGCATGGTCGTCCATTGACCGGTGCGAGCCCCAATACTATAAGCAATGGCTGGTGCGTGTGGCGGCCAACAAATGCAAGGACCACCTGAAAAGCTCCTGGGCGCGCAGGGTGGAGGCACAATCCGACGAAACGATGCCGGAACCACGCGGCACACCGCCGCCCGGCAGCGGCCTGCAAAGCGCAGAGCCGGACCCGCAGGATGAATTTATGCGCCAGACCGATGCCGCAGAGCTGGAAACGATGGTGCGCACCCTGCGCGAACCCTATGGCCGGGCCGCGGCCATGTATCTGCTGGACGGGCTGCCCGTGGCGGCCATAGCCCAAAAGCTGGGCCGCCCGGCACCCACTGTTCAGAACCAGCTGTTCCGCGCAAAAGCGATCCTGCGCAAACAGATCATGGAAAGGAGGCAGGAATAATGGAACAGGCAATGTTTCCGCAAAACGAAAATAACACCCCATTTGATAACGAAGCCCTGTTTGATGCTGAAGGCCACCTGACGGATGAGGGGCTGCACGCCCTGCAGGAGAGCCGCCTGGATGAACTGGGCAGCCTGGAGGCCGCAGAGCACCTGACCTTCTGTGATTACTGCCTTGCCCGCTATACCGCCCTGATTGAATCGGCCCCCGAAAAGCTGAAACAGCCCATGCGGGACCTGATCCCCCAGGTGCAGGCCCTGATGCGGCTGCGCAGCTTCCGCATTATGACAAACCGCTATGTTTCCACGGCTGCCGCCGTAATGCTGGCCTTTGCGCTGTGGCGGTTCGGGTTCTTTGGCGGCGTTGGTACGGTGCAAAAGCCCGTGCAGCAGCTGCCGGACGTTACCCCCAGAGTGACGGTAAGCCAGGCGCTTGGCGGTATGTTTGACAGCATGAGCAGCGGCCTGAGCAATATGTTCGACGGAATGCAGCTTACCATCAACAGTGGGCTGGCCCAGCTGGCCGACCCGGTTGTGCCCCGCAGCAACCCCACCAATAACGGCGGCAGCCCCGCCCACGGAGAGTGATACACTATGAAGAAAAACGCATTTTTGACCTTTATTTTTGCCTGCATCCCCGGCGCAGGGCAGATGTATTACGGGTATATGAAGCGCGGTACCTCGCTGCTGGTCTACTTCTGCCTGTTCATCATGCTGGGCGCCATCATTTCCCCGCTGGTGGTGGGCGTCGCCGTGGTGTATATGTTCAGCTTTTTTGACACCTATGACCTCATCCGCTACCTGGTAGCAGGGGACCCCAAGCCGGATGGCTTCCTGCTCCCGCCGGACTGGCAGAATCAGCTCGGCGGTGCCAAAACCAAAATGACCCCCAAAATGAACAAAGTCATCGGCTGGTGCCTGCTGCTTACGGGTGCCTATGTGATGTATGACCGCGTGATCTGGCCGATTGTGGAAAGCATTTTTGTGCAGCTGGGCATTCATTGGAGTATGATTTACGCAATCAACGATGTAATCCCGTCCATTGTGGTAGCGGTGCTGCTGATTGCTTTTGGCGGCCGCCTGCTGGGCTTTGGCAAACATGCCCACCACAACGATACCGACGACCTGCCCCCGTACCAGGGCTGAACCGGCAAAGCAAGCAAATTTGAAAAGAAAGTGTAGGGCAGGGTGCAGCACAGCACCCCGCCTGGTAACCTGCGGCCATTTGGAATAAAAACAGCGCCGCCCGATAGCCTGACAATGATTCAACAGACAAAAGAGAAAATGGTGATTAACTATGGAAAACAGTTTTAACCAGAATACCCCTGTGCCGGAGGAACCGACCCAGGATACCTGCCAGGATGCCAGCCAGGATACCACCGCGCAGGCCGCGCCCGAAACGGCCCCCAAGCCCCCGGTCAAAGTGCGGCGGGTGGGCACCTTCAGCCTTGGCCTGATGCTGGTTGCCATCGGTGCCATCCAGCTGGCCCAGATTTTTATGCCGAATGTCAATGTGCTCAGCGTGGTAAAGTATGCCCCGGTGGTGCTGATCGTTCTGGGCATTGAGGTGCTGATTTACGCCGCACGCCCCGATGTAAAGATCAAGTATGACGTCATTTCCATCTTCCTCTGCATTATCATCATGCTCACGGCGGGGGCTTCCGGTGCAGTGGCCGCAGTAGCCCAGGCATTCACTCCCGAAAACGTGACCAAGCGTGTTACCACCGAGGAACAGTACAAGAAGTCTGTTCAGAAGGCACTGAGCAATATCCCCAATGCCCATGATTTTGTACATGATTATTCCATCGATGTCAGCAGCGAGAGCTGGTTCATGGATATGCCGGTGGGTACGATGCACGCAACGGTGTACCTGACCATGAATTACGGTGCCCAGACCACCGCCGAAGAATTTGTGCGCGACTGCATGAAGGTAATGGATGCGGTAAATGCCACGGATATTCCGGTAGAATACTATCGCTTTGATGTGGACCAGAGCAACCTGACCGATGGCGAAGTGTGGAGTGTATGGCTGGATGAGTGGGAAATGCACGGCAACCTGCAAAACATTGCGGCCCATGTTGATACCGTGTACTATGTGGACGGCGATGCCTACACCAGCCTGGATGATGTGCCCAAAAAGGACGGCGATGAACTGTTGAACCGCTACATGGCCGCCTTTGGCACCAACCCGCTGACCGATTACCAAAATGAATACGGCACCGTTGAATTTGGTGATAAGCTGGAAGAGTACATGCAGAACCGCGTGGAAAACGAAGCCGGCCAGGACCTGACGGACACGGACAACGCTGGGAAAACCGCAACCAGTGAGGAAACACCCGCAGCGCAGGACGATGTGACGATGGAAGCCACTGAACCCGCAGCGGGCGCTGCGGAAGCTGCCTCTGAAAATGCAAACTGACATTTGAACAAAAATAATATATTTGTGCAATTTCGTTAAAAACGACGGAAAAGTTGACCAGATTTTTACGCCCCGCATACGCGGGGCTTGTTGTTTTTGCCTGCCTGAAATGCTACAATACCAATAAGGGCAATTTTGCCCTGTAAATGCGGCCTGCCCGGCGGCGGGATGCAAAATCAGGAGGTACCCCATGCTTAAAGGCTATACCAAGCAGGAAATCAGTTGGATGATGTACGACTGGGCCAACAGCGCTCATTCCGTTATCATTGTAACGCTGCTCCCCATCTTTTTTGACACGGTTGCGGGCTATACGGCGGACAGTGTTTCCAGCATGTCCACCTGGGGCTATGCAACCAGCATTGCCATGCTGATCGTGGCGCTGGCCGCTCCGTTCCTGGGCGTGTTTGGCGATATCCGCGGTATGCGCAAAAAGCTGTTCAGCTTTTTCATGCTGCTGGGCGTTGCAGCCTGCGCGGGCATGGCGTTTACGCCTGTGATGGATTTTACCTCCGGCCCGGTGGCAGCAGGCAAGGTGGCCAGCCTGATCCTGGTTTTGTACATCGTCAGCGTCATTGGTTTTGATGCTTCCGCCATCTATTACGATGCCTTTTTGACCGATGTTACCACCGAGGACCGCATGGATAAAGTTTCCACCATGGGGTACGGCCTGGGTTACATCGGCGGCTCCACCATTCCGCTGCTTATTTTTCTGATCATGAACCTGGTTGGCGTGCCCATGCTGACCTGCCTGGCGTTTGTGTTTGGCCTGACCGCTGTGTGGTGGCTGGCGTTCAGCTTGCCGCTGCTGAAAAACTGCGAGCAGACCTCTGGCAAGCCGTATGAAAAAGGCGATGTTGCCCGCAGCATTAAGGGCGTTGGTACCACCATCAAGGAGATCATTGCCAACAAGCCGATGCTGATCTATATTCTTTCGTATTTCTTCTATATTGACGGCGTGCACACCGTCATCAGCATGGCAACTACCTATGGCACCAACCTAGGGCTGGATTCCACAGGCATGATGCTGGCGTTGCTGCTGGTGCAGATTCTGGGCCTGCCGTTCTGCCTGCTTTACATCAAGTGCAGCGAAAAGTTCGGTGCCCGCACCATGGTGGGCTTTGGCATCTGCGTGTATATGTTCATCTGCATCTTTGCCTTCTTTATGAACAGCCTGTGGCAGTTCTGGGTGCTGGCTGTGCTGTGCGCCACCAGCCAGGGCGGCATTCAGGCGCTGTCCCGCTCCATGTACGGCAAGCTGATCCCGGATAAGGACCGCTCCGGCGAGTTCTTCGGCTTCTTCGATATCTTTGGCAAGTTCAGCTCCATCATGGGCCCGGCTTTGGTCGGCGTTGTCAGCAGTATGGTGGCAAATGGAATGCTGGGGGCCCAGGGGCTGACCGCTCAGACCGCAACGGCGGAGCAGATCGATGCGATCAACGCCCAGTCCAGCCATTACGGCATTTTGTCCATCATTATTATCATCATTGTGGGCGCGGTGCTGTACTTCGGCTTTTTGCCCAAAGCAGAGCACGCCAAGCAGTAAATTTGACAAGATATTCGATTCGCATTACAATATAGGGGTATATTCTGTTCAGGTACACCTGGGGAATATACCCCTTTTTAAGGTATATCTGAAAATAAAGAAAATGCCGGATATTTCGCAAACACAGACAGGATGTAAGGCAAAGAGCCGCCGGAGCGGTGCTTAAGCCGTCAGGCGGGGATTGTGCGGTGTTGCCAATATATTTTCGACGTTTCAGAGACACCTTAGGGTTATCTCAAAAGGAAGTGACCCCCCTATGCCGGAAGGCTACACCCATGTGCGCACCGCCCAAAAGGCCGCGCATGCCATCCATTATAAATTGCAATGCCCCGCAGCGTTTGCCGCCGGTGCCAATGGGCCGGACAGCTTTTTCTGCTATGAAGTGTGGAAAAAGGGCCAAAACCGCACCTATAACCTGCCGCTGCTTGGCAACCGTATGCACGAGGATAAGACCGGCGCCTTTCTGCTGGCCCTGCTGCACCACACCCACACCCAGGCGCAGATCGAGTATACGCTGGGCTTTTTGTGCCACTATGCGGCGGATACCGTTATGCACCCTTACGTTGTGTTCGTCAGCAGCCCCGGCCAGCCCTACGGCATGAAAGGCGGCCACGGCTACTTTGAAATTGCGCTGGATTCCACCCTGCATGCCGAGGATACCGGCGTTTCGGAGGTCCCGGCGGATGATTCCAGCCCGGTGCCGGTCGGGCAGGACTTGGCGGAAATTGCCGCATTGCTGCACCAGTGTATTCTGGAGGTATATGGGCAGGATATCAGCGTGGAAGCCCTGGCGGACAGCTTTTATTACACCTACCGCCTGCGCCGCCTTTTCACCAGCCGCCACGGCGTGCGGCGGGCGTTCTATTGGGTGCTGGAGCTGTTTTTTGGCGGGCGCGGGTTCATCACCGGGCATGTATCCCCGGCACACCTCAAGCTGAACCTGCCGGAGGATTGGACTGACCCCGCCACCGGCGAAGAGCGCCACGGCGGTGCCTTTGCCCTGCTGAAGGATGCCCAGCACCGCTGCGAGCTGTTTATGACGGCCGCCCTTGGCCACTGGATGGGCAAGCTGGACGAGGAAATTCTGGAAAAGACCCTTGGCAGCATGAGCTACATCACCGGTACCGAAACCGAGCAAAGCAAAAGCCAACAAGCGCCGGATGCGGAACAGGCAGGCGAAACCGCCTGACATCCCCGCGCCCGACCTTTGAGGATAGATTATTACAACACGAAAGGAACTAACACCTATGGTTCGTATTACGATGCAGAACGGCAAAACCATTGACATTGAACTGGATGCTACCGCAGCACCGATCACCTGCGAAAACTTTTTGAAACTGGTCAATCAGGGCTTTTATAACGGCCTGACCTTCCACCGCGTCATCCCCGGCTTTATGATCCAGGGCGGCGACCCGTCCGGCAACGGCACCGGCGGCCCCGGCTGGCACATCAAGGGCGAGTTCCTGCAGAACGGCGTGAACAACCCCATCAAGCACACCCGCGGCGTGATCAGCATGGCCCGCGCTATGGACCCCAACTCTGCCGGCAGCCAGTTCTTCATCATGCACCAGGATGCTCCGCATCTGGATGGCCAGTATGCTGCATTTGGCCATGTTGTCAGCGGCATGGACGCTGTGGATGAAATCGCCGCAGTTGCCACTGACTGGAACGATAAGCCCCGCACCCCGGTCGTGATGGAAAAGGTCGAAGTTATCGGCTGACATCCTGCCGTAAAATTGTAACAAAAAGCGCATGTGCTGTTCCCGAACCGGGAAAGATGCACATGCGCTTTTGCGTTATGGATAACCGTTTTTCAAAAACAGCAGGGGAGCCGCTTACCCAAAGATGGAGCCCACGTTGCCCAGGAAAGATGCCACGCTGTTCAACTGCTGCTGCAGCTGGGCCACTGCGTCCATGGTGGCGGGCAGCTTGGCCATCACATCGTTCAGGGCGTCCACATCGATCTGGCTCAGCTTATCGGCAATGTCGGGCAGGGTCTGCATCATGCTGTCCAGCTGTTCGGTGTCCAGCTTGGCAAGGCTGTCCTGCAAGGTGCCGGCAATCTCGTTCACCTGGGCGCAGGTGGTGATCACCTCGTTATACGCCGTGTTGAACCGCAGCAGCAGCCCGCCCATAATCAGGCAGAGCACCACCACAATGGCAATAGCGGCCCACAGCAGCCGCTTTTGGCTGCGCAGCAGGGCGCGGTTTTGTTGATCCTGCAATTCCAGCTGCGCTTCCACGCGGTCCAGCTGGTGCTTCAGGTCCAGGGCGTCCACCTTGCCGTCACCGGTTTCATCGTCAGTGGCATTCAGGGCGGCCACTTTGGTGTTCAGGGCATCGTCCATCTGTTTGTTCAGCTTTTCCATGGGGCAAAACTCCTCTCTTGTGTGGGCTACATGCTTTGGTTACTGTGGGGCTTTCATCTCAAACCAGAAGGTGGAACCTTTGCCGAGCGTACTGTTTACCCCAAAGGGAAAATCATGCTGCTGCAAAATGGCCTTGGTGATGGAAAGCCCCAACCCGGTACCGGTCTTGCCGGCATCCTGGCGGGCGCGATAGTAGCGGTCGAACAGGTGCGGCAGTTCCTCCGGCGGGATGCCGGGGCCGTGGTCCTCCACTTCCACCCGGCAACCGCCGTTTGGCATGGGGATGGCCCGCAGCACAAACACGCCGTCCGCACCCATATGGTGGGTGGCGTTGCCCAACAGGTTGTGCAGCACCCGTTCCATCATGGCGGGGTCGGCGCGTACCATGCACTCCTTGTCGGCTTCCAGCTGCAGCGTCCAGCCATTCTGCTCGCACACGGCGTCATAGCGGCCCGCGACCTCAAAGCAAAGCTGGCTCATGTCAAAATCAACGGGGTTAAGTTTTTCTGCACCGCTGGAAACTTTGCTCAGCTCCATCACGCTGTTTACCAGCGCGCTCAGACGGTCGGTTTCGTCCACAATAATGCTGCACTGTTCGGTGCGTTTGGCCTTGTCATCACCGGTAATGTCGCGTACCGTTTCGGCATAGCCCTTGATCAGGGTCAGCGGGGTGCGCAGGTCATGGCTGACATTGGCCAGGATATCTTTTTCCAGCTGGGCGGAGCGCTTGACCTCCTGCGCCATGTGGTTGAACT
>OMGY01003122.1_pt1 | contig 11518 bp, 13 predicted proteins | sample 1674461 | NCBI WGS metagenome assembly OMGY01 (sample SAMN05578579, study PRJEB25193) | human gut metagenome | biome: Human Microbiome; feature: human-associated habitat; material: feces | host: Homo sapiens | place: USA:Birmingham
CGATAATTTGCGTCAATAACTCAAAAAAGCACTTGACAAAACGCTTCATGGGGAAAGCCAAACGACATTGCGCCGTTCATGGACGCTGACCCGTGGAACAACATCATCCTGACCCAGACGGAGCGCCTGACCATGAGCAGCCGCCCGGCGAATCCCAAAAACGCACGGAACAAGAACGTGCTTGTCATCGGCGGTTCCGGCAGCGGCAAAACACGCTTTTTCATCAAGCCGAACATCATGCAGTGTACCAAAACGAAGGGGTGCTCTCTTGTGATTACTGACCCCAAGGGGACGCTGATTACGGAGTGCGGAAAGATGCTTGCCGCTGCCGGATATGACGTGCGGGTTTTCAATGTCATCAGTTTCAAAAAGTCCATGCACTACAACCCGTTTGCGTATATCCGAAGCGAAAAAGACATTTTGAAGCTGGTGACGGCGCTCATCGCAAACACAAAGGGTGAGGGCAAAGGCGGCGACGACTTCTGGGTCAAGGCGGAAACGCTGCTCTATATGGCGCTGATTGGCTACATCCACTACGAACTTCCGCCCGCGGCGCAGAATTTTACGACGCTGATTGACATGCTGAACAGCATGGAAGTTCGCGAGGAGGACGAGGAATACCGAAATCCTGTTGACCTGATGTTTGAAAAGCTGAAAGCGGAAAAGCCGGAACACTTTGCAGTGCGGCAATATGCCAAATACCGGATGGCTGCTGGAGATGTATGCTCTAAGTGACTTCTTAATCATGGTTTTTGTCATGGTTAGTGAAGCAGTCACTTAGAGCATTTTCATTTCAGGAGGTACAGCCATGAGAAACGAAAAAATCACCCCTCTGTATGAGCGTTTGAGCCGCGATGATGAGTTACAGGGCGAGAGTAATTCTATCTCCAATCAGAAAAAGATGTTGGAGGACTTTGCCCGCCGGAACGGTCTGCCGAACCCCACCCACTTCACCGATGACGGCGTATCGGGAACCCGTTTTGACCGTCCTGGCTTTCTGGCGATGATGGAGGAAGTCGAGGCCGGACGGGTGGAGGCCATCGTCATAAAGGACATGAGCCGCCTGGGGCGTGACTATCTGAAAGTCGGCCAGGTCATGGAGATTTTGCGGCAGCGCGGTGTCCGGCTGATCGCCATCAATGACGGTGTGGACAGTCTGAAAGGCGATGATGATTTTACCCCGTTCCGCAACATTATGAACGAGTTTTACGCCCGCGACACCAGCCGGAAAATCCGCTCCGTGTTCAAGTCCAAAGGCATGAGCGGCAAGCACCTGACCGGCACTGTCATTTACGGCTATTTGTGGGACGAAAAGCGGGAACACTGGCTTGTGGACGAAGAAGCCGCCGAAGTGGTACGCCGTATCTTTTCCCTGACGATGGAGGGCTACGGCCCCTATCAGATTTCCAAGCTGCTGTCCGAGGCAAAGGTTGAAATCCCCGCTGTCCATCTGGCGCGCTTTAACGAAGGAGTAAACAGGACGAAGCCGGTCAAAGACCCCTACGGCTGGGGATCGTCTACCATTGTGAACATCCTGAAAAAGCGGGAATACCTAGGCCACACCATCAATTTCAAGACCCGCAAGCACTTCAAGGACAAGAAAAGCCACTATGTTGATGAAAGCGAGTGGACGATTTTCGAGAATACCCATGAGGCCATCATCGACCAGGAAACCTTTGACAATGTGCAGCGTATCCGGGCAAATGTCAGGCGTTACCCGGACGGCTGGGGCGAGGCCCACCCTCTGACCGGCCTGATGTACTGTGCCGACTGCGGCGGTAAGATGTATGTCCATCGCGTCAATAACGGCAAGCGTGACCCACAGTTTACTTGCAGCCAGTACAGCAAAATCCCATGCGGGACGCTCTGCGGCACACAGCACCGCATCCGGGCCGAGGCTGTCCTGACCTTGATAACTGATATGCTCCGGGCCATCGCGGAGTATTCCAAGAATGACCGGGCCGAGTTTATCCGCACCGTCCAGGAAACGCAGGCCGCCCAGCAGACCGCCGACATATCCAAGAAGCGGAAACGGCTGGCCGCCGCCCAAAAGCGGGCCGGGGAACTGGAAAAGCTGATTTGCAAAATCTATGAGGACAACGCCCTGGGCAAGCTGCCGGACGCCCGGTATGAGGCCCTGGACGCACAGTACGCCAAAGAGCAGGACGCCCTCAACGCGGAAATCACGGAACTGGAAAAGGCCGTTACCGGCTATGAGCAGAGCCGGAAATCTGCGGAGAAGTTTATTGCTCTGATTGACAAGTACGAGAATTTCGACACGCTGACAAACACCATGCTCAACGAGTTTGTAGAGAAAATCCTTGTCCATGAGCGCGCCCGCAAAGGCAGCCAGGACACCACGCAGGAGGTTGAAATCTACTTCAATTTTGTGGGCCGGTATATCCCGCCCGCCTTGCAGCCGGTTCCCCTGACCCCGGAGGAACAGGAAGAACTGCGGAAGAAGGAGGAACGCAAGGACAGGCTTCACCAGAACTACTTACGCCGCAAGGCCAACGGCAAGCAGAAGGAATGGGAAGAACGCTACAATGCCAAACGCAAGGCCCAGGTGGAGGTGGCAAAGGCCGCGATCCGGGCCGAGGACATGGAGAAGGGCATTTTTACCACCGTCAGCCAGTTACCCAAGCAGGAGCCGCGCAAGGCCACCGTATCGGCCAGTGCCGCAGTTTAACCATCACAGTGCAAAGGAGAATGAACATGAGCGAATTGACTTACACCCGCTGCGGAGATTACTACATCCCCGACCTGAAACTTTCCGAGCAGCCGGAGGCCCCCATCGGCAAGTATGGCCGTATGCGGCAACGCTACCTGAAGGAACACCGGCCCGGCCTTTACAGCAGCTTGATTTTGAGTGAAAAGCTGAACCCGCACCTGTTGGAGATTGACCGGGCGGCGCGTGAACGGATGGACGCCATGCTGCCCCGCATGATGGAGGCGGCAGGCGTCACCGAGGAACTGAAAGCCCGTGACCCCATGCGCTGGGTGGGGCTGATGAATACGCTGAAAGCACAGGTGGAGGAAGTTATTTTTAGCGAACTAATTTGGACATAGATGAAACAGCAGAAGTTTTTTACTTATTATCTGTACTTCTTGAGGCAACGATTGACAAATTGAACCCCTCATAGTATTATTAGAATCGAGAGTTGTACCTCTCAAAAGGAGATAAAGGCATGACTATGAATTTTCATTTGACCGATCAGCGTAAAAAGAAAATCAACTCTGTACAATCCATACCGATGAAACATTGTGCAGAGTATAGCGTATAAACGACGCATTTAGATTTCATCGGGAAGCCATCAAAGGGGATTTTATACCCATTTTTAGGAAGCGGCTTCCCATGCAGTTATAATGTGTATGAGGCTATGGACAATGTTTTGTCCATGGCCTTTTGTTTTTGAGCTACTATGCCAGAGGCAGAAGGCAGATACACTTATGTATCTTTGCTTTCTGCCTTTTTCTTTTGCCCAGAATATACAGGAAAGGTTTGATAAACATGAGCTTATTAGAAATTGACGGACTGACACACTCTTTTGGAGAGAATGTGCTATACAAAAATGCAGGCTTTACACTCAACAAGGGGGAACATATTGGTATTGTCGGACAGAACGGAACCGGCAAAAGCACTTTAATCAAAATCTGTACGGAGCAGATCATTCCAGACAGCGGGCGTATCGTCTGGCAACCAAATACTACGGTTGGTTATTTAGACCAATATGCGGAAATTGACCATTCCCTAACGATGAAGGAATTTCTTAAATCTGCTTTCTCAAAGCTATTTGATATGGAAGCACAGGCAATGGAGCTCTATGAAAAAGCTGCTGACGGCGATATGAAAAGCCTTGAACTGGCCGCCCATTATCAGGAGCAGCTTGAAGCCCACGATTTTTACTCGATAGATACAGCCATTGAGCGTGTCGCCAATGGGTTAGGACTTCTGGCTATTGGCCTTGACCGTTCGATTGCAGAAATGAGTGGCGGACAACGAGCCAAAGTAATTTTAGCGAAGTTGCTGCTGGAAAAACCGGATGTTTTGTTGCTGGATGAGCCGACCAATTTCCTTGATAAAGACCATGTGACATGGCTGGCAGAATATTTATCTGCTTTGGAAAATGCTTTTTTAGTAGTTTCCCATGATTATGACTTTCTGGATAAGATAGCGAACCGCATTTGTGATATTGATAACGATACTATCACGAAATACTATGGCACGTATTCCGAATTTTTGCGAAAGAAAACTTTGCTGCGGGAAGATTATGTAAGACAATATGCGGCCCAGCAAAAGGAAATTAAAAAGACGGAGGAATTTATACGGAAGAACATAGCGGGAAGAAAAGCAAAAATGGCGAGGGGACGACAAAAGCAGCTTGACCGGATGGAAAAGATGGAAGCCTTAGACCAAAAGGAAATTATTCCGTACTTCCATTTTCCCGTACTTCCATTAACCAATACAGAACACTTGTTGGTGAAACATCTGGCAGTTGGCTACCATTACCCCGTTTTATCAAACGTTGAATTTAGCATTAAGGGAGGACAAAAAGTTGTTATTACTGGATTTAATGGGATTGGAAAATCGACACTGTTAAAAACCCTGATTGGGGAAATTCCATCTATGCAGGGCCATTTCAAATTTTCCGATCAGGTTACTATCGGATATTTTGAACAGGATTTAGAGTGGCAAGAACCTGAATTGACGCCCATTCAAATTGTTGCCAATGCTTATCCCAATATGGTGACAAAAGATGTCCGCAAACATTTGGCACGATGTGGGATTTCCAGTAAACACGCTATGCAGGCCATAGGAACATTAAGCGGTGGAGAGCAGGCAAAGGTAAAAATGTGTCTGCTTACTCTGACTCCCTGCAATTTCTTAATTATGGATGAACCTACAAACCATTTAGATGTACAGGCAAAAGAGGCTTTGAAAACAGCCCTTTCAACTTTTGCGGGAACGGTATTGCTCGTATCGCATGAGGAGGCCTTTTACCGGGATTGGACTCAGCGGATTATCAATATCGAGAAAAAATAAACAATAGAATAAATATAACTCACAAACGCTCCTGCCCCGTAAACAGGGAAAGAAAAAAACCGTAACCGGGCAGGCTGCTTTTGTGCGCTCAATTTACATTTTTATCCGGCGGCGGTTTTGAAAGACATTCAAGGCCGCCGATTTCTATTCTCTCATAGGAATGAGGTTCTAATACTAACAAGAACGGCGGCTTTAGGAGGGAGCCGCCATGAAGCACACTGACCGCCGACAAATTCAGACGATATTTGCACTATCGTCAAAAAAAGCCCGGCCACCGGACAGGCCCCGTCTGGCAGCCAGTGCGAAAATTGTCACAATGTAACTGAATACCGTATTTTTTACGCTCGAATAGCTTCATGCTGTCCGGGCGTTTTTTCATACCTATGGGGCCGGAGCATCGGGCCAACATGGCCCGAACCTTGCCCCCGGTGTCGTTCCCCGCCGCCCTGTTCAGATTTTCCCGCAAAAATCTGAACGGAGGAAAGGCCGATGGAAGTCACCATCAATTATAACGGACAAGCTGTGGCCGTGGAGGTCACGCTGGAAGTCTATGAATTTCTTGACCGGGCCGACCACAAAGCCGAGAACCTGTCCCATGAGCAGCGGCGGCATTGGGATGGCCGGGAGTTTGACGAATACATAGTTGCCACCGAGGGCGTGGGTATCTACGGCGAAACGCCGGAGGAATACCTTTGCCGCATGGAAACGCTGGGTGAGCTGATGGCCGTCCTGGACACCTGCACCGAGGCCCAGCGCCGCCGGTTCCTGCTCTATGCCCTGGACGGGCTGACCCTTGCGGAGATCGGGACGCTGTGCGGCTGCTCCAAAGTGGCCGTGTATCAGAGTGTGGAGGCAGTCAGAAAAAAATTTATAAATTTCTTTGAAAACAGGCTTAACGAATGACCTGTTTTCGGGCTACCAAGTGAAAGGGATTGTTTCCCTTATCCCAGCGGGAGGCGGACAGCGGACAAGCTGCCCGCCTCTCCCATTTTCAGGAGGTAAGCCTATGAAAACAATCAATCTGCGGTGGATTTATCCCCACTACCGGCATGACGAGTTTGTGGAGGTCAGCGATGAAGTTTGGGAGGTCATGCGGCAAGCCCAGCGCGAGATGAACAACTATGAGCGCCGGAAGGTCTACCACCGCGCCTACTACTCTCTGGACGCATATAGCTGGACGGAGAACTATGCGCTGGAACACGGCAGATCGCCGGAGGAAATCCTTTTGGAGCGCGAGGAACGGGCCGCCCATCTGCGGCTGCTGGCCGCCTTGCCGGAGGCTCTGGCCCATGCTACCCCCACACAGGCCCGCCGCGTCCGGGCCTACTACATCGCCGGTATCAGCCAGCCGGAAATCTCCCGGAGGGAGGGCGTAGACAGCAGCAAGGTCAGCGTTGCCATCCGGCGGGGCCTGCGGAATATGCGCCGCTGCTATGACGGCCTTTTTCCGGCAGAGTGAGGGCGGGCCTATGCAGACCATCAACCTCAAGCAGTATTACCCGTTCTGCACCGAGGACACTTTTGTGGAGGTGTCGGATGAAATTGTCGAGGCGTTCCTGCTGGACAAGCGGGCCGAGGCCGCCAGGGAGCGCAAGATGTACCGTTACAAGGCGTTTTACTCCCTTGACTGCGATGATGGGATTGAGAAGGCCGCCATCGGCTGGGCGCAGCCATCGCCGGAGGATTGCCTGATGGAAAAGGAGGCGCAGGCCGAATATGCCGAACTGCTCCGGCGGCTCTATGAAGCCATTTCCTCTCTGCCCCCAGCGCAGGCCCGCCGCGTCCATGCCCGGTATATGCTGGGGATGAAAGTGAAGGACATTGCCGCGATGGAGGGTATCACCCCATCCCAGGCCGGGAAGTCCATCCATGCGGCGCTTCGGCGGCTGCGCCGGTACTTCATACGCCGGAAATGGACAAGCGGCCTATGAAAACCATCAACCTGAAAAAATACTACTACCCGATTTGCAAGAAGGACACTTTTGTGGAAGTGCCGGACGAGGTTGCAGACGCCATTGTGGAGGAAAGCCGCGCAGAAAACGCCAATGACGCCAAGCAGCACTATCACTGTTACTCTCTGGACGCTTCCCCCGGCATAGAAAACCATTTCCCGGAACAGGTCATTTCCCCGGAAGATATTCTGATGGAGAAGGAAACGGAACGGGAACAGGAGGCCGCCCATGCCCTGATGATGGAACGGCTCCGGGAGGCCCTTGCCACCCTGACGCCCCGGCAGGCGAGCTGCCTTCACGCCCGGTTTTGGGAGGGCAAGCAGTTTAAGGAGATTGCCGAGGCCGAAGGCTTCACGACATCAGCAGCCATTGTCACGGTTCGCAACGCCATTATCAAGTTACAGAAATATTATATCAAGCGCGGCTGGATGAAGCCGCCAAAGGAGAAAGCGATATGCACAAAGACAGCACCGCCCAAGCGAAACAGAAAAAAGACGAGCGCGAAGAAGTCCTGAAGGAAATCCGGCAGCTTGAGAACCGCCAGAAGATTTTGGAGAACAAGCAGCGCAATGAGGAACGCAAGGCCCGCACCCGCCGCCTGATTGAGCGCGGGGCCATTTTGGAGGGCGTATTTCCCATGAGCGTAGACCTTCCCGGCGTAGAGGTCAAGGCGTTCCTGATTGCCCTGTCCCATCTTCCAAGGGCGGCGGAACTGGCCGCGAAACTGCCGAAATCCGGTGACAAGCCGTAAGTCCCTTGTTTACAAGGGCGCACTTATACACCGTTGCCGGTGTCGTGCGCCCTGCCGGGGGCTGTTGCGTACTTCGTCCGCGATGGGGCGCTACACTCCCCAAACCCCTTGTGCGCCCCGCGCAGCCAAACACCCGCTTCGCGTCTGTCAGGCTCCTCGGAGCCTGAATATCCCTCACCGAAAGGAGGAGCCAACCATAGATTTTTGTCATATTCCTGTCAGTATCATCAAGCGCAGCGAGGGCCGTTCCGCTGTTGCCGCAGCCGCTTACCGCAGCGGGACAAAGCTGACGAATGAATGGGACGGCCTGACCCACGATTACACCCGCAAAGGCGGCGTTATCCATGCGGAAATCATGCTGCCCTCTCACGCCCCGCCTGGATTTTCAGACCGCTCCACCCTCTGGAACAGCGTGGAGCAGATCGAGAAGGCCAGGGACAGCCAGCTTGCCCGCGAGATCGAGGCGGCTTTGCCCCGCGAACTATCCAGGGAACAGCAGATTGCCCTTGTCCGGGCCTATGTGAAGGACAACTTTGTGGACAAGGGGATGTGCGCCGACTTCGCCATCCATGACAAGGGAACCGGCAACCCCCATGTCCATATCATGCTGACCGTCCGGCCCTTAAAAGAAAACGGTGCATGGGGCGCGAAGTGCCGCAAAGCATACGACCTGGACGAAAACGGCCAGCGCATCCCGGACGGGAAAGGCGGCTGGAAGAACCACCGGGAGGACACCACCGACTGGAACGACAAAGGGAATGTGGAGATTTGGCGGGCGGCATGGGCGGCCTGCACCAACCGGGCATTGGAGGCCGCCGGTCATCCCGCCCTGGTAGACCACCGCAGCTACAAGCGCCGGGGCATTGATAAAATCCCCTCTGTCCACCTGGGGCCAGCGGCCAGCCAGATGGAGAAGCGCGGCATCCGCACCGACAAGGGAGAAGTCAACCGCCAGATCGCCGCCGACAACAAGCTGCTCAAGGAAATCAAGGCCCGCATTACCCGCCTCTACAACTGGTCGAAGGCCGAGGCCGAGAAGCCGGAGGGCCAGCAGCCCAGCATGATGGACTTGTGGGAGGCCCAGCAGCAGCTCAAGCGGCCTGACACCCGTACCGGAAAAATCCGGGCATTGCAGGAGAGCGCCGCCCTGTTCAATTTTCTGAACGCCAACGGCATCCAATCCATGCAGCAGCTCCATGAAAAAATTGCCGGTATGAACACCCGCTACTATGACCTGCGGCGAGAGATCGTCAAGGCCGAGCGCCGGATCGCCGTCCTCGCCGAGCGCGGGGAGATGTGGGCGCAGTACAACGAGTACAAGGTTGTCCATAAGCAGCTTGCCAGGGTAAAGCCGGAGAAGCGGGAACTGTTCGAGCAGCGCCACAGCCGGGAACTGATCCTCTATGACGCAGCGGCCCGGTATCTGAAGGAACTGAAGGACAGCGGTGAGGAAATCACCCCCAAGGCATGGCAGCGCGAGATCGACCTGCTGACCGCCCAGAAGCAGGTGGACAGCATCGACATGAAGGCCATGCGGGAGGAACTGAAAGCCGTGGAACGGCTCCGCAAGGCCGCCGACCAACTGGCCCGCCAGGAACGGGACAAGCCCCGCGACCGGGGGCCGGAGCGGTAAAGGGTACGGCGTTTTACCGACCCCTCACGGGGGTGTCATGTTTCGTGACACCCTTTACGCAGAACTGTCAACATTCACTCATGGAAGGAGATTATCCTATGAAGCAGATTATTTTACCCGTCACTGTCCACCTGAATATCCGCCTGCCCCTTGCCCTCTTGCAGCCGGAACCGGCAGACGCGCCCACCGGCCCGGAGCCGGAGGCTCATGCCTGCCAGGGCTGCGGCAACTGCGGCGGGTGTGGGAAGTGCCAGCATGAAGAAAAGCAAGCCTGAACCCATCCCCGTCATGGACTACCGCCAGTACCGCAGAGCGCGGCGGCTGGTACATGAGTGCTGCAACTATGACGGCGGCCACTGTATCGCGCTGGATGATGGGGAGGAATGTGTCTGCGTCCAGTCCATTTCCTACTCCCTGTTGTGCCGGTGGTTCCGGGCGGCGGTGCTGCCGCTGGACAGAGAACTGGAAACGGCCCTGTTCCACCGCCTGGACGCCAAACGGTGCGCCGTCTGCGGGGCGCTGTTCACCCCCGGCTCCAACCGGGCCAAATACTGCCCGGAATGTGCGCCGAAAGTCCACCGGCGGCAAAAGGCCGAGTGCGAACGCCGAAGGAGGGTACAGCGTGGACAATTAGAGGGCAAAAACCCCTTGTAAATCAAGGCTTTTTTTGAGGGTGTCGCTGGGGGCCTGATAGATTTATCCTCTGGCCCCCCAAAACGGCCCTCTAAAGGCGTATAGACCCCTGAAATAACCCCAAGGAGGAACCCATGTCAGACAATCGAAAATATTACTACCTGAAACTCAAAGAGAACTATTTTGACGATGACTCCATCGTGCTGCTGGAAAGTATGCAGGACGGTGTGCTGTACTCCAACATTCTGCTCAAGCTGTATCTGAAATCCCTGAAACACGGCGGGCGGCTTCAACTTGACGATAATATCCCCTACACGGCGCAGATGATCGCCACCATCACCCGCCAGCAGATTGGCACTGTGGAGAGGGCCTTGCAAATCTTCCTGAAGCTGGGCCTTGTGGAAGTGCTGGACAGCGGCACTTTTTACATGAGCAATATCGAACTGCTGATCGGCCAGTCCTCCACCGAGGCCGAGCGAAAGCGGGCGGCGAGGCTTCAAAACAAGGCTCTTTCCGCGCCCCGGACAAACGGCGGACATTTGTCCGACATTCGTCCACCAGAGATAGAGATAGAGTTAGAGAAAGAGATAGAGATAAAGAGAGAGATAGAGAAGGTACGCCCTGAAACGGGGCACCCTTCCCACACCTATGGCCGTTACCAGAATGTTTTCCTGACGGATGAAGAACTGGCAGACTTGCAGGCCAGCTTTCCTGCTGTATGGGAACAGTACATCGAAAAACTGTCCGAGTACATGGCTTCTACCGGCAAGCGTTATCAGAGCCATGCAGCGACCATCCGGCGCTGGGCCGGTGAGGACGCTAAAAAAACTGTCACACCCTCACGCAACCGGGATTACAGCGTAAAGGAGGATGAAACTGTATGATTGAGATTACCGCAGAAATCCGGGCGTTCATCGACAAGGCAGCTGCCGGTGTGGAATTGGCTGAGGACGAGTATATAGACCCGTCAGACGGGCTCATTCACTGTAAGAAATGCGGCGGCCAGAGGCAGACCGTTGTGCCATGCTTTGGGAAATCCGGCTACTTTATGCCGCGCTGCATCTGCCAGTGCCAGCGGGAGGCTGAGGAGCAGCGCAAGGCTGCTGAAGAACGGCAGCGCCGCATGGAGCGTATCAAACGCCGAAAGGCACAGGGCTTGCAAGACCGCTATCTCTATGACTACACCTTTGCCAACGACAACGGCCAAAACCCATTGATGGACAAGGCCCGCGCCTATGTGGAGAACTGGAAAGAAGCATATAAGAGCAATATCGGGCTTTTGCTGTTTGGAGATGTGGGAACCGGCAAATCTTTTTTCGCCGGATGTATCGCCAATGCTCTACTTGACCGGGATGTGCCTGTGCTGATGACGAACTTTCCCACCATCCTGAACCGCCTGACAGGGATGTTCTCCGAAGACAGGGCCGACTTTATCGCCAGCTTTGACGAATACGACCTGCTTATCATTGACGATTTGGGTGTGGAGCGCAGTACCGAGTATGCGA
>OMGY01003129.1_pt1 | contig 11494 bp, 8 predicted proteins | sample 1674461 | NCBI WGS metagenome assembly OMGY01 (sample SAMN05578579, study PRJEB25193) | human gut metagenome | biome: Human Microbiome; feature: human-associated habitat; material: feces | host: Homo sapiens | place: USA:Birmingham
AAGTATTTTTACATACTGCCGTAAGGTCATAATATCCGTTTTCAAGATTAGTTACTTCAACGCTTTTACCGCCCGTAACGTCACCGCTGAAATCAATGCTTTGTGCATATGCCACAGTCTGTAAGACAGCAACCGCCGCTATAACCATTAATATCTTTTTCATACAGCACACTCCTTTTTATTGTTTTAATATTTTTCTGCTTCTTATTGTAAACATTATCGTTGTACAGCTTGCCGCAACGACATCACTTACCGGCTCCGCCAAAAGCAATCCCCACACTCCCATATTTGCGATATTCGGAAGTATAAGTGCAAGCGGAAACAGAAGTATAATTTTTCTAAGGCACGCAAGAAACATTGATATTTTCGCCTCGCCCAATGCCAAAAACGTCTGCTGACACGCACACTGTGCACCCATCACAGACATACCTGCAAGGAAAAGACGAGTTGAGTTTATACCTATATCTATAAGCTCTTGGTCATTTGTGAACATCTTCAAAAACGCCGTTGGGAACACTTCGACAAGCGCAACCGCAAAAAGAGAGAAACATATACTTACCGTAAATTGAAGTTTAAACGCTTTTTTCACTCTGTCAAAACGCTTTGCACCGTAATTATATCCGATAACAGGCTGTGCGCCTTGCGAAAAACCGTTAAGCGGCATCCATATAAGCTGTGTCAAACTGAACAGTATCGACATCAGTGCAACATACAGGTCATTTCCGTATTTAAGCATACCGTTGTTGAATGTAAGCTGAATTAAACATTCCGTTGCCTGCATTATAAACGGTGACACACCGAGCGACAAAACCGAAGTAACGATTTTTCCGTCCAAAACAAGATTTTTAATTCTGATTTTTAAAACGGTCTTTTTACCCGTCAAAAATTTAAGCACCCACAAACACGATACACCTTGCGAAATTATCGTTGCAAGCGCCGCACCCTTTACGCCCATTCCGAACACATATATAAAAATCGGGTCAAGCACAATATTCACAACCGCGCCTATTAAAACAGTAAGCATGCCCGTCCGCGCAAAGCCCTGGGCTGAAATAAATGGGTTCATGCCCAGCGCAGGCAGCACAAATATATTTCCGCATACATAAATATTCATATATGTCAGCGCGTAGCCTATGGTTTCATCGCTTGCCCCGAAAAGATACAGCAGAGGTTCCCCCAGCGCAAGGAATGCCGCCGTAAGAATAACTGCCAGCACTAAAAGGGCCGCCATGCAATTACCCATAATGCGCTCGGCCTCGGCGTTATTCTTTTCTCCCAGCTTAACCGAGGCTCTGGGCGCTCCCCCCATTCCGATAAGCGAAGCAAACGCAGAAATAAACATCAGCACGGGAAAGGTTACTCCTACTCCCGTCAGGGCAGCGTCCCCAATACCTTCCATATTGCCTATGTATATACGGTCCACTATATTATAAAGCATATTGACCAGCTGGGCAGTCACAGCGGGAACCGAAAGCTTTAAAAGCAGCTTTCCCACTCCCAATGTCCCCAGACGGTTTGTCTGTTCCAATTATGTCGCCCCCATAAAAAGCATTTTTGCAGTCCAGAACCTTAACGGGCAGCTTTTGCCCTTCCGCACGCCCTCCTCAAGGCAAATCTTGGTCCTTGGCTCCAGGCTGATAATTATTTTATCACAAATATCATTATAAGCCAATCGCCCTATTATAATTATGTAGGTTTGTCAAACATATTGGACAGTGAACTCTAAAGGAGAAAGCCAATCGAGAGGCCTCATAGGGAAGTTGTTGGAGCGGCGGTTGTGGACAGCGAGCTGTTTTGCGAAATCATCCAGAGAGAAGAAGGAATGACAGGAATAGAAGCGTTTCTGGTCTTCTCTGTGACTGCGCTCTACCTTACCGTTATGCCTGGGCGTGTAGGGACGGATCAGCTTGTGACGGATTCCCAGTTCGGCAGCAGTGGCCTCAAATAGGGTGGGCAGATTATGCTTGCTGTTGGAGAAACGGTTGGTAAACTCAAAGCCATTGTCTGTCTGGACGCATTCGACCTGGATGCCCCGGCGTGCATACCACTTGAACAACTTTTTTAGGAAGTCGGCAGAGGAATAGGTGGACTGCTCCGGATAGGCAGCGAGAAACCGCAAGCGTGTGAACTCATCAATGGCGGTATACTGGAACAGACGCAGTTCCGGGTCTGTGATACATTTGCGGGGTACCACTTTCACATCCACCTGGACTCGCTGACCGGGATAGGTCATCTGCTCGTAAGGCTTGGGCTTGTAGGCTGCTTTTGGTTCCGGCTGAGGGAATAAGCCTATTTTCCGCATGACCCGGAACAAACTCTCCGGACGGCGGGAATAACCTCTTTGGCACAGCCTGTGCCACAGTTCCACCATACCCGGGTTTGGATTACGGCGGCGCATATCCCGGATCAGCTTCAGCTCTGCCTCTGTGTGTTGGTTGGGATGGCTGTGAGGCTTCCTTGACTGGCAGGCAAGAGAGTCGGGTGTTCCGTCCCAGCGAGCTTTCCGGAAGTAGATATACGACCGGCTTTTGTTGTACTTCCGGCTGGCGCGGCTGACGCCATATTTCTCTGCATATTTCATTAGGGATTGCCGATATGCCATGTCCTGTGTTATACTCTTATTCATGAAGGATATGATCTCCTCTCGTATAGTTGTTGTGTCGTAACTTAACTATAACCGATGAGGCCTTATCCTTCATCCTTTTTTTACTCTACCTGTCCAATATCTATTGTAATCCTACATTTTTTCACAGGACGTTAATTAGAATATATCTTTACAATATATATTTGGCAATGAGCAAAAAGCGAATAAAAAGCAGCAGGATATATCCTCTATTGGCTGACAAGGTATGAACTAAACATACCCGTAAAGGAAGCCCTGCTTCTCATACCCTAAATTGACAAGGGGATACATGCCTCAGCGGTCTGATTTCGGCAATTTCTGCGTCATCGTTCAATGGGTGTACGTTCAGTACACCTCATTCCGCTTCCTTGAAAATGCCGAAATCAAACCTGCTGGAGGTCAAAGAGTCAGACAGCGGCCGTTTGGGTGCCCTGCAAGGCGCTTGAAGGACGTGTACTGGACGTACGCGGAGCGAAAAGCAACACAGCAGGACACTCAAACAGCTCTGTCCTGACAGTATATGCCCTTGTCAATATAGGGTAAGCAGCTTTGTAACATAAACTGTGAGATTTGGACAATCACTGAAGCGGTATGCGGATATATATTGCGTGAGCCGTACAATCATTTCCTATCTATACGTCCTTTCAGCCGGTCCTTTCTCTAAAGAAAAGGCTTTTTGCTTTTCTTTCCTCTTTCACCATATAAGATGTTTTACAATAATGTATTTTTCCAAAGGCAGTTAAACGGGCGCCTTTATTTTGGCAATGGATTTGGCGCCGTTTATTAACGGTTCACTGCCGTTAGGATTAAAAGAGGAGTTGAAAATATAAAAGAACGGGGATTTGAAGCAAAAGTACTTGCAATATTTACATAATTGATATATAATGTTAAAAAATAGGTGATATTTGGAGGACGACATGAGGGCAGGAAAGATATTTATGCGCGGAAGAGGCGGCAATGGGAGGTTTATTAAATTTAGAGCAAGAATTTACAAGTATTATGTAAAATGTCTGGAGAGGAGTATTAAAAGTATAGAAAACTTTTTGCGGGCGCATGAAGAATATAACAATTAACCGTTGCTTTTTTTAATGGCTTATATTATAATTATTTCGTAATATGAGCTTTTAGCGCATATGGATGATAAAATACTATACCGGTCAGGGGTGAAAGAATGAGAATAAAGTAATTGCGAATTAATTTTATAGGCCGCAGATGAGAGTGTGCTCTGTTTGCTGCTTTTATTCGGAATTGCTTTTTCTTGTTTAATTTATCTTTGAATTTATACCGGCATGCGCAATGCCTGTTTATTCCGTTTTTGCAGCTGTAACGTCTGCGGAAACGGATTTTTTTTCGGAGGTGGGCATATAATGTCGGTTATAGATGTGAAAAATTTGACGTTTGGCTATGACAGCCGTGAAAATGTATTTGAAGACGTCTCCTTTCAAATAGATACTTCCTGGAGATTGGGCTTTATTGGCCGCAACGGAAAGGGGAAAACCACTTTTCTCAAGCTGCTTATGGGGGAATATGAATATGCCGGCCAGATAAAAGCGGCCGTTCAGTTTGAGTATTTTCCGTATGAGGTAAAGGATAAGGGCCAGAGTACCCGCAGCGTACTTGAGAGCATAGCGGGTGAAGCTGAAGACTGGCGCCTGGCGCGCGAGCTTAATATGCTGGAGGTTGATAAATCCTGCCTTGACAGGGAATTTAGGCTTCTGTCAGGCGGCGAGCAGACAAAGGTGCTTTTATCTGCGATGTTTATTAAGCCTAACGGCTTCCTGCTTATAGACGAACCTACCAACCATCTGGATAAGCGAGGGAGAGAGCTTTTATCAGCCTATTTAAAAACTAAAGAGGGCTTTATACTTGTATCGCACGATAGGGCTTTTCTGGACGGCTGCGTGAACCATATATTAAGCCTGAACCGTTTAAGCCTGGAGGTACAGGACGGTAATTTTTCCTCCTGGTATCAAAATAAAACTCGGCGCGACGCCTTTGAGCAGGCGGAAAATATAAGGCTTAAGAAGGATATTGAACGCCTGAGAGAGGCTTCCAGGAAAGCAGGCCAATGGGCGGACAGAGCTGAAGGCTCCAAAATCGGCGGTGGGATTCTCAGGAAGGAAACTAAAAGCATAGGCGGCCGCGCATATATAGGAGAAAAATCCCGGCGGCTTCAGCAGACCAGAAAAAATATTGAGAGGCGTGCTCAAAATGCGATGGAAGAGAAAAAGGGACTGCTTAAGGACGTGGAGGAAGTCCAGGAGCTTAGAATGAATGATTTATTCTATCATTCCGAGAGGCTGATAGAAGGGAAGGATTTAAGCCTGTTTTATGGTGAAAAGCAGGTGTGCGGGCCGTTAAATTTTAAGATAGGCAGAGGTGAAAGAATAGCCCTGGAGGGACAAAACGGCAGCGGCAAAAGCAGCCTTTTAAAATTAATCTGCGGCGAAGATATTTCTTTTACCGGGCAGCTTTATAGGGGCGCGGGGCTAAAAATATCCTATGTTCCGCAGGACGCTTCCTTTTTATACGGAAGCCTGCGTAAATATGCGCAGGAATGCGGAATAGATGCAACTCTGTTTATGGCTTTGCTCAGAAAGCTGGATTTTACAAGAGAGCAATTTGAGCGGGAGATGCAATCCTACAGCGACGGGCAGAAGAAGAAGGTGCTTTTGGCCAGATCCCTTTGCGAGCAGGCTCATCTATATATCTGGGACGAGCCGCTGAATTATATTGATATTTTTTCCCGCATGCAGCTGGAGGAAATGCTTTTAAAGAGCGGGGCCGCAGTATTGTTTGTAGAGCATGACGGCGCTTTTCTGGACAAAATCTCTACTAGGCGGCTCAGGCTTGACGCTTAGAGGGCAGGCCGCTTAAATGCAGGCAGCGCCGGTTCTGGCGCAGTTTAAATCAGAGGGATAAATAGGCGGCAGACAATATACGGGGCGGCGTTTGCGGCCCGAAGGGCCGCCCGGCCGCGCCTGAAGGCGCGGCCGGGAGCAGGCGGAACGCCTGCCAAACGCCGCCCCGTATATTTTTTGCTGCCTATTTATCCGCAGCGGCAGAGTTATTGCTGTGTCCTTAACGGGCAAATCGCTTAGTCTGCGGCGTTATTGAACTTGGGTTGTATTCCGGGCTCAGTCCATATACAGCCTGTCCAGACGGGAGCCAAGGCGGCTTGCCAGTTCGTTTACAGATATACCGGCATTTTTAGCCATTTCAGAGGGCGATATATATTCGGCTCCGCTTTGTCCTATAAAAGTAACAATGTCGCCGCGGCAAATGCCGGGTACATCGGTGACGTCAAGCATCAGTTGGTCCATGCAGGTGCGTCCGGCAATGCTTACTCTCTTGCCGCGGATAAGCGCCTGGCCGGCCCCGCAGGATAAGCTTGCGGGGAGCCCGTCGGCATATCCGGCCGGAATTACCGCTATGACCGTATCCCTCTGCGCGATAAAATCCCGTCCGTAACCCACACTTTCACCAGCTTTAATTCGCTTAATCAGAGCGACGCGGGCCTTTAAGGAGATAACCGGCTCAAGCTTAAGCTTTCGGACGGTGTCCGGATAGTCCAGCAGGCCGAAAAGAAGGGCGGCCGACCTTACAAGCGAGTAATTCAGCTCAGGATAGTTGAGAAAACCGTAGCTGCTTTGAAGATGGGTTCTGGGCAGGTTTATACCGCTTTTCTGAAGGTAGGCCAGCATTTCGTCAAAGCGTTTTATCTGAAGCTGGGTAAATTCCCGGTCGGCTTCCGTATTGCTGAAGGAGACGCAAAGATGGCTGTAAATGCCCGTAACCGTCAGATTGCGCAGCTTAAAGAGCGCTAAAAGCTCCTCTTTGTCCTGCGGCTGAATGCCCAGCCGCTTCATTCCCGTATCCACTGCGGCATGCACCTTCAATTTGTATCCCATATTGTTAAGAGAAAGCGCGTATTGGTAATCCAGAGCCGTTTGGGTCAGATTATAGCGGTGCAGTTCAGACGCCCGCGCTGTATCGGTATAGCCCAGAATAAGTATTTCACCTGTTATTCCTTTTTTGCGCAGGGATATCCCTTCGTCTAAAGTGGAAACGGCAAAGGAATCTATGCCCAAGTCGTTTAAAAATCGGGCTATTGCGCATGCGCCCAGGCCGTATGCGTCTGCCTTTACCACGGCCATAAGCTTGCAGCCGGGAGGAAGCGCATTTAAAAGTGCCTGTGTATTGTTTTTAAGCCGGATTAAACTGATTTCTATCCATGCTCTGCCGGTGCGGGAATTATTTGCGAGCGGTGTTTGCCCGTAAAAAATCAGCGGGGAAGATTTTGCAGCTTGGTCAGCAGGCAGCTTTTTAGTCCGCGCTGTATACCAGCGCTTTATAACAGCTAGTATATAAGCTGCTGCCGCTGAAACAAAAGCGACGGCCGTAAAATATATAAGACTGTTGCTAAGGAGCAGCTCTTGGCAGTTAAAAAGCTTGGCTGCCCCGCGCAGAGCTATTATAACCATAGGATGCAGGATGTATATAAATACCGACATATCCCTGAGCAGCTTAAATCTTTTTCCGCGCACGCTCATCAATAAAAGAAAGAGGAACAAAACGCAGGGAACAAGCATTATATACATGCTGTCATGCCTCTGATATTGCGCCCTGTGCAGCAAAAGGCCCTCAAACAGCATAAGGGCGAAAGCGCCGCATGCAATTAAAGCGCTTTTAAGGCGGGAGATTCGGATATTTTGTGCAAGCGCGCCGGCAACAAAAAATATAGGCGCAAAAAACAGGCCGTTTCGGGTATAATCGAATATTTCAAACATATGCCCATATATGCATTTTAGTGCCGGTACCTGCGCGGTAAGCCCATAATAGCTGTCTCCGAGCAAGCCTATGACATACAGCGCCAGAGCGATCACGGCGGCCTTTTTGCTGCCCAGCTTATCTATAAGCAGCCAGGCGATGAAGCCGCCTGACAGCGCCGCGGGAAGATACCAGAGATGATAAAAGGTGCCGTCAAAAACTAAATCCTTTATAATATTGGGCAACAGCATGTCAGTGCTGAAATAACCGCTGTAAATATTTACGGGCAGATAAAGAATAATGGAAACGGCATATAAAACTGCCGTGCTCTTCAGGAATTTTTTAAGCTTTTCCTTGTCCGTTCCGTCTTTAAAGAGGAAAAAGCCGGAGGTCATAAAAAAGAAAGGTACGGCAATGCGCGCAATAATACGGGTGAGTATAAAATCGGCTGTTGAGCTTATATCGGAAAGCGGGGAAGTGTGTATGGCTATTACCAGTATCGCCGCTATCAGCCTGAAAGCGTCCAGAGCAGGATATCCGCCCGTTTGGGTCATATGTTTGGTTCTGCGTCCTTCTTTTTCTGTAAGAGAGCATGGGATCGCTTTATTTTTTTCAACTTGAGGCGGGCTGGAAAAAGCGCGCCCAATTAAAAGTGCGTCGGCAAGTTTCGTAAAATTCTACCTCCAGAGCGTAATAATAAAACCGTCAATGTTATTGCCTGATATTCTGTAGGGGATATTTTCCGGAAGGCGCAGGGTTTGACTGCTGCCTTTTTGGGGAAGGAAAAATATTTCAGTCTCTTTTAAATCCGTACCCTTGAAACGCAGCGGGTTGTCCTGCGTATACTTTTTTATTTCCTCAATATATTCTTCCAGAGCCATATGCCAGCATTCGGTCAGCTCTGCATGCGGACAGCCTAAATATCTGAAGTGCCAGGGCTCATCGGCTATTCCCGTTATATTTTCTTTGCCCCTTTTATATCTTTGTATAAAGCCGCGGCTGGGCGCCTGTGCTTTAAAGCGGGCGCATATGCCTTCATCGGGAAAATCAGGGCGTATAAAGTCTATGTTCCCTTTTTGCAGGCCCAAATCCACAGCCAGCCCGGTCTGGTGTTCGCTGTGGTTGGGCAGGGCCACATATTTGCGGGTGAAATCGGGTCCGTTATCTTTAAGGGAATCCGAATAAATTGCACGCTGTTCATTTTGCGTGCGATAGCCGCTTACAGCTGTTATTTCCTCTTGGCCTCCGATGTCGTGAATTAGGCGGCTGAGGGAAGAGGAAGCCTCTTTTTCAAGCAGTATTTCGGAATTTTCGCCGTTAAATAGGGTAAGCTCGCAGGCGGAGGCATATTCCGTATATATTGGATTTATATTGTTGACCAGTATTAAGCTGCCGCTGTGTACCATGTGCGGCCTCAAAATTATCTCATTCATCTTTCAGACTCAGCTCTATAAGGAGTTGCATTACCTCTTTAAGCTCCATTCCGGCTCCTTTCATCATATTGGGGAATCTGCTGTGGGCGGTCAGACCGGGTATAGTGTTTATTTCGTTAAATACTATTTTGTTTTCGGGAGTGAGGAACATATCTACCCGCGCAAAGCCTGAGCAGCCCAAAAGTCTGTAAAGAGCCAGGGCGGTTTGCCGGATGCGTTTTTCCAGCTCTTCGTCAATGGGCGCCGGCATGTGTATTTTAGATTTTTGGGGATTGTATTTTTCGGCATAATCAAACAGCCCCGGAGTTTCTATCTGGTCCACCCTGCCTGCAATCAATTCATTTTTGCCCAATACAGCACAGCCCACCTCACAGCCGGGTATTTCCTCTTCTATTGTTATTTCATTATCAAATTCAAAAGCTTTGCTTACAGCCTCGCTTAACTGACTGGGGTCAGAAATTTTGCTTATGCCAAAGGAAGAGCCTGCTTTAACAGGCTTAACATACAGGGGATATTTAAGGCCTTCCGCTTTAACGGCAATTTCCTCCTGAGAAATTTCTATTGAGGCTGTAATAAATTTGGGCACATCAATTCCCGCGTCCCGCGCCAGGGCGTGAGCGCGCGCCTTATCCATGCAAAGGGCGGAAGAAAGGGTACTGCAGCCTATAAGAGGTATGCCGGCCTGTTCAAAAAGTCCCTGGACGGTGCCGTCCTCGCCGTTTTTCCCGTGCATGACGGGGAAGGCGGCGTCTATAACGGTAAAGCGCGGGCCGCCTTCATACAGTTCTATAATGCGGGGGTATGTTCCCCCCATTATAGCCACGGGGACATTGCTTACGGCGTCAGCGGGCCATGAACCGTCAGGTATATTGCTGTAATTGCCGCTGCAACGGAACCAATCTCCTTCCCAGGTTACGCCTATGGGTATGACATTATATTTGTCGTGGTCTATATTTGTTATAACTGAGTATGCGGATTGGAGAGAGACGAAATATTCGGGGGAACGCCCGCCGAATATAACTGCTATGTTTTTTTTCATGCCGGATTTTCCTTTCTTATTAGTTCTTGAGGTATATTTTCTGCCGGATAACAGATTTGACATTCCTCCGAATACAAGAGCTCTTCTTGATTCTCCCCGGTGTTTTTATCTGTTTTTATCCGGCTGACCTGCAAATTTCTGAACAGCTTTCCTTCCCTATAAAAGTATTCCAGTTCTGAATTAAACAGTTTATACTCATATTGGGAGGGTTTATCCGAAAGCAGCCTGCCGCGGATATATTCCTGATCCAGTTCAAAATCAAGCTGAAACGCGGCGTCGGTAGGGTTATAAGCTTTAAGGTCCAGCCAGCCCTCGCTTACCGCTGCGTCTAATCCCACAGTTTCTTCAATCTGGGCGGGCGGAAGGGTTTCTCTGGCGTGCGCGTGGCGTTCGGTAATGGTCAGAGGGGAATTAAGAAAAAGCTGGAACAGCAGGCCGCTTAATTGGCAGAGTCCGCCGCCGTATGAGGTTTTCAGCTTGCCGTTTTCCAGCACCAGCCCTTCCTTAAAATGTTCGCGCCTGTCCGCTTTTTTTACCAGCTGGTAAAAGGAAAAGGTTTGGCCGGGATAAATTACCACATGCTGCATGGTTCTAACGGCCAGGGCGAGGTTATGGGCCTTATTGAACTGGTATTCTATAGGAAAGCCGCTGTTCTTGTTTATCAGTACGGAGGATATGGAACATATATCGTAGGGCAGGGGCTTTTCCAGAATGCGTTTTGAATATTTGTTGCGGTCAAACCGCATTTTGGTATAGAAAAATAATCTGCGCTGCCACCGGCGCAGCGGAAGCAAGAATGGAAATATCTGCGTAAGACGTTTAGCCGCCATAAATTATTGCTCCTTTAAAATAATTAAAGCTTTTACTGCTTTGTTAAGTATATTATACCAAAGCAGGACTAACCTTATATGCGGTGCGGCTGAAGGCCGTCATATTATTTTATAAAGAAATTCTTACGATTTTCTGAAACTGAGCTTTATATTTGTTTTTCTACAAATTATTACTGAGACAGTTATGAGGGCTTTCCGCGCATGATAAAGCTTTAAGCTTGTCAGCGTCAGTGCGCAAGGGACGGGACGGTAAAAAGCGGCCTGATTTGTGTTCATGCTGCGTTACCACACTTCGTACAGCGTCGGGTACGTCTTTAAGGGGCGTAAAATCAGCACATTTTTTGTGCTGCGGCTTTACTTCTTGGGGATTTGATGTTTTCAAGGCAGAGAAATAAGTGGTTCCGGATAGAACGCCGGTTGAGGAGAACATAGAAAACAGAGGGCTTTTTGCTTAAAGCGTATTAGCCCGTGCGCGCTGGTACCGCATATAAACAGTTTTTAAATGAAAGCTGAATTAGATGGAAGGTGCATATAAAACCGCAGGCAGCAATCTATCATCTCAGATAAGCAATTATTTCTATAAAACAATACCCTAAATTGACAAGGGCATATACGGTCAGGACGCCTGCCGTGTTGCTTTTCCCTCCGTGTACGTCCGGTACACGTCCTTCAAGCGCCTTGCAGGGCACCCAAACGGCCGCTGCCAGACTCTTCGGCCTCCAGCAGGTTGGATTGGGCATTTTCAAGGAAGCGGAATGAGGCGTACTGAACGTGCACCAATTGACGACGACGCAGAAAA
>OMGY01003132.1_pt1 | contig 11476 bp, 8 predicted proteins | sample 1674461 | NCBI WGS metagenome assembly OMGY01 (sample SAMN05578579, study PRJEB25193) | human gut metagenome | biome: Human Microbiome; feature: human-associated habitat; material: feces | host: Homo sapiens | place: USA:Birmingham
AACCAACCCGGAACAGCCAACAACACCGGAGCAGCCAACAACACCGGAACAGCCGACGACACCGAGTGAGCCGACAACACCGGAGCAGCCGACGACACCGAGTGAGCCGACAACACCAGAGCAGCCGACCGTACCGGCAGAGCCGACAGCGCCAAGTGAGCCGGCGATACCGACAGAAACAAAGACAACGGTTACAGTCAACGGAAGCGGTACAGTAACTGTTCCTGAAACAGTTGAATTTGCAGTGTATTAAAGAATACAAAGTTGAGCCTGAATATTGTAAAAGAAGGACAGGCATACGATACAGCTGCACAGCAGATGAAAGCGGCAATCGAAAATGAAATGTCGGAAACTTTGAAAAACAGCAGTATTTCTTATCTGGAAATGAATCTGACAGATGAAGCAGGTCAGACTGTAACATTTAAGAACGGCAAGATGGGGGTTACTTTGGAATATCCGGCAGGAACAGGAAAGAGCGGTTACTCATTTGCAGTGCTTCATTTGACAGAAAATGGTCTGGAAACACTGATGCCGCAGCTGACAGACAATGGACTTTATGTTGAAGTTTCCTCATTCAGTCCGTTTGCGGTAGTTTATCAGACAGTAAATGAACAGCCGACCACACCGTCAGAACCGGAACAGCCGACTGTTTCAGAGCCGACAACGGAAGTATTGCCTACACAAACGGTACATCCGTCTACGGAAGGTTCTGCAGCAACAACTTCTGATGCACAGACAGAGGATACAGGTGTTGTAACTGCGGATACCATGCGTGCAGTTCCATTTGTACTGATGATGTTTGCGGCAATGACAGCATTCGTTGTGCTGGCAGGCAGAAAGAAAAAAAGAAGTAAAATAAAAGAATAAAAATCATATAGTGAATATATGAAGCAGACCTCCGGTCGTTAGAAGTAAAGCAAAAATCTGACGACCGAAGGTCATTTTTTTGTTACAAAATTAGATATATAGATAAAAAACATTATGATATAATAGAACTATAGATAGAATATGATAGTACAAAAGAACTATGTGGGGATTCAAGGAGGAAAGGTGTATGAAGAAAAAATACCGCTTAAAAGGCTGGGTACTGTGGAAGAAGGCTACGGTCAGGAAAGACAGGCGGCAGGAAAGCAGATACAAATTTTAAATACCGGCAATCAGACTGTTACGGTTAAAGCAGGCGGTGCCGAAGGCTATGTGGTAGGTATCCCGGAAGGCAGTATTACGATATCGGACATGACATGGAACAAGTGGCTGAATCAGATAACTTTCGGAAAGTTCTTTAATAAGACACAGAAAGTAGAGATTACGGCACACGATACCGGAACAGGCATTGCAAATATTGTCTACTATGTTGCAGAGGGTGAGCAGAGTGTAGAACAGTTAAATGCACTGCCAAACGGAAAGTGGAATTTATACAAAAAAGAATTTACGGTAGAGCCGGACGGCAGAATGGTTGTTTATGCAAAGATTACTGATAAAGCCGGAAACACAGCTATGGCAAATGTACAGGTTTATGTGCAGAAAGTCACACAGCCGCCTGTATTTATCGGAATCAGCGACGGCGGCATTTATTGTGAAAATGTAAAGTTTACGGTGGAAGATGATAATTTATAGAAAGTATTTGCAGGAGATAAACAGCTTACGGCGGATAATGGAATCTATACGATACAGGGAAGTAATCAGCCGGTAAAGGTTACGGCAGTGGACGCCGATGGCAACCGTGTTGAGGTGACGATACAGAAAAAAGAAGATGTATCCGATACATCTTCTTTTTTGTCTTTTATAAGGTAATCAGTGCGGGTGATAGGACTCGAACCTACACGCCTCACGGCACCAGATCCTAAGTCTGGCGCGGCTGCCAATTACGCCACACCCGCAAGGGATTTTCCCGTTAAGCGGTGCAAAGATAAGAAGTTTTCTTGGTTTTACAAGTAAAAGTTCAAAGAAAGTTATTCGCTGACTGCCGGAGTCCATTCCCCTTTAAGGAAAGCCCGGGCTTTTTCGATGATAGTGTCTATATGCTTTGTTTCATCCGTTTCGTCCATATTGACTTTGATATCGGGCTCTATTCCCCATTCTATCTGCTCCATGTCGGCGTTGAAATGTGGGCTGGCGGAGAAGCGTACTGTCCATCCGTTAGGCAGTTCGGAAGTGAAAGGCATGCCGGAGCCACCACCGGTTTTGTCACCCATGATAGTGACATTGGGCAGACAGCTCATCTGATTGACGAAATCGTTGGTTGCGCTGTAGGAGCGGCGGTTGGTCAGCACTACTGTTTTCTTTTGCCAACGTATGCTGTTGCTGGGTTCCAGTTCTATGGGGTAGGGTTCGGAGAAATCATTATGTCCCTTGCCGGTTTTGTGGCGTATATACCCAGTCAGCACTTTCTCGTTGGTGAAACGGGCGGCGATGCGTTCGGAGTTGGTTACGTTGCCGCCGCCATTGTTGCGTACGTCAATGATAAGTCCGCTGCATGGGGCAAGATAGGAGAGTATCTCATCCAGGTTTCCGTTGCCTATGCCCGAAGAGAAACTCTCGTAACGCATATAGCCGATGTTATCTTCGAATATCTTGTACTTGATGCCTGCGGCAGTGCGGTAGTCGGTACTCGCCTTGCCCAGATAGAAGTCTTCCACAATGTCTTCGCGGAAGTTGCGCGGATAGTCCTGATACCAGGCATCGTAATACGAAACATTGTGGGCGGAAGCTAAGTTTACATGTCCGTCCTGCAGTTCGTTCAGCATGTTTCCCAATACTTCAAACAGGCCTTCGCTACTCATGCTGCCGGTAATCAGCCTGCTGTATTCGTCGTGTATGGCATCCCAGTCTATCTGTTTGTATTCCAGGAAGCAGTACTGCTCGTCGATAATCTTCCAGAGGGCCTCAAAGTTTCCCTGCGGAGAATTGGCAACTTCGTCTTCGCGGATGCAACTGCCCAGCAAAGGAAGCACGGCAATCAGAATCATTATATTTTTCAGAAACCTTACCATCTTGTCATTCTTCATTTATCACTCCGCTTCTTTATTTCTTTCTCTTGTTTTTCAATAAATACAGTTCCTTCACGAATCCCACCATGAATACGTGCGAGTAGGTGTGTGTCTTTATATCGTTCACGTGTGACTGCTGCGCGTCCCATATATAAGCGAAACGCATTTTGGCACGTCCCACCGGAAAGTCTGCCGTAAGCATTTGCCGCAGTGACGGCTGGTTGTGCAATGAGGTGAACTTCACCACTCCGCTGCTGTTGCCCAACGAGAAGATTTCGTAATAGGATTGCCCGTAGTGCGGTGAGAACATAACGCCCATTAACGGCAGATTGACCTGGTAGCGCAGTGTCAGCGGATAGTTCTTTATGCGTAAGTTCCAGATGGCCATGCCCGATACGTCCAGATTGATATAGGCGCGTGCCGATGCCGGATTGTTGGTATTGCGCAGGTTGTAGACAAAACCGCCGTTCAGGTCGGCAAGACCGCCGGCGAGCAACTTGAAATTGCCTGTAATGGGGAAGTTGTAGTGCAGGCCGTAGTTCCAGTTTGCCAGTGCGGAGAATGTATTGTTGTTATCCGCTTTGTTGCGGGTATATCCCAAATCGGCCTGAAAGAAACTCTGTAGGGAGAGCCTGCCATCCATCCATCTGGTCATGCGCATGCTTTCGCGCGAGACGCGGAAATCGATTCCGGTATATTCCTGGGGAGACAGATAGGTGTCGAATACATTCGTAAAACCTACGCCGTACATGGTGGCGCGAGTTACGAGGCGGCTCTGTTCCAAACCTTCCGCTGTGGCGGGAAGCTGTGCCTGCATGGCACTGCTGCATAACAGCAGTACCGTGCAGATAACCGGTATTATCGGTTTAGGTAGTTTCATGTTCCTTGCTGTCATCATTATCGGAGAACAATTTCATTTGTCCGGTCAGCTCGTCCAGTATGTCGCTTTCACTCTTTCCGTGGTCCGGGTCCAGAATTTCGGGTTCTTCCTCATTCTTGCTTTCCGGGATTTGCGGAGTTTCCGGCTGGCGGGTAGGTTCTAACTCGTTGATAGTATCCAGCGTATAGGTAGTCAGTCGCTTGCCTTTCGCCTTGAAACCTTTTACGGCGATAAATTCGTCTGCATCGACCACCAGCGGTTCGCGGAATTTGTCATGCCCGCCGAATACGACTTCCAGTCGGGGATAGTATTCATCGGTCAGCAGGATGAGGCGGTTATTCTTGTTTTCGCCCAGGTAGTTCTGCTTGCGGCTGCTTGCTTCAAAGCAGAATCGCTTGATGTACGGATACCCCTGCTGGTCGGCATCATAAAGGACTGCCGTCCACACCTTGTTCGGGTCATATTTCTCCAATACCCGTATATTGTCTTCGTAGTGGTTGTTCACATCGAAATTGCTGGTGTAGAACTCGCCGTTGTTCAGCACTATCAGGATTTGCTCGTCGCTTTGGAACTCACCGAGGTATTCTCCGCGGTTGTCGTAGTTGAGGCGCAGGACATCTTGGTCGAACCATACTTTCCGTCCGCCCAATGTGGAACCGCCGCGCTGCTTCAGGGCTATCTTATGAACCGGGTTACGGGTAAGTATATTACCCATGGCCTGACGTCCTTTGATGTTTATCTGGCTGAAATCTTCTTCAAAGATGATGCGGCGTATGCGCGGATTGGGCTTGAGCGTCACTTTGATGATTTCGGCCTCACCGTTGGGATTGGCTGTGAAATACACGATGCGTGAGTCGGGTGTGCCTTGTGTCACGTCGTATTCGCGGTCGCGCACTACGGAAGTCACGGCGAAACGCTTGATATAATGCGTGCCTTCTTTCCCGTCGCGGTAAACAACGTTGTAGATGGTACGTTTGTCGTTCTTCTTGAAGACATTGGCATAGAGTATGTTCTTGCCTACGAATTTCTTGTCTGCTACCGGAGTGATGATATAACGTCCGTCGCGGAAGAAGATGATAACATCATCGAGGTCGGAGCAGTTGGCTATGAATTCATCTTTCTTCAGGCCGGTACCGATGAAACCCTCTTCGCGGTTGATATACAGTTTTTCATTGGCTTCCACCACTTTGGTAGAGTCGATGGTGTCGAAGTTGCGTAATTCGGTACGGCGCGGGAAGGCTTTGCCGTATTTCTCTTTCAGCATGCGGAACCAGTCCACCGTATATTCCACGATATTTGCCAGGTGGCGGTCTATCTCCTCGATGTCCGCTTTCATGCGGGCAATCAGCTCTTCTGCCTTGTCGGAGTTGAACTTGAGGATACGCGCCATTTTTATCTCCATCAGCTTGAGGATATCCTCTTTGGACACCTCACGGATAAACGTGGGATAATAAGGTGTCAGACGCTCGTCGATGTGTTCGCAGGCGGCATCCATGTTCTTAGCCTGTTCAAATTCCTTATCCTTGTAGATACGTTCTTCGATGAATATTTTCTCCAGCGATGAGAAGTGCAGGCTTTCCAGTATCTCGTTCCTGCGTATTTCCAGTTCCCGGCGCAATAAGGCCAATGTGTTGTCCACCGACTTCTTCAGTACATCGCTTACGGTGAGAAAGTGCGGTTTCTGCTCGTCGATGACGCAGCAGTTGGGCGAGATGCTGACTTCACAATCCGTAAAGGCGTAAAGTGCATCAATCGTCTTGTCCGATGATACGCCGGGTGCGAGATGGACTAATATCTCCACGCTTCCGGAAGTAAGGTCTTCTACTTTCTTTATCTTGATTTTTCCCTTTTCGCTTGCTTTAACGATAGAATCACAGACACTGGCCACCGTTTTTCCGTAAGGTATCTCGCGGATGACGAGTGTTTTGTTATCCACCTTTTCAATCTTGGCACGTACCCGTACGGCTCCACCGCGTTCACCGTCATTGTACTTCGATACATCAATATTGCCGCCTGTCTGGAAATCGGGATAGAGCTTGAATTCTTCCTTATGCAGGTATTTTACGGATGCGTCGCAAAGTTCATTGAAGTTATGCGGTAATATTTTGGAAGAAAGCCCCACGGCAATACCTTCCACACCCTGTGCCAGCAGCAAGGGGAATTTGACGGGCAGCGTCACCGGTTCCTTGTTTCGTCCGTCGTACGACAGTTTCCATTCGGTTGTTTTGGGGTTGAACACCACATCGAGTGCAAATTTGGAAAGGCGCGCTTCGATGTAACGGGGGGCGGCTGCGCTGTCTCCCGTAAGAATATTCCCCCAGTTTCCCTGGCAGTCGATGAGCAAATCCTTCTGGCCGAGTTGCACCAATGCGTCACCGATGCTGGCATCACCGTGCGGGTGAAACTGCATGGTGTGTCCCACGATGTTTGCCACCTTGTTATAGCGTCCGTCTTCCATGCGCCGCATGGAGTGCAGGATACGCCGTTGCACGGGTTTCAGTCCGTCCATGATGTGGGGTACGGCACGTTCCAGGATTACGTACGAGGCATAATCCAGGAACCAGTTCTGATACATGCCGCTCAGTTGGTGCTTGACGTTTGCATCATTGGTATCCGCAGGTTTATAATCCGAATGCCCTTCGCTCCCCTTCGGGAGTTCTTTATCCAAATCATCTTTTGTTCCTTCAAAGTCTTCGCTCATATTTGTTCGGGAGTTGTCTATTCATGAATAACCGCCGGTTGGGCAGTTGCAGGCAAAAATACGAAATATATTCCATTAAAAGAAAGACTGTATGTGAGTTTTTAAATAGCTTTTATTATATAGAGAGTCTCAGTTATATGGATTTATAAAAAACAATTTGTTTCAAATACGAATCTATATAACTGAGACTCTTTTTTTATGTTATAGTTTTTGTGTATTTAGGCTTGTAGTGTTAATCAATTTATTTTAATGGTTACGGAAATTCCATTTGGAGTTATCGCTGTTCATATCGAATTTACCAAGTGATGGAGTGCTATCTCCTATGGACACTAATACTAGTTCTTCATTTGCCCCAGAAACTTTTTTAGGCATGATACGGTAGGTACCGTCAGTGAGTTGTTCTATCTTCCATAGTTGTTCGGGAGCGCCGGTAAACTCAGGTACAGTTGTAACTTCAGCATCTGCTGTGGCAGCCAATGCACGGTTGGTTCCTTCAATCACTATTTTGTAGTAAGGTCCTCCTAAATATCCGCCGGCATCAGGTACAGCAGTAATTGTCCACTTCTGGTGGGGGCGGAACATATAATCACCGATTCTTACATCAATGTTACCTTGTGGCCATGTGTCGATTACATCTTCTAAAGTTTGCGACTTCAAAGGCAGAATAGGTTCGTCACTTTTTTCCCAAAAACGGTGTCTGCCTCCTTCCATACGTACGAAATCAACACTAAGTTCAAGAGCGTATCCTCTACGTTCGGATTCAATTTCGTATGTACCTTCCTTGAATACTTCACCTGCTACCGGCCATTCGTTTTTCCATAGGAGCGGGCGTATGGCAAGTACACTACGGCCACCACGGTCGAAATCGGCTTCAAAATGACATGACATCTTTTCTACTCCGTCAGTTTCGATGAAACGCCCGAAGTGTCCTGGGCCGGTCTGGCGGTTTCCTGCAACGAGTACCATCTTTCCGCCTCCTTCCAGCATATCTCTGCCCATATTGTCGATGTAGGGGCCTGTGACTTTGCGTGAGCGACCTACTACGATGTTATATGTAGAGTTGGGGCCATCGCAGCAAGTGCCGTGTGTACCAAGCAAATAGTACCAGCCGTTACGGTATATCAGGTCGGTTGCCTCGCAGTCGATAGCGATGTTGATAGGTTCATTGCCTTCCATTCGTTTGCCGGTAGTAGGGTCGAGTTCGACCAACCGGATAAAACCGAAGTAGGTACCGTAAGATAGCCACAGACGTCCGTCAGTAGGGTCAAGCAACAGTCCGGCATCGATAGCATCACAGTCTTCATTGTCTTCGGACGAAGCGACAGCAATAGCTTCTGTATATTTGAAATCGGGCGAATTAGGGTCTAATGTCTTGTTCCACATGGTAAGTACCGTACCGCGATGACTGCCCCCAAGACCTCCTCCGGTGGCGCTGTAAGCAATCAGGTAACGGTCACCTATTTTCACGGCATCGGGAGCTGCACCTCTTCCGGGTCTTACTCCACCGCTATTCCACGTCCATCCGTCCTCGGAGATCAGGCCGCCTCCACCTGTACCGAAGGTGTAATATTTGCCTTCGCATTCCATAATGGTGGAAGGATCGTGTATATAAGGTTCTCCGATTTGTGCGGTTGCTTTTTCAGATATCAGCAAGGATAACAGGGTTGCAACACTCAAGAATATAGTTTTTGTTTTCATGATTATTTATAACTGATAGTAATGTTTTTAACAGGAGCTCCCTTTTCGTCAAGGAGACGGATACAAAAATCGCTCATTCCGGGTCCGTTGATAACGGCTCCCCGGATAATATTCTTTCCTTTTTTTAAGGTCAGCCGCTTGGACAGGCAATCGTCTTTTACCATACGGCGGTCACCGGATAAAATGACAACTTCTTCACCATTCAGCCACCACATGGAGGCGGAATTTGAACCGACCGATATTCTGACATTCGGTATGTCCTCCGGGCAATTGATAACAGTGACAGCCCAAAACAGTACGCCGTATATTTGTTTTTGAAGACTAGATGCAAAACGGAACAGCTTTACATTAAACAATTTACTGTCGAGAGCGTGCCAGGTTAGTTCCTGTTTACCGACTTTTACTTTGTCGCCGTCTTTGGGTAATACGGTGAATTGTCCGGGAAAATATTCGGTAGTAAAGGCCTTACGGATATAACTGTCCGTAAATACCGTGTTACTGTGGTTAGGCTTGTCGATAGGTTCGAGCAATAGCCAACGGCGGATAAAACCATCATCATCGGGTGATATGACATCGGTAGTACCCGGCGAAAAATAGGTGGCCAAACGAGAGGCGGTTTCTTTGTTCTGTGCATACCCCTGCACACTCATTAGAGTGGCGAAGCAAATCGCCAACCATACTCTGTAATAAGGATTTTTCATTGTTATGGTGTGTTTCTCAATAATACATAATTATTTAAATAGTAGTGGAGCAAATTCTTTCAGGCATCTGCGCCAAGTGAGAAATTCATGGGCAGTACCCGGAGATTCGTAATAGATGTTGTTGATACCGGCAGCTTTCAAACCATCGCTGAGTTTTTTGGTTCTTTCGGGATGTTCTTCCGAACCGATACCCAGGAAAAATATGTGGATGTTATCATTGAATGCCTTGCGGTTTTTGAAGATTCCGTTATAAGTTGTGTCTATATTCTTCAAGTCGATATTGCCTGCTCCACTGAAGCCACCGATATAAGCAAACTTATCAGGGTTATTCAGCGTGGTGTTAAAAGTGAGAAGACCACCCCAGGAAAGTCCGGCCATTGCACGGTTGTCCCGGTCTGTCAACGTCCGGAAATTAGATTCAATGTGCGGAATGATTTCATTTACCAAAATGGCCGGGAATTGGGCACCGAATTTTGCTCTGGCATCGGCAAGGCTTTCGCCCGGCTTGTTTTTAAATACTTCGATATTGCCGTTGTCCATTACTACGATCATGGGTTTGGCCTTACCTTCGGCAATCAGATTATCCATGATGAAGTTCATCTTACCTTGGTTGGCCCAGCTTGTCTCATTTTCTCCCATACCGTGTTGCAGGTACAGTACCGGGTACTTTTTGGAAGGATTCTTATCATACTCTGCGGGTGTGTAGACGAGGCATCTACGCCATTCTTTACGAATGTCGGAATAATACCAGCTTTGGCTTATTAAACCGTGAGGTACATTCTTGATAGAATAATAGTCTACTCCCTTTTCTGGAATCTCAATACCGCTAACCCATTTGCCCATGCCGAAGAAGGGCTTGCCATTGGGGTCGGCTGTACTTACCCCGTCTACTATTATCTGATAGTAATGGAAACCGACGACCTCAGGCTTTTTCGAAACAAGCGACCAGTATCCGTCTGCTTCTTTGGTCATTTCACCCCGGAAGCTGATTTCTACTTTTTTTGCGTTGGGAGCAAAAACTCTGAAATGTACTCGCCGGTCTTCACCTATCCGGGGGTATTCCACGCCATTGATATTATGTTCATTAGGTACTGTACCCGCAGGAAATTCTTCTTGTTGGGCATACATAGTTAAGGGAAACACCGCTAAAAATAGAAAAATAAAGTTCAATGCGTTTTTCATAATTTGAATGTTTAAAATAATATATATTGATTACCTATTTTCACTATCATTTGAATAGAAGCGGGGCGAATTGATATAGGCTTTCGCGCCATACAGGCCAGGTATGTCCGCCCGGAGTTTCGAAGTATGTATATTTGATGCCTATCTGGTCGAAGCGTTTCATCATTATCTGGCAATTGTTGTAAGCTATGTCTTCTTTACCTCCCATGGAAATCCAAAATTGTTTTAGCTTCGTATTATAGTCGTCTTTTTTATTTTGTAGCATTTTATAATATTTTTCGGTGTCGTTACCCCCTCCAAAAGGAGTAGGATTAGCCCACCAACCGGAACTAAATACTCCTAAGTAGGCAAAATAGTCGAGGTTGGGGATGCCTGCGTTTAAAGTTTGGATACCTCCCATAGAGAGTCCTGCCAATGCACGGTTGTTACGGTTGGCTTTTACACGGAAATTTTTTTCTATGAATGGAATGCATTCTTTAAGAAGTTCGTTTTCGAAATCGTTAGTGTTGCCGTCTGTCATGACGATAATCATAGGTTCTGCTTTCCCTTTTGCTATTAAATTGTCCATGATGATGTCGGTACGTCCTTGATTAGACCAGCCGCGTTCATCTTCACCCCCACCGTGTTGCAGATAGAGTACAGGGTAAGATTGCGTAGATGTATCGTAGCCGGGAGGACAATATACGAACATACGCCTCCAGTTATTGGCTGTTTTGGAGAAATATCGTTTTATACGGATATCCCCGTGTGGCACATTTGCTATATGGAAACGTGTATCACCATCCGGGTAAGGTATTTCCACGCCACTTGCCATCATACTACATCCGTAGAAAGATTCGCTGGCAGGATCGGCAACGGATACTCCGTCAATAATGAGAAAATAGTAGTGAAAACCTTGTGTAAGCGAGTCGGTAATACAACTCCATTCGCCATTAGTATTGCGTACGAGGTCGTATTTACGACCTAAATCGATTTGTACTTTTTGAGCGTCAGGCGCTTTTATTTTGAATTCTATACGATTGCCGGGTAAAAGGCGCGGGTACGTAGCATTGCGGACATTGAGTTCACTACGTTTACCGGGTAGTGTAGATTCATCCTGTGTACGGCGGTTAGATTGTGCCAGGAGAGCTCCTAAACATACGGATTGAAGTAATAGAAAAGTGAAAATTCTGTTCATAAATTCTGTGTTTTTTTGTTGTTGACTTCGCAAAGATAGCTGCGTTTCCTACTCTTTTCTTTGTACTTTTGAACACTTTCCTTGCATTTTTAGATAACTAAAGTTTCCCACCCCTTAAAACACTAACTTTTCTCATTTTCCTTTGTC
>OMGY01003134.1_pt1 | contig 11474 bp, 10 predicted proteins | sample 1674461 | NCBI WGS metagenome assembly OMGY01 (sample SAMN05578579, study PRJEB25193) | human gut metagenome | biome: Human Microbiome; feature: human-associated habitat; material: feces | host: Homo sapiens | place: USA:Birmingham
GCGGCCACGGCCTGGGCCGCAAACTGCCGCCCGTCGGTGTGGCGGCCCGGCAGGCAGACAAACAGCGCTCCCGGCCCGGCACAGCGGGAATCACAGCAGAGCGCCGTCACCTCGGTCAGGGCGTCGCCCCGCACAAGCTGGCAGTCGGTGTTCTGGATAAGCCGCCGCAGATCCATTTGGCATCACGCTCCAAAAAACTGTTCGTACCAAATCAAAAAACTGTACACGCACCAGATCTGCCGCCAGCAGTCGCCGCCGTGCAGGTGGTGGTTCAACATAGTATGCAGCAGCCGCACATTAAAGAACTCTCCGGCTGCCGGGCGGCTGAATACGGCCCGCACCCGGCTGGTGTACGGCTCCTGCCGCAGCCAGTCTCGCACCGGCACCGGGAAACCCAGCTTTTTCCGGGCGGCAGCCGCCGGGGGCAGTGTGCGGGCCGCAGCCTGGCGCAGGGCAATTTTTGTCATGCGGGCGTTGGCCTTGGCGGCGGCGGGCAGCGCGGCGGCCAGGGCAAAGACTTCTTTATCAAGGTAGGGCACCCGCAGTTCCAGGCTGTGGGCCATGCTCATTTTGTCGGCTTTCAGCAAAATATCCCCGGCCAGCCAGAGCTGCAGATCTACCTGCTGCATCCGGGTCACAGGGTCCTGATCCTCGGTCATGTCCCAGCTGGATTCGGTCAGGCAGACCGGGTCGCCGTCGCCCTCGTACCCGGGCAGCAGGCGGCGCTTTTCCCGCTCGGTCAAAAGCGCCGTGGGGCCAAAGTAGCGTTCTTCTAGACTTAAACCCCGCCGCACAAGAAAATTTACCCCCGGCCCGGGCGGCAGCAGGCTGGCGGCGGCCCCCAGCCCGCCCCGCAGCCAGGGCGGCAGGCGGTTATACCACCGCGCAGTGAAGGGGTCGCGGTAGATGTTATACCCGCCGAACAGCTCGTCCGCGCCCTCGCCCGAGAGGACGACCTTCACATCCCTGGCGGCCTCGCGGTTCAAAAAGTAGAGCGCCACGGCGGCCGCGTCGGCCATCGGTTCGTCCATGTGGTACTGCACAGCGGGTACGGCGTCCCAGAACTCGCCGGGGCTGATGCACCGCACCCGGTTCCGCAGCCCCAAATTCCGCGCCAGCGCCCGGGCGGGGAAGGACTCGTCGTACTTCGGCTCTGCGTAGGAAATCGTGTAGGTCCGCGCGGGCCGGGCCAATGCCGTGAGGTAGGCCGAGTCCACCCCGCCGGAGAGAAACCCCGCGACCTCGACGTCGGCAATTTTGTGAGCCTCAGCACTTTGGCGCAACACGGCTTCCAGCTCATCGGGGGCGGGCGGCGTATCGCCTGGCAGAAAGGCGGGCTGTACCCACCGCGTGGTGCGCACGATCCCCTCGGAAAATTCCAGAAAATGCCCGGGCAGCAGCTTTTGCACCCCGGCAAAAAACGTGTCCCGCCCCGGGGAATACTGGCAGGATAAGTAGAGCGGCAGCTGCGCGGTGTTGAGTTGCTTTTCAAACGAGGGATGATCCAGAAACGCCTTGATCTCGCTGGCAAACAGCAGCGTGCCGTCGGCGCAGCGGCAGTAGTAGAGCGGCTTTATGCCGAACATATCCCGGGCGCAGAAAAGCACCTGCGCCCGGCGGTCCCACAGCGCAAAGGCGAACATCCCCCGCAGCCGGGGGAGCAGCTCGCGGCCCCACTGCTCCCACCCGTGCAGCAGCACCTCGGTGTCGGTGCGGGTGGTAAAGGTGTGGCCCAGGGCTGTCAGCTCGGCAGTCAGTTCGCGATAGTTGTAGATTTCGCCGTTGAACACGACGACGAAATTTTTATCTTCGCTGTACAGCGGCTGTGCGCCGCCCTGCAAATCAATGATGGCCAGGCGGCAGTGGCCCAGCGCGGCGGGTCCCTCCACAAACGTTCCCTGGCCGTCCGGCCCGCGGTGGGCGATGCGCGCCAGCATCGGGACCAGCGCTGCGGCGTCCGCCCGGGCGGGGGAGATAAAACCGGCAATTCCGCACATATTCCAGCATCCTTTCCCGGCAGTGCAACCTGCCGTTACCGTTTTGTACACTTGACTTGCTGGCATTTTACCACACGCTGTGGTAAAATTATGTCAAATCAAAGCGGAAAGCAGGTGAGCCTGTGACACTGGGACAGAATATCCAAACAGCACGCAGGGCCAAGGGCCTGAGCCAGGAGGCATTGGCCGAGCGCATCGGCGTCAGCCGCCAGGCCCTGGGCAAGTGGGAGAAGGACACCGCCCTGCCGGGGCTGGACAATTTGCAGGCGCTGGCGGCCGAACTGGGCCGGTCGGACGGCTTCCTCCTGCTGTGTGGGCACTATGAGGGCGTGGACCAGCGGTTCCTGGACGAGTGTGTGGACGAGGAGATCAGCATGGGCGATTTCGTCGTCACAGGCGGCGAGATCCCCGCCATGGCCGTGACGGACGCCATCTGCCGCATGGTGCCGGGCGTGCTGCCGGAGGAGGAATGCTTCACTGAGGAATCCCACTGGGCGGGACTTCTCGAATATCCGCAGTATTCCCGTCCCGACGAGTGGCACGGCCGCCGCGTGCCGGACGTGCTGCTCTCCGGCCACCACGAGAATGTGGCCAAATGGCGCAAAAAAGAGAGCTACAAGCGCACGATGCTGCGCCGCCCCGATCTCTGGGCGCAGTTCGACGAAAAGCAGCTCAAGACGAAGAGCGAGAAGAAAGTCCTCGCCGAGGCGAAGGCCGAAGCCGAGGCCATCCGCGCCGCCGAAGCGGAAAAGGCCGAGGAAAACCCTACTGAAGAATAAAAGAAAAAACGGAACGGTTTTCACCGTTCCGTTTTTTATGTAGCAAAAGGCTCGTTCATCACGCGATGCGCTTCGCGCCGACGTAGCGGGAAGCATAGTAGCTCGCAGAGAGGCTGTCGATCATGACCTTGCCAACGCTGTAGCGCGCGTGGATGATCTGACCGTTGCCGATGTAGATACCGACGTGGCCGATGGCGTGTGAGGAATCCGAGAAGAACACCAGATCACCGGGCTGCAAGTCGGATTTGGCGACGGCGTAGCCGCAGTTCTTATACTGGGCGGTCGCCGAGTGCGGCAGGGAGTAGCCGAGCTGCGCGTAGAGATACATCGTGAAGCCCGAGCAGTCAAAGCCGTTGGGGGACGCGCCGCCGGAGCGATAGCGCGTGCCGAGGAAGGGCATCGCCATGGAGACGATCTTAGCGCCCACCGTGCCGTCGAGGTCGGCAGGATCGCGCAGATATTCACCGAGCAGCCAACCGGTCGTGGAGTCGAATTTCACCTGATACCAGCCGTTCGTTTCGCCGACGACCGTGACCTGTTTGCCGCTGACCACCTGCGTGATCTTGTCGTAATTTGTGCCGGGACCGGTGCGCACGTTGATCGTGCCGCCCGTGACGACCATCGTAACGGTCTCCGTCTCGGACACATCTTCTTTGGCGTCTGCCTTGTCTTCAAGCTCCGCCTGCATTTCATCCAGCCGGTTGAGTTCTTCCTGACTCGCGCTCTCCGCCTGGACCGTCTCGGTCAGCACCGTCACGCGGTCGACGAGGTCGCGGATGGAACCGTCACTCGCGGCCCGCGCCGTGGACAGGGGCGCGAGCAGGCTGACGGAAAGAACGCCGGAAAGCAGGAACGATAAGCATCTTGAATGATTTCTCATAAGTGGGTATTCCTTTCGTGAAAAAGTAGGGGCTGCGTGCAGCTTTTTTACATTTTGCCGCTCAGTGCGCGCTCGAGCCAGATGGAAGCAAACTCCATCGCCTCGCCAAGGCTGCTCTTTTCCGTGGAGCGCACCACGCGATCGCGCGAACGAAGGGTCGCGTCGGTCAACTGCAGCTGAATGGAAACGCGCTTTGCAAGCGTAATATCCTTGAGCGGCGCCGTATCGAGCACCTGCATCATCACGATATATTTGTCCGCCATCGAGCCGTAGTAGATGAGATTATCCACACGGCGCAGCGGGTGGCCGCGGTAAACGAGGCCTTCCGTAGCTTCTGCCATTTTGACTCACTCCTTACTCTTGTAACCGAATTGTAACTTTGTAACCGTTTTGTAACCTTTTGCAGTATAGCATTTTTCACCCCCCTTGTCAATAAAACCGGGATAAAAAAAGCAACAGACCTTCGGAGGCCGCGTGCACGGTCTCCGAAGGTCTGTATTTCGATTTGATTTTCTTTTACTTGCCCAGATAACTGCGCACGAGCGTTTGCAGCAATTCGTCGCGATCCAGCTTGCGGATCAGCGTGCGGGCGTTGTTATGGTTCGTGATATAGGTGGGGTCCTCCGACAGGATGTAGCCCACGATCTGGTTGATGGGATTATAGCCCTTATCCTCCAGCGCGGCATAAACGGTGGTCAGAATATGACGGATCTCAGCGTCCTTTTCCTGCGCAACATTAAACTTTCGGGTAAATTCTTCCATTGGGAGAGCCCCTCCTTTCCATGCAGACAGTATAGCAACGCAATTTCAAAAAGTAAAGAGAGCGCTGTCAACTGTAACCAAATCGTAATGTTTCCTTAAGGAATTCTCAGCGGAGCACCGCGTTGTGGTCGGCCTTGAGCGCTGCGAGGATGGACTGGACGTCCTCATCTGCCTCTTCGCCGGTCAGGCTGCGGTCATCCGCGCGCAGAACAAGGTTGAACGCCACGCTCTTCTTGCCGATGGCCACGCCGGAGCCGCGGTAAATATCGAACAGCGACACATCCTTGAGAAGGCCCTTCGCGCCGCGGCGGATGCTCTCTTCGAGCGCGCCGACCGTGACGGCCTCGTCGCACACGACGGCGATGTCGCGCGTGACAGCGGGGAACTTCGGAAGCGGCTGGTAGACAGGGATGTCGCCGCGCTTTTCATACATCGCATCGAAGCTCAGCTCTGCGGTGTAGACCTCGGTGTCCATGCCGTAGTTCGCCGCGACGAGCGGATGGATCTGGCCGAACACGCCGAGGTATGTCTCGCCCGCATACACTTTCGCGCAGCGGCCGGGGTGATAAGAATCATTGTCGGTGCAGGCGACGTACTTGACATCCGTGATGCGCAGCTCGTGCAGCAGCGTCTCGATGCTGCCCTTGAAGGAGAAGAAGTCCACGCCGTCGCCGTAAGCGCCGAGGGAGAGGTACTTCGGCTCGTCAGCAAGGCCATCCTCGCGCGGCAGGTAAATTTTGCCGAGCTCATAGAGGCGGGCGGACTTGTTGCGGTAGCTGAAGTTGCGCGCGATGATCTCAAGCATGCTCGGCAGGATGGTCGTGCGCATGATGGAGGTATCCTCACCCAGCGGGTTGAGGATCTTCATGCTCTTGCGCAGCGGGGAATCCTTCGGCATACGGATCTTGTCGTAATAGGTGGGGCTGATGAAGGAATAGGTGATAATCTCATCGTAGCCCAGCGCGCGCACCGCGCCGCCGATGGCACGGTCGAAGCGCTGCTGCTCACTGAAGCCGCCGCGCGTGGTCTCGCCGCGCATGAGCGTGCAGGGGATCTTGTTGTAGCCGTAGAAGCGGGCGACCTCCTCGGCGATGTCGCTGTAATGCTCCACGTCGCCGCGCCAAGAGGGAACGTAAATATCGTCGCCATTCAGGATGAAGCCGAGGGAGACAAGGATCTCGCGCATCAGGTCCTCGCTGAGTTCCGTGCCAAGCAGGGCGTTGATCTTGTCGGGTTCGAGCTTGACGACCGTGGGCGCCTTTTCCTTGGCGACCACGTCCATCACGCCGTCGACGACCTCACCGCAGCCGAGCAGCTCCACAAGCTCGCAGGCACGCTCGACGGCCTTGATGGTGTTCATCATGTCGAGGCCCTTTTCGTAGCGGGAGGAGGCATCGGTGCGCATACCGAGGGCGCTTGCCGTGCGGCGCACGGAAACGCCGTTGAAGTTGGCGGACTCAAAGAGCACCATCGCCGTGTCACCGACGATCTCGCTGTTCGCGCCGCCCATGACGCCCGCGACGCAGACGGGCTTGTGCTCGTCGCAGATGCAGAGCATGCTCGGCGTCAGCTTGCGCTCGTTGCCGTCGAGCGTCTGAATGGTCTCGCCCTCGTGCGCGGTGCGCACGATGATGTGCCCGCCCTCGACGCAGCTGAAGTCAAAAGCGTGCATCGGCTGGCCGTATTCGAGCATGACGTAGTTCGTGATATCGACGATGTTGTTGATCGGGCGCACGCCGCTCGCGCGCAGTCTCTCGCGCATCCAGCGCGGGGACGGCGCGATCTTGACGTTTTTCACCATGCGCGCGGTGTAGCGCGGGCAGAGGTCGCCGTCCTCAATGTCGATGTCGACGATCTCCGCGATGCTGCCGCCGCAGCCGTGCGGCTCAGGCTCGTGCAGCTTGAGCGGGCGCTTGAAGGTCGCGCTCGCCTCGCGCGCAAGGCCGATAACGCTCAGGCAGTCGGGGCGGTTTGGCGTGATCTCAAACTCGACGATGGAATCGTCGAGGCCGAGGATGTGCGCCATGTTGAGGCCCGGCTCGGCGTCCTCCTCGCGCAGGATAAAGATGCCGTCGGCGATGCAGTGGGGGAATTCCTTCTGCTCTGCGTGCAGATCCTCGAGCGTGCAGATGGCGTCGCTCTTGGTGTTGTAGGCGACAAGGTCGCCCTCGTGGAGGTTGGAGCAGCGCGTATCGGGCACAGCGGTCGCATTGCCGAGGTCGAGGCAGGTGTGGAACGTGCCGTCGCCCAGCGGGGCGCATTCGAGCACCCTGGCTGCAACAACAGGGCCGTAGACCTTGTCGCCGGGCTTGATATCAGCGGGGATGGAGGGCTTATCCTTGTCGATGGGATGATAGTCGTTCAGGATGGCCGCGGGCGTGATGACGGCATAGGGGAAGTCGTGCTCCGCCGTCATGCCGAGTTCCTTGAGCGAGCAGAGCATACCGTCGGACTCAACGCCGCGCAGCTCGCCCTTTTCGATCTTGATGCCGCCGGGCAGGTGCGCGCCGGAAAGCGCGGCGGGCACATAGTCGCCCACATGAACGTTCCACGCGCCGGTGACGATCTGCACCGGCTCCGCCTGACCGACGTCGATCTTCAAGACCCACATGTGGTCGGAATTTTCGTGGCGCTTCATTTCGAGGATCTTGCCCACGACCACGTTCTTGAGTTCCTCGTCGGGGCGCTCGACCGTCTCGACCTTCGAGCCGGAGAGCGTCATATCGTCGTTGAATTGCTTGTCGGTGATATCCTTGAGGTCAACGAACTCGTTGAGCCAATTTCTGCTTAAAATCATTTCTTCGCTCTCCTTTCTTAAAACTGCTCCAAAAATCTCACATCGTTCTCAAAGATCAAACGCAGGTCGCTGATCTTGAAGTGGCCGAGCGCCAGACGCTCAAGACCCATACCGAAGGCCCAGCCGGAATAGACCGTGGAGTCGATGCCGCAGCCCTCGAGCACCTTCGGGTGGATCATGCCGGCGCCGAGCACCTCGATCCAGCCCTCGCCCTTGCAGGTGGGGCAGCCCGCGCCGTGGCACTTGTGGCACTGGATGTCCATCTCGCAGCTCGGCTCGGTGAAGGGGAAGTGATGGGGGCGGAAGCGCGTGACCGTGTGCTCACCGTAGAGCTGGCGCACGACCTCGTTGAGCGTGCCCTTGAGGTCTGCCATCGTAATGCCCTTGTCGATGGCCATGCCCTCGATCTGGTGGAACATGGGAGAGTGCGTGGCGTCGACCTCGTCCTTGCGGTACACGCGGCCGGGGGCGAGGATGCGGATGGGCAGCTCGCGCGTTTCCATCGCGTGGATCTGCATGGGAGAGGTCTGCGTGCGCAGGAGGATGGAGCTGTCCTCGGTGAAGTAGAACGTGTCGCTCCACTCGCGGGCGGGATGGCCCTCCTCGACGTTGAGCTTCGTGAAGTTGTACTCGGCAAGTTCGACCTCGCGGTCTTCGAGGATCTCAAAGCCCATGCCAACGAAGATGTCCTTGATCTCGTCGAGCACCTGATACATCGGGTGCTTCACGCCGATCTTTTCCTGCTTGCCGGGGATGGTCACGTCCACGGCCTCGGACTTGAGCTTGAGCTCCATGGCCTTGTCGGCGAGCTCTTTCGTCTTTTCCTCGATGTTCGCTTCGAGCTTGGCGCGCACGTCGTTGGCGAGCTGCCCGATCACGGGGCGCTCTTCGGCGCTGAGCTTGCCCATCTGCTTCAAAACGGCGGTCAGCTCCCCCTTTTTGCCAAGGTAGCGGACGCGCAGTGCTTCGAGGTCCTCCGCCTTGCCGGCGTCGGAGATCGCATCGAGCGCCGCCTTGCGGATCGCTTCCAGTTGTTGTTTCATATCATTTCTCCTTTTCAGGTAAAAATTTGCAAGGGTCTTTGATCGGCGGCAGAGGCAAAAAAATAGTCTCCCCTCCCGACATTCGGGACGAAAGACTTCTTCCGCGGTACCACCCTGATTCGCGCCCGCAGGCGCGCGCTCTTTGCCCGTAACGGGGGCCGGCCGGCCGCGCATTTCCTCGCGGCTGCTCGGGGGCGAACCAAGCGACATCCCGCAGACCGGCTCCCAGCCGCCGACCGGTCCTCTCTACGCGGAACAAACACGCTATTTTCCCTTTCACAGCATTTGTCTAAGTGGTACTTATATCACAGAAAAAAGGAACTTGCAAGGGGGAATTTGCCCCTTGCCGGCAAAAAAGCGGCAAAAGCGCAAAATATCGCGCATTTTCCTCTGCGCACTCCCCTTTTCCTGCCCAAAACGCGGAAAAACCGCACTTTACAACGTGCAAAAACGTGGTATACTATAATAGTTGTTTACAAACCCACCGTGGCTGCTCTCGCAGCCGGATAAGGAGAATAATCATGGACGAAAGAAAGCGTCTTTACAAGTCCCGCAACAACAAGATGATCTGCGGCGTCTGCGCAGGCATCGCAGACTACTTCAACATTGACCCGTCGATCGTGCGCGTGCTCTGGGCGGTCCTCGCTCTGGCCGCCGGTACCGGCGTGCTCGCCTATATTGCCTGCGCGATCATCCTGCCCGAGGGCGACACCGAAGTCTGACCGCTTGACAATCCGCGCAAAAAAGATATACTAAATCCTGTTTGCCGCGTGAAACGGCAGAAAAAGATGTAAAACGCGAAGGGAGCTTCCTTTTATGGCGACTTATCCGATGCATGTCGCGGGTCTTGACCGCGACTTTCCCATCTGCAAGGTAACGGACGATCTTTATATCGGTGCTTTCATCATGTTCGGCGACGCGGAGCTGACCGTGCGCTGCGCAGAAGAGCTCTTGAAGCTCGCCGAGGGCATCGACTACGATTACCTCTTCACCGCTGAGGCAAAGTCCATCCCCCTCATCCACGAGATGGCGCGCCAGAGCGGCGCGAAAAAGTATTTTATCGCGCGCAAGGGCCCCAAGGTCTACATGCCCGATCCCATTTCCGTGGAGGACAAGTCCATCACCACCGTCGCCCAGCAGAAGCTTTTCCTCGGCTCTGACGACGCGGACCTCATCCGCGGCAAGAAGATTTTGCTCGTCGACGATGTCATCTCCACGGGCGGCTCGCTCAAGGCGATGGAAGCACTCGTCGAAAAGGCGGGCGGCACCGTTACGGGCCGCATGGCCGTTCTCGCCGAGGGCGGCGCAGCCGACCGCAAGGACATCCTGTTCCTTGAAAAGCTGCCCGTCTTCAACGCCGACGGCACAGTCAAGGAATAAGTACATATCATATCGCAAAACCCTCTGCCGCTTAAATGCTGCGCAGAGGGTTTCGTCTGTTTTCAAAGGCTCTGCTGAAAGGGGAGGCCAAACCGTACGGGGGCCTACTCAGCCTCTTCCGCCAGATCGATGCCGTTGAGCTCGACGCCCTCGTCGGCCTTGATGAGGATGTACCGGACGCCGCCGAGCGTGCGCGTCTCGATGAGATCGGGCCGCTCGGGGTTGACGGTGATGGACACATCCGGCGTCTTGACAACGCACTTTTTCACGTCGATCAGGTTCCGGGGGTTGAGCACCGCGCCGCCGCCGAAGGATTCGTCGAACTGCGCGCCGAACTGCATCCGCTTGTCCTCCGACACGCCGCAGCTCTCCAGCACGTCCTTCAGCTCGTCGCCGCTGACGACCAGCGGATCGTCGCTTTTTGCCTCCTGCCACGCGTCGATGCGGTCCTTGATCTCCTGCCGCACCTGCTGGACGACGGCAAGCGAGCATTCGTCGTCCAGCGCATTGCGCAGCACGCCGCTGAAGGTGTCGCGCTGCTCGTCTGCGGGCATCGGCGGCTGGACACGGAACAGCGCGTCGATGAGCGGCTGATTGTCCGCGCCGGAGGAATGCGTGTAGAACAGGCAGTTATACAGATTTGTCCGCCGTCCGTCAAAGGCGGGGAAGAGGAAGCCGGCCTCCGGCATACCGGCGGCCCAGCCTGCCGAGCGGTTGTGGAAGGTCTTTTCCTCGGCAATGTAGCTCAGAAGCTCCCTGCCCGGCTTGACGGGGCAAACGGCGCAGACAAAATAGGAGAAGACCTCGCTGCCGTCGTCGAGCTTCGCGCCGTCTTTCGCCTTGAACGGCACGTCGTAGCGCTCATGCGCCAGCAGGATCAGGAAGTTTTCTTCAAAGCTGACCGCGCCGATGATGGTCTGGAACAGCTTCTGCCGCGCCTCCTCGTCGTCCAGCGCCGTCTCGCGCAGGCGCATGAGCAGCCGGTGCTCGTCGGAATCGGCGACCTGCTTTGTGGTGAACGAGAGGTCGAGCAGGTTCTTATCCGGCGTGCCGGACAGCGCGCGGCGGAAGATCGCCAGATATTTTTCCCTGTCCTCCTCCGTCATCAGGCCGAACGGCTCCCGGAACGTGGACAGAACCTCGCCGCTGGACGCGACATAACAGCCGTAAACAGCGGTCAGATTGGTGCGGTCAGGCTTCATGCGGCGCCGCAGCTCGCCGATCTCTTTGTTTGTCATGGGAAAAACTCCTTGTGCTGAAAGTCTATTTATTATATCATAGATGAAAGCTGATTTCCAGCCGGAACTCTTTTGCACAGAATTCGTCCAACCTATCAGAAGGGAGAGACTACCATGATTTTTTATTTAAAAGAGGAATTTCTGTCGTTTGACCACTTTGATATCTGGGACGAAAACGAGAACCTTGTCTACAGCGCGGACCGCGAGTTTTTCAATTTCGGCAAAAAACTGATCGTGCAGGACGCCTCCGGGCGGCAGGTCGCCGCCGTGCAGCACGTGCCGTTTTCGCTGCCGTGTACCTATGCGCTGACCATCGGCGGGCGGGAATACGACCTGACGCGGAATTTTGCGTTCTTTTCCCGCAGCTATTCTCTGGACGAGCTGGGCTGGGAGATTGAGGGCAACTTTATGAGTCTGGACTACGAGATCACGCAAAACGGCCGCCGCGTCGCGGCCATTTCCCGCGCCTTCCTGACCCTCGGCGACCGTTACGCGTTAGAGGTATTCGACCCGCAGGACGCGCTGATCGCCCTGTGCACCGCCATCATCGTCGGCTGGATCTGGGGCAAGGACAAGGCCATCGGCGCTATCAGCAACC
>OMGY01003141.1_pt1 | contig 11452 bp, 14 predicted proteins | sample 1674461 | NCBI WGS metagenome assembly OMGY01 (sample SAMN05578579, study PRJEB25193) | human gut metagenome | biome: Human Microbiome; feature: human-associated habitat; material: feces | host: Homo sapiens | place: USA:Birmingham
TGAAGATTCTTAGGAAACTTCTTTCAAGAAGTTTCCTAAGCAGGGTTTGGGACAGCGTCCCAAGGTCTTTACTTCTTCGCCAGCGTTTTCGTCAGATTCACCGCCGTTGTGGTCGTGTGCATGACCGAGGTCATATTGACCTTGACGCCGGTATCCAATCCGAACACCTGCGCGATGCGGGGGACTTCGTTTGCCGCAAGCATGACGCCGAAGCCGAGCAGGACATTGTTTTTCCATGTCATAAGACCGAGAAACAGCAAGGTGGTCTGCATGAAGGTGGTCAGACAGAGTGCGACCACCTGCTTGCACCATTGTGTGAAGCCGTCCGCATAGCCGCGCGGCAGGGAGAACAGGTACAGGCTCCCAACGGCAATTTGCGTCAGGAGGATTCCCCCGCGCTTGATGTTGGAGAAAAAGACCTTGATAACGCAGTAACCGAGGGCAATCAAAAACAGGAGTTCCAACAGACCGAAGCCGTTCAGGGCATTTACGCCGTTTGGCGAGTACCGATACAGCACCTCCCGCGCGAGTTCCAGCACATTTCCGCTTGCCGTGCCGATGAGGTCACGGGTAAATGTGTTTTGCAGGGTGACGGTGAAGCGGTAGAGTTCGACCGGAAGTCTTGTAAACAAGGACGCGGCAAAAAAGCCCTTCAGAATATTGAGAAGTGTGGTCTTGATATTCGCCCGCCCGCAGCATTGGTACTCAATGGCAAAATCGAAAACCGCGACCGCGATGCCGACCGTGTACAGTCCCCATCCGAACAGGCGGAAAAATTCCAACGCCGCCTTGACCCAGGACAGGTCGAACAGCTCCGTCCCCATGCCGGACATCTGGGTAAAAAATTCTGCGATAGCCCCAAAAACGGTTCGGTACAGCCATGCGAGGTATTCGCCGTAGATGACCTCCCCCGCGCTGCGGAGCGCCGAGGTCAGACCGCTGATCCAATCCAACATCATCCCCTCACATTCCGAGTATCTTCCAGAGATACAGCGGGCAGGTCAGGCTGAAGACCAGGCAGGCGAACAGGATGGCGGGCGGGACATAGTCGAACTGCCCATGCTTGCGGTAATCGAGGTACGCGGTTGCAATCTTGACGAAGAACAGAATTGCCAATATCACGTCGATGACCGGAAAGATGACCTTGTCCGTCACCGACCGGATCTGATCCCGTGCGACAATCCAAGTTTCCTCGACTGCGCCTGCGACATCGCCGTCCGCAAAAGCAGGAACGGCAAGCGTGACAGATAAAAACAATCCTGCAATAACGAAAAGCACAATTTTTCGTTTCATGTTTCGCTCCTTTCATCGGATATAAAAACCGTCATAGACCGTTCCCGCAATCGGTATGCTGACCGTGACCGTTGCGCTGACCTGTCCGGCAGGCGTCCACAGCCCCGACAATTGGAGGAAAACGGTATAGGTTCCGTCTGCGATACCGAGCGGCAGGAAGTGGACACGAACGGAGGCGGACGGATGGGCAGGGAAACAAAACCTTCCGTCCGGCATCTGCTCTAAGCTGCGGCACTCCCCCGTTCCGGTGCGATAGGAAAATTCGGGGAATGCCGCAAGAATGGATTGTGCGTCCGTTGCATTCGCGGTATCACCGGAAATTGTCGGGGTAACGGTCAGGGAAAACCCGCCCCCGCCACGCAGGGTGTCACCGCCCGTGTTCGGGGTAACGGTTGCCATGCCGGATAGCGATACGGTATACTCTTTCAGGACAAAACCGTCATCGGCATACACCCACTCGTTCCAACGGACGCGACCGACAGAACCGCTCGGAGCGGTCGACAACTCCGCGGGGGTTGCATCATCAAAAGACGGATCAGGTGTCACCGAGACGAAGTGCTCTTTGACATCCACCCACACGGTCGCGGTGTTGTTGCTCTTATCGTCCTCCGGCAGTGCACCATCTGCGTTGACCGTGCATTCCAGTCGGAGCGTTTGCCCTGCGCAGGCATCCGGAACCGTCCAACGAAACCAGATCAAATTACATTTGCCCGCGGGGACGGAGATATTTTCAGCCGCTTTTGTCAGGAGCACCGTTCCGTCCGGTGCGTATACGGTCAGCGTTGCGCGGTTGCCCATGCCCGGCAGAATATCGTTTGTCCCGTCATGGTAGACGAGAAATGCGGTGATCACTTCATCCCCGGCGAAATAGTCCCCATTCGGGGTGACCGTCTCCACAGACTGCGCATAATCTTCCGTTTGCACTGTCAGCGTTGCGGACTGCTCATTGTCATTTGGCTGTTTCTCTGCCGCGCGGTCAGCCCAGTTCACGCGCGCCGTGACGGTATGTTCCCCCTCTGCCTGCCCGACCGACACGGTAAAGGTCAGCGTTTGCACGCCACCCGCCGCAAAGTCGACGGTGCGGGTGGTCAGCACCTCTCCGTCATACAGGAGCGTCACCGGAATGCCACGATAGGAAAGGGTCGCATCCTGATTCTTGATTTTCACCGTCACGGTCACCACACCATACGGGGACAGCTTTGTTGCCGACAGCGACAGTCCGGTAATTGCGAAATCGTAGTTTTCCCGACTCCACACAGCGGTCAGGGTGCGGTTTCCGTTCAGCACATAATTCTCCCCCGGCAAATAGAGTTTCCCGTCCCCGCTGTCCCGCCAACCGAGAAAGACATAGCCGGCTTTGGTCGGGGCATCATCCGGCAGGGTCAGGGTGTAGCCGTAGCAATGCGTCATCGGAGAGAAACTCCCAGCCCCACCATTGGGATTAAATTGGATTGTATTCTTATCAATGCTATAACGGTACTCAATCGTAATGACGCGGTTGGTGATACGCCACAGTCTGCCGTCTTTCGCCTCGTCATAACTTGAAAAGCTCGGCAGGTCATCCTCAATCGTCGGCTCAAGGACATCGTATTGCATATAGTCCTGCAAACTTTTGCAGTTTGGATATTTTCCGAGCCACGCATAGGTGAAATTCCCGCTGATTTCGCTTTCCCAACCGCTCGCCAAGTGATGCCCCGGCACGGTCATTGCACGCGACCGGAACGGCGTTCCGCTGTTGAGGGTGTACTCGTAGCTTGCGACCGTCTCATAGTAGCAAGCCGACCAATTATAGCCGTACCGCACCTCTTTTGTGTGGCGCACGATCACTTTTGCATCCTCAAACCTGCGCATCGTGACGGTTGCACTCACCTGATTTTGGCTCATCGCGGTGCGGAAATGGTAGGTCACGTCCACCCCGCCGTAGCAATGCTGTCCACCGGTAAGGTTTCCCAATTTGCAGGTAGTCCACACACCCGCGTCACTCTGAAAGCCCACGGTATCGTAGCCGTAAATGCCGAAATACAGGAGCGTACTTTCCCCGCGTTTGGTGTAGCAGGTGACGGTTTTGAGCAGAGTTCCGCTTTCATCCACGCACCGCACGACAATGGTTCGGTTGCAGTCCTCGGACGGGAACGCATACACAGTGGCGCTCCCGCCGTCCGCTTCGTAGGTTTCCGCTCCGATACCAACGGTCAGGAACACCGCCAATGCCGCAAAGAACAGCAAAAAGAAAACCCGCTTCATCTGTTCCCCCTCCCCTCGTCCGGCAGGACTTTTGCGCCACTCTCCCGCGTCTGCTGTTCGATGTCGAAAATCAGACCGTTATCATCTGCATCAAGCGGCGGCAGGTCGATTGATTCAATTTTCGGGATGTTGGGAGCCGTGATGTCGGACGGCTCTCCCGAATGTTTGGGGTATCCATTGTTCGGTTTCGGCAGGCAGACAACGATTCCTGCCACCAACGCCGCAACCGTTGCAACGCATAGCACCACGGCGGCGATTTTTTGTTTTCGTTTCATGTTCAAACCTCCTTTTCTTCATAAAAAGACGATACCCGCATCGGGACGGACAGCGTGCCGAAAGTTCGTCCGTTCCATGATACGGGGATTTTCAGCGTATATGATACGGTCAGCCCGAAGCCGTTTCCGCGCTCTAATGTCACTTCCGCATCCGTTACGCCGATAGCAGACGGGCAACCGTCCACCAACTTGTCGTAGTCGATGGCATCGGCGTACCCGTCCCCCTGACGGATGGCATCGTAAGACGCTTTCGCAAACTCCGCGAGGTAGGAATCCAACGCCTGTTTCCTCTCCCGCCGTTCGTTCAGCACCTGCCCGCATAAGGTCAGGTATAACAGCAGCACCGAGGTCAGAAGCGACAGGAACAGGACGAGGACGGCGAGCCAAACATAGCCCTCGCCGTTTTTCGTTTTCAGAATCCGCATCCGTTCCTCACTTTCGATACACCCGCGACCGCGCGCGGGATTCGGCTTGAAGCGTCACGGGAAACAGGAAATCCCCGAAGCCGCGCAACCGCGCAGGGCAGGTCAGTTTGCACTGAATCATCTCTCCGAGCTGCACAAAACCATCCGCGTCAGCATTTGTTCCGTCAAAGGTGCAGGTGAAGTCGATGCCGGTCTGACTGCGCAGGTTGGCGATGTAGTCCTCCAGCGCGATGCTCCCCTCTGCCGCCGCGTAGTCCGTGATGCCGTCCGCAAGCGTTTTCAGGTTCTGGTTCAGCGCCACAAAGGACGCAAGACTGACGGCGAAAACCAGCACGAACGCGATCAGCAAAACGCTGATGGCGACCTCCACATACCCCTCGCCGCGATTATTCAAGCGCTTCATAAGAACAGCCCTCCGAGCGAGTTCAGCAGCACCTCGCCGATGACCACGATGTAGATGAGGAAAAAGCAACCGAGCAAAACGAGCGACAGCCGCCGCACACGCTTCGGCACTTTCCCCGCCTGTTCGCGCAGGTTCTGCCGTCCCGCCTCCGAGAATTTCAGCGAGAGGTTCGCCCAATACACGCTGTTGTCCTCGCCGTGCAGGATGCCGATCAGTCCGCGCACGACATCCGAGAGTGCCGACGAACCGACCCGCGCCTCCAGTCTCGTGAGTGCCGCTTCATCGTTGCCGCTTCGCATATCCGCGACCGTGATGTCCAACTCCCGCCCGAATTCTTCCCCCGCGCCGGTTCGGTAGCTTTCGAGCATGGCAAGGACATCCCGGCTGTGCGGCAGGGTCTTTTCAATATTCGCCACGAATCGGGGCAGTTCCAGTTCAATCCGCGCCCGCCTTGCCCCGATTTTCTTCCGCAGGGTCATACTGCCGAGGCGGTAAAACAACACGGCGGCAACCAGTAACAGCACCGCCAAAAACTTGGACACGAATGCAACCGGAACTGCCAACACCGCGACCGTCCCCGCGCGGACGATATTCTCCGCGACGAACTGCTCCGGGGTCTGCGTCATATCTCCCGTCCGTAAGTCCGCCTCCAGTTGCGCGCGGCGGTAGTCGTTCAAGCGGAGTTTCCCCGCGAGCCGTCCGGACAGTTCCTGCATGAGAAGCGTCAGCGGATTCGGCTTGTCCTTCCGGTTTCGCCCCATGCTGTGCATGGCGCGCGATGCGGCACGGCTTGGAAGCTTCAGGCGCTCGGCGAGCAGGAAGCCGATGCCGGTTGCTGCAAATACGGCACAAAAGCCAACCATCATCCAAACCATCCCGTCACCTCCCGTATTCCATCGGCTTCGTGATTTTGAGCATCCGCAAACCGGTCACCAAAATTGCCGCACCGCAGACCGCAAGCGTGATTTTGCCGGGGACGGTATGCATTAATGCGGCGTACCAATCCTTGTTGAGCAGATACAAAAGCGGCAGGTTGCCGACCACCATGCAAGCCATAATGAGGTATTCCATCCGTGCGGCGAACAGGATGCCTTTGACCTCCCCCTGCACGCGGCGGATGTCTCCCAATTTCTCGACGGTCGGCATCAGCGTGTCTTTCAGCGTTCTGTCATTCTGACAGGCAATCAGCGTCTGGCACCACTCCCGAAAGACCGTGTTGTCGATTTTCTCTGCGAGATTTCGGATTGCCCCTGTCACGCTCGCCGACACGCAGGTGGTCTCGGTCACGAACGCCGCGAACACCTCCCGCACGGGCGGCTTGAGGTGCGGCAGGTTCTCCCGCACGGCGGCGGTCAGGTCATCTGTCCGCAGATAACTGGTCGTCATGACCGACAGCGCGGTCTCCAGTTCCTCGCGCAACTTCTGCCGATACAATGACACGGTGCGGAGCGCGAATCCGAACGGAATCAGGGCAAATCCGACCGCCAGCACGGGCGCGATGAACGCGTTCCCGATGGCAAGGGCAACCACCCCGCCGACGAAAAACAGCACGAGGGACAGCGCACAGGCAACAGCGAACGCCCCGCCCTTTCCGGTTGCGGTGAGTGCGTCCCGCGTTTGCCGCAATGCCGCCGCAAGCCGCCCCACGCGGCGTTTCCCCTTCGCCGCCCGTATCCGTTCCCCCAGACTCCGCGGTCGCGCAACAAGCTGTTCCAAATCGCTCTCCACGCGTGCGGGGGTTAACCCGAATGCAAGGACAATCCCGACAGCGAACAATAGGCAGTCTGCCAAGTACAGCAATATCAAATAAAATCACCAACCTTTCTTTAAGAATTAAGACCTTGGGCTTTGCCCAAACCCACTTAGAAACTTCTTGAAAGAAGTTTCTAAGAACTTCAAGAACTTTTAACGCACATAAGGGTTAATGCGTGTGGGTTGCGCCCAATTCCTCGGAAAATTTAGCGATCAGGCAGGTCAGAAGCACCCGCCGTTCGTCCTGCGACAGGCTATCTGCAAGCGCGGAAAGGGACAATCCTTGAGGCTCTGATTTGTCCTTGCAGCGGTCGCAGATTTTCTCCTTCCGCACAGTCACCGCGCCGTTTTCCTCGGCAAAGGACAGCACATCTCCACAGCGCAGCCCCAACCGCATCCGGATGGAAAGCGGAATGGTGGTGCGCCCCTTCTGCCCCAACACTCTGTAGGTTTTCATTTTCCGTCCCAGTCTCCTTCCGTATCATCGTCCAACAGGCAACGCTTACAATGCGGACACCAGTATTCGCAATGGGCGCATCCGGTTTCGCATTCATCGGTATTTTCCTCCGGCAAATCGTCAATTGTGATGTCCTCCAATTCGGTCTGCGTCTCCCCTTTGAGAACGGTCAGCTTGCCGTCCGCGTCAACCGCCACACGCAATGCGGCGGTCGTGTCAATCCCCATCAGGTCAAGCAGCTTGGTCGGAATCGGGAACAGGGTGTAATCTTCGTTTTTCATTTTCGGATACTCTCCTTCAGTATTTTTTCGTAATCAATCGGTTCTGCGTCAAAGGTCATTTGCAACGGCTTCTCGCGCACACTTTCGAGCAGATCGAAGTTGCCGATCAGCAGTTCGGGATATGCGTCCCCCGCGCGGTAGCGTTGCGCCATACTGTGAATGCGACTGCATTCGAGCAACTGCCAACCGTCGTACAAATCGCGGATGTAGGGACAGTCGTTATACGACAGCAGAACTTTTCCCTTGATGTCTCCCAGCGTATTCCGCAGGCGTTGGTGGTCATCCCTCGTGAAGCACGCGGCGTACATCCCCTCGGTTTCGTAGTACGGCGGGTCGCAGTAAAAGACGGTATTCGGGCGGTCGTAATGGCGAATCAGGGCTTCAAAATCCCGATTTTCAATCACGGTATTCGCCATACGCCCATGCAGGTCACGGATCAGCCCGAACAGTCGTCGCACATCGAACGGTTGGCAGGCGTAGCTTTTCAATCCTGACGAATAGCTATAGCGGATGAGCTTGAGGAACGCGACCGCACGCCGGACATCCTCGGCATCGGCGCGGGAACGGATGAGGCTTGTCAGTTCCTCCGCGTCGGGCGGCGAAAATGCGACCCGTGCGAGTTGTTCGTCGGCTTCAAGGTCGGCTCTTGTGACATCCTGCTCTTTCGCCAGAAACTTTTTCAGCATTTCAAACTCCGCACGGGAGTTGAGCGGCAAAAATCCAAGCTCGCCAAGAAACGCGACGGTCTTATCCCGCATACAGCGGAACAGATTAACAAGATTCCCGTCGAAGTCGTTATAAACCTCAAACGGACAGGGTTTCCGGCTCAGCAGCATCGAACCGGACCCGCCGAAGACATCGACGAATCGCTCCGTCCGCTCCGGCAGAATGGCATTGATATAGGGCAGCAGGGCGGTTTTATTCCCCACCCACGATACAGGACTCCTGATGATTTCACCTCCTAAGGTCGTGAGGCTCTGCCTCACACTCCGCTTAGAACCTTCTTATAAGAAGGTTCTAAGAACTCCAAGAATTTTAAACGCATTTTTTGCGGGCATACTACCTCTGTCGTTGCAGATACAAAGCAATGAATTATGCGTCATGTCCGACGATACGGGTCAGTTCGTTCCATGGGATGCCCGCGCGGAGGAGGAGCGTCCGCAAATGTGGAGACGGCTCGTTTACCCGCTCGAATGCTCCGGATACGGTATAGTTCCCGTTTTCGTATTGGTTCTCATCGATTCGGTAGCGGTACAGGCATCGGTACTCCGCAGGGGCTTCGTCATGCGCGATGCACTCCGAAATATCCATGACGCGGCGGATGTTATCCTCACACTTATGCGTGAACACCACGATGGGAAACGCCTGTCTCGTTTGCCGCAGGGACACCTCCATGCCGAGTTCAAACCGCCGCTGACAGAGCAGAGACATCCGGCTATGCGCGCCCTCTGCCGGTCCTGAATGAACAGTCGTGACCACGGTATGCCCCGTGAGGGACGCCTCCACCGCCGCGCTTGCTTCCTCGTCCCGGATTTCGCCGATGGCAATGACATCCGGATCGAACCGCAACGCCGCGCAGACCAGGTTTTCCTGTGACACGCTGTAAGAGCCGTTTTCGGCTTGACGGGATAATGTCAGGACGACATTGTTCAGCACCCGACCGGAACGGTCGCGTTTCACAAGCGCAAATTCTCTTGCGCCCGACTCAATGCCGAAAATTCGCTTGTCGTTCGGGATGCTCTCCAAAAGTGCATTCAACAGCGTTGTTTTGCCTGACGAGGTTCGCCCCGCGACCACGAGAGACACGCCGTAACGAACGCAGGATTCGAGGAAGTTCAACATTTCTTCATCCACCATGCCGCTTGTCAATAACCGTTTTCGGTCTACCTCCTGCGGGTGCAAAAACCGGATGGATGCCGCGATACCAACTTCGTCCGCGACAATCGGCGTTTTGATTGCCGTAATGCGAGCGTTTCCCGGCAGGTGTCCCTGCGCGATTGGCTTGGCGTTGTCAATGACCATGCCGCTATGCCGCAACAGCCTTTTCACGATGTCCACCGCGTGTTCGGGGCTGAAGAAATGCTCGGTCAGTTTCCGGCTTCTCCCCTCGCGGTCGGTCAGGACAATATCGTCCCATGAATTGATGTTCAGTTCCTCCAAGCCCTTGCCCGAAAGATACGGGGTCAGGATGGAGTACCGCGCCATTTCATCGTAGAGACGGTCGATCAGCTGACGGGTGGTCAATCCCCACACGGAAAATCCATGGTCAAGGACACATTTTTCGATGTAATCCCGCAAGCGCCCGTTTTTGTCTCCGTCCGTCAGCGCGTCGGTGTATGACCTCGTAATTTCGACCTGCACCGCATCCAGCACCGTCTGCAACTCATCCCGCATTGCCGACCACCTGCGCCGCGATTTCCCGCATCCGTCCCGTCCATACTTTGTCCCCTGCGTTCTTGGCGTAGAGATTGCCACAGGACAATGCGGCTTTGATGTCTTTGCTATACGGCAACAGGAAAGAGACTTCGCCGAGCTGCTCCCGTGCTTCTTCGACCGGAAGGTTGCCGTTGTCCGTCAGGTTCAGTCCCTGATTCATATCTCCCCACGGGAGCGCGCTCCCCCAAACCGCCTTCTGCGTCCGATACCATGAGATACTCGGCAGTTCAGGTGTACAAAGCCGGACGGTCTGACTTGCCGTTTCCAATGCGGCAAGGGACAGCAGGCTTTCGTTCGGATTGCTCATACCGTCCACGATGACGAAATCCGCAAGCGCCAGCAACCGCCGTAACAGCTCCGTTGCCCGCTCTTTTCCGTATCGCGGATAGGTCAGCCGTGTGTCCCCGTCCCGATAGCCCATGACAGCAAGCGTCGGACGGGCTTTCGTTTCGGTACAGTTGGCAAGAATCTGCTCGGTGTCCAACTCATTCGCGGACAGCGGGATTCCGACCGAGCCGAGACTGCCGCTCTTGGCGTTCGGGAACAGGACGGACAACATCGGGGCTTCGATGTCGCTGTGCAGGACAATGACTGTCACGGAAGCGTAGGAATCCGCAATTGCCGTTGCGAGCGATGCCGAGAAAGTCGTTTTTCCGCTGTGCGGCGCGCCCCAGACTGCAATCAGCTTCCCGTTTTTCTCACTCATGACTGCCCTCGTTCCGGAAATATTCCTCCTGCACGGCAAGGTACTGCGTGGCGGTTTCGGCATCTCCCCGATACTCCAGCGCGAAGTGCATGGACGCGCTTTTCTCATACGCTGAGAGCAATTCCGCCTGCGCCTGATTGACCAGAAGCGTCACGGTCACGGGCTGTGTGGAGTCCGTGATATTCGCTTTGTCCACGCCCTGCGAGGTTGTGGAGGTGATGACGCGCAGATACTGCAATTCCGGCGGCGTGACGGCAGCGCCCTCTTTCGCGAGGTAAACAATGACCGACACGATGTCCCCTGTCTCCAGTTTACCGGACAGACCTTGCGCGAACGAGCCGAGCGTCACACTGATGGCTTTCTTTCCAACCGTCAGGCTCTCCAAAATCCCGTTCGCATCCGCACCGTTCGCCGTCAGCTTGGCGGGGAGCAGATACTCGCCGGGGTACAAATCGGTCGTTGCGTACTTTCCGACCGCCGCTGTTTTGTCCCGCAGGATGTCCCGTGACAAACCGTAACTGCCAACCTCAACCGTCTCCACATCCGCTTCGGTCAGGCAGCTCCCGCGCGGGACAGTTCGCGTCACGCGTAAGATTTTCGTTTTTCCCGCAGACAGCTTCTGCACCGTCGGGGCGATGCCAAAACAGATTCCGATTGCCGCTATCATGCAAACAATCCCGATCACCGTCCGGTTTCCGATCCACCGGAAGCCGATGGATTTCTTTTTCTTCATGTTTTTCTTTCCGCCAACGAAAAAAGCACTGTCGTTTTCAACAGTGCTTTTCGTTGGGCTTGATTTTATTGTTTGTTCTTCCCGTTGTGCCAATTCTCAATTACGCGCTCAACCTGTGCAATCAACTGCTCCTTGTCGGGCATATACAAAACATACTTGGAGGCAAAAATGTTGTTTGAGAGTCCGCCGAGTGCATACTGTACATCAAAGTTTCCCTTGTCCGTACAAAGAATGATTCCAATCGGCGGATTGTCCCCCTCGTCGTTGACCTCATTTGCATAGTAATTCAGATACATATTAAGTTGACCGACCGCTTCCGGCATGAGCTTGATTGTTTTGAGTTCAATCAGGACATAGGAGCGCAGAATCTTGTTATAGAACACCATATCCACATAGTAGTGGTGGTTATTGAAGGTCACGCGCTGTTGCGTTCCGACAAACATGAAC
>OMGY01003144.1_pt1 | contig 11445 bp, 10 predicted proteins | sample 1674461 | NCBI WGS metagenome assembly OMGY01 (sample SAMN05578579, study PRJEB25193) | human gut metagenome | biome: Human Microbiome; feature: human-associated habitat; material: feces | host: Homo sapiens | place: USA:Birmingham
GGATATGGACATGGTAGAGAAGCTGGTAAGTGAAGATGCAGCGATCAAGGGAATCTGGTGTGTTCCGAAATACTCCAACCCACAGGGTTACACTTACTCCAAAGAAACCGTAGAGCGTTTTGCAAGACTGAAACCAGCAGCACCGGACTTCCGTATTTACTGGGATAATGCATACAGCATCCATCATCTCTATGATGATAATCAGGATTTCCTGGTTGAGATTCTTGGTGAGTGTGCAAAAGCTGGTAACCCTGATCTTGTTTATAAATTTACATCCACTTCAAAGGTAAGCTTCCCAGGCTCCGGAATCGCTGCCGTTGCAGCTTCCAAGGCAAACCTGGATGATTTCCGCAAATATATGCAGGTTCAGACCATCGGTCATGATAAACTGAACCAGCTCCGTCACGTAAGATTTTTCAAGGATCTTGACGGACTTCACGCCCACATGAGAAAACACGCAGATATCCTCCGCCCGAAATTCGAGTTGGTTCTGGATACGCTTGACAAAGAACTTTCCGGACTTGGAATCGGTGAGTGGACAAAGCCACACGGCGGATATTTCATCTCTTTTGATTCCCTGGATGGCTGCGCAAAGGCAATTGTAGCCAGAGCAAAAGAGGCTGGTGTTGTCCTTACTGGCGCAGGTGCTACTTATCCATACGGCAAGGATCCGAAAGACTCCAACATCCGTATCGCACCATCCTTCCCTACACTTGAGGATCTTGGCAAAGCAGCACAGGTATTCGTACTTTGTGTGAAGCTTGTCAGTGTAGAAAAACTTCTCGGCTAAAAGCGTGTTGCTGTGAAAGGCAACCTTTCCGTAAAAGGTGAGCCACAATTTTCAAACAGGCTCTGAAATCGGAAATTTGCGCATAGAATGTAACCATGCCAGATCAGGAAAAGTACCTGATCTGGCATATAAAAAGAGGCAGAGTAATCTACTGTTATCTGTGAACAGTAATCATCTGCTTTTTATTGTCTTTACCCGTCTGCATTTGGAAGGCATAAATAAATGCCGACTATGGAGTTTATTTCCTGCATAAGGTTAAACAGAAGATGTGGTCGTGTAAAGGCAATAAGAATTCATCATAAGCAGGGAGGAATTTATGGCAAAAAATAAGGAAAAAGCAGGCGCAGGAAAAACGATTGTTATTTTACTTGTGGTTTTGCTGCTGCTTCTTACAGCAGGAGCTTATGGATATGGCGTGCACTACTTTTCCAGTCATTTTCTTCCAGGCTCTATGGTGAATGGATTTAATTGTTCATACATGACTTCGGAAGACACCGAGGACCTTCTGAACCAGCGTGTAAGCGCTTATGTTCTTGCTGTGGAGACCATGAAAAACGGTCAGGAAGCCATTTCCGCCCAGGATGTGGGGCTTTCCTATGTGTCTACCGGCATTGTGAAGCAGTTGATCAAAGATCAGGATCGATTTACCTGGTTTCTTGCTTTTAACCAGGATAAGAATTATGATATTTCAGAATCCCTCAGCTATAACGTGGAGCTGATGGGGCAGGCTGTTGATAATCTGAAATGCATGCAGCCAGAGAATGTAGTCCAGCCTGTGGATGCCCAGATCCAGGATACCGGAGATACTTTTGAAATCATTCCGGAAGTAATGGGAAATGCTCTGGATTGCACTAAGACGGAGGAAGTGATTTCCGCAGCCATGCTCCGGGGAAAAACTTCTGTAAATCTGGAGGACGAGAGCTGCTACCGGAAGCCTTCGGTATACAGCACAGATGAGCTGCTGAAAGCCAATTGTGAAAAAATGAATCAGCTTGTCAAGGTGATCATAACTTACGACTTTGCTGATCGTACTGAGACTGTGGACCGTACCCTGATCAAGAATTGGTTCGGTTATGATGAGGATGGTAATGTGATCCTGGATGAAAACCTGGTGCGGCAGTATGTGGCAGACCTTGGGCTGAAATATGATACCATGGGACAGACCAGAACATTTCTGACTTACGATAATCGCCAGGTGGAAATTAAAGGCGGTGATTATGGCTGGGTAATTGATCAGGATGAAGAGGTAAAGGCTTTGATCGAAGCTGTCGAAAGCGGCGTTACACAGGTGCGTGAGCCTGTTTATCTGTACTCAGGCTACAGCCGCGGTACAAATGATATTGGATCCACCTATGTGGAGATAGATTTGACAAACCAGCGTCTTGTTTTTTACCAGAAGGGAACTCCAATCGTGGACACACCTATTGTAAGCGGAAATCCGGATATAGAAGGCTGTGGCACTCCTACAGGCTGTTATGCACTGGATGCCAAGGAATCTCCGGCAGTGCTTACAGGAGAGGACTACGAAGCAAATGTGACCTATTGGATGCCTTTTGCAGGAAATGTGGGAATCCACGACGCTTCTTGGCGGTCTGAGTTTGGAGGAAATCTTTATCTGTGGGAAGGCTCCCATGGATGTGTAAATGTTCCATATGACAAGGCTGCCGAGATTTATGCAAATATTGAGATTGGCATGCCGGTGGTTGTGTATGAGTAACTATTCAGTAGAGAATATTCAGCGCGAAATCATGCGAATGCATGATTTCTGTGCATGGCAAAGCGTGTAACTGTGAAGGAACTGAACAGTTACGTTTACGAACAAAAAAGGAGATATAAGATTATGAAGATAGTAGTTTTGGCTGGAGGAACCAGTACGGAGAGAGAGATTTCCATTGTATCCGGTACCGGAATCTGCGGTGCGCTGCGCCAGAAAGGCCATGAGGCAATACTTGTAGATATTTTCTGTGGAGTTGAGAATGTAGACTGGGAGAATCCTTTCCCGGCTGAATATGATGTGGAAAAGACAGCAGAGTATATGAGTAGCTTCAATCCGCAGATCAAGGAGATGGAGAAAAAACGCAGAAGCTTTTTCGGACCAAATGTTCTGGAACTTTGCGAAAAATGTGACATTGTGTTCCTTGGACTTCACGGCGCAAATGGTGAGGATGGCAAGGTGCAGGCTGCATTTGACTTGATGGGAATCCGTTATACAGGAACCGGTTATCTCAGCAGCGCCATGGCAATGGATAAGCGCATTACAAAAGAAGTCTTTCTGATGAATAATGTGCCTACACCAGGCGGTTTTACTATGACAAGAGACAATCTGGAGAAAGACATTGCCAAATATAACCTGCAGTTCCCGGTAGTTGTAAAAACAAGCTGCGGTGGTTCCAGCGTAGGTGTTTATATTGTAAATGACCAGAAAGAGTACGAAGAGGCTCTTACAGATGCATGCCAGTATGGCGCAGACATTGTTGTGGAGGAATATATCAAAGGCCGTGAATTTTCTGTTGCAGTTGTAGATGAAAAAGCATATCCGATTATTGAAATTGCACCAATCCAGGGCTTCTATGATTATAAGAATAAATACCAGGCTGGCTCTACTGTAGAGACCTGCCCGGCTGAGATTTCTCCGGAGCTTACAGCAAAAATGCAGGAGAATGCAGTGAAGGCAGCGAAAGCACTGGGACTTACCGGCTACAGCCGTCTGGATTTCATGATGAAAGAAAACGGAGATATGTACTGTCTGGAAGCAAATACCCTTCCGGGAATGACTCCTACCAGTCTGATTCCTCAGGAGGCGAAGGTACTGGGAATGGATTATCCGACGCTTTGCGAGGAACTGATCCGGATTTCATTAAAGAAGTACGAATAATAGTAAAAGACAGGTCAAAAGAACGTTCGTGATACGTTCTATTACATATATGAAATGAAATTACTTTAATTTGCATATTTCGTTTAGATTATTTATGAAAGTAACACTTTGATTTGTATGTTATAAATTGTGAAATAGTTATTTTAAATTAAAATGTCTTGCAAAGTATTATTTACCGAATATTTATATTAAATATAAAAAGGATTAAATAAAATGAAAAATCTTACCCTGGAAAACCTGACCAAGGTCTGCGGCGGTGTTTATTTCGGACCGTCTGACAAGCTGGAGCAGGAGGTTTCCTCTATTACAACAGACAGCCGGAAAGCAGAAGCCGGAACCTTATTTGTTCCCATCGTAGGCGAACGTGTAGATGCCCATAAATTTATTCCCCAGGTGATGGAGGCAGGTGCGCTTGCTACCTTATCTGAGAGAATCCTGGAGAATGCTGATTTCCCATATATCAAGGTGGAATCTTCCCTTCAGGCTGTAAAGGACATTGCAGAATTTTACCTGCAGCAGCTTCAGATTCCGGTTGTTGGAATTACCGGAAGTGTGGGAAAAACAAGTACAAAAGAGGTAATTGCCTCTGTGCTGAAAGAGAAATACCGTACCCTGAAAACACAGGGAAACTTTAACAATGAGTTAGGCCTTCCTCTCACCGTTTTCCGTCTTCGTGACGAGGATGAGATCGCAGTTCTGGAAATGGGAATCAGCGATTTCGGCGAGATGACCCGTCTGGCAAAAATTGCAAGACCGGACACCTGTGTGATCACCAATATCGGTACCTGCCACCTGGAGAATCTTGGGGACAGAGACGGTGTGCTGAAAGCAAAAACTGAGATCTTTAAATATCTGCAAAAAGATGGTCATATCGTGTTAAACGGTGATGACGATAAGCTTTGCATGGTAAAAGAGTACGAAGGAATCAAGCCTGTATTCTTCGGCATGGAAGCTGACAAGGATGTATATGCAGACGAGATTACAAGCAGAGGCTTAAAGGGAATGACCTGCCGTATTCATATAGGTGGAGAATCCTTTATGGCAGATATTCCGATGCCGGGAATCCATATGGTATACAATGCGCTGGCTGCTACAGCAGTAGGCCGCATTTATGGGCTGACACTGGAGCAGATCCGCCACGGAATTGAGACCCTGGAAGCCATCAGCGGCAGATTCCACATGATCGAGACAGACCGTTTCCTTATCGTAGACGATTGTTATAATGCCAACCCAATGTCCATGAAAGCATCACTGGATGTGCTGAAAGATGGTGCTGGCAGAAGAGTGGCAATCTTAGGCGACATGGGAGAGCTTGGAGAGAATGAAGTTCAGCTTCACGCAGAGGTAGGCGAGCATGCAGCCCAGTGTGGAATTGACGTATGCATCTGCACCGGTCCTCTTTCCGCAAACATTGCGAAGATGGCGAGAAAGAACCCGGAGCTTATCGTTATAGAAGAACCGGATCGTGACAGCCTTTTGTCCCATCTGTCTGATTATGTGCAGACTGGTGATACCATTTTGGTAAAGGCGTCTCACTTTATGCAGTTTGAGAAAGTGGTAGCTGCATTACAGGAAATGTAAGGAAGATAATATACTGCCCCTTAAACAGACTCTGTAGAAATAAGCAGAATCTGTTTAAGGGGCATTTATATTTATTTTCGCAATAAATCAAAAACTAATTGATATATTGTGAAAATTCTTTATATAAGTGATCGTAAAATAGAAAAATATGCAGAAAAACCACAGAATAAGTGAAATTCTCCGAGAATTTGACGAACGATTTATGTTTCATACAGAGCAGGACAGCGGTATAATGGTCCTAAAAGTTAAGAGTATGGGAGGACATTATGCTGGAGAAAATTATGGATCTGCAGATATTGCTCTACAGTATGGCGGCCCTGGGGGCTCTTGGAGCAATTGGAATGCTGACGACAAACCTCACCTACAGAAGAATGCTGAAAAGTACCGGAAGCAAAACCACAGGCGCGAAAAACACCCAAGGAACAGGCAGCAGCCAGCGGATCAGCCTGAAGGAAAAATGGCTGAGACTTTGGAAAACACGGGACAGGCTTCTTCACAGAATGAACCGGCTGGTGTGGTATCCGGCACTTTTGTCCACTGCGATCCTTGGCTGCGCCATCTATTTTTCCCAGACGTTAAGGATAGAACAGGGACTTCCTCTGACCTATCTGTATGTGGGCGCCACTATACCAGTTGCATTACTGCTTTTGCGCCAGGCACTGGATTTTTCCTACAAAGAAGAGCTGGTGATGGATACGTTGGCAGATTATGTGGAGCAGATGAGAAGCTGGACAGAAGAGATTCCAGCCGCGAAAAAAGCGGACCCTGTTTTACAGGAAGAAATCGTGGATAAGATTACCAGCAGCATTAAGCAGACCGCTGCTTCCGGAAGTCATTTCAGTAAGATGCTGACTCCTGAGGAAGAGAAGATTATGCGTGAGATCATCCGGGAATTTATGACTTGATAATTACAGACTGCTAAATAAGGGCGCAGGCACTATCAGCTTTGCGCTCTTATATTTTGGGGATTGCATTTTCCCGGAGAAAACGGTATTTTATAAAACAGATGAGGAAACGTACGACTATATAAGTGAGCACAGAAGAAAGAGAGGAGTACATTATGAAAATTGTAATTCTGGAAGCAGACAGCCTGGGACAGGATATGGTATTTACCCCATTTGAGGCGCTAGGCGAGGTAGTTATTTATCCTACTACAACCGCAGATGAAATGGAAGAAAAGACAAAAGACGCAGATGTGATTGTAGCCAACAAGGTTCCAATCTGCGAGTCTACCATTGGAAAAGCCCAGAACCTGAAGCTGGTCTGCCTGACTGCAACAGGCTTTAACAACCTGGATGGAGACTATCTGAAAAAGAAGGGGATTGCAGCTTACAATGTTGCCGGATACTCCACAAACGGAGTGGCACAGCATACCTTTGCTCTTCTTTTTTATGTTCTGGAAAAACTGAATTATTACGACAATTACGTAAAATCTGGAGAATATGCAAGAGGCACCTGCTTCTCTCACTTCGGACAGAATTTCTTCGAGCTGGATGGAAAAACCTGGGGAATTATCGGTCTTGGCGCAATTGGAAACAGGGTGGCGCAGATTGCCAAGGCATTTGGCTGCCATATTATCTGCTACTCCGCTTCCGGGAAAAAATACAATACAGAATATGAACAGGTAAGCCTGGATGAGCTTCTTTCCCGCTCCGATATTCTTTCTGTCCATGCGCCGCTGAATGGGTACACGGAGAACCTGATGACACTGGAAAAATTCCGTAAGATGAAGAAAACCGCTATTTTCCTGAATGTTGCGCGAGGCGCCATTGTAAATGAGCCAGATCTGTACACCGCTCTTACAGAAGGCTCCATTGCAGGTGCAGGCCTTGATGTTCTTTGCAAAGAGCCAATGGATCCGGAGAATCCACTTCTTAAGATCCAGGACAGCAACAAGCTGATCATTACTCCGCATATTGCATGGGCTGCAAAAGAGACCAGATTCCGCGTAGTGGATGAAGTGGTGAAAAACATTCAGCGGTTTCAATGTGACGACAGGACAAACAGGGTATATTAAAGTTTCGGGACAGGGATAGATTAGAGTGTGTTGTGGACATGCTCTAATCTATTATTGAAGATAAGAAACGGTTTCGTTATAATTAAAGAAAAAGTGTTTGAGAATGTCTGATATAGAAGGAGGCTACATGGCAAAGAAATACTATGCAGTAAGAACAGGCAGAAAAACAGGTGTATTTATGACCTGGGCAGAGTGCCAGAAACAGGTTACAGGATTTTCGGGAGCAGAATTTAAGAGCTTTCCAACTATGGAAGAGGCACAGGCATTTGCCGGTGTGAGTGCAGAGGGCATCCCGGATACACTTTCCAGAGCAGAAAAACCTGCGTCAGATCAGGTAATTGCCTACGTAGATGGCAGTTACCGCTCTGACACTGGTGAATTTTCCTACGGAATGGTCATTCTGAAGGATGGAGAAGAGTACACATTCTGTGAAAAAATGACGGACAAAGAACTGGCACTGATGCATAATGTAGCAGGAGAAATCAAAGGTTCCGAAGCGGCAATGCAGTATGCTGTGGATCATAATATTCCGGAAATCACCATTTACCATGATTATGAAGGCATTGCCAAATGGTGCACCGGTGCCTGGAAAGCTACCAAACCCGGAACAATTGCGTATCAGGCCTTTTACCGGGAAGCCATGAAGAAAGTAAAAGTCCATTTTGTAAAAGTAAAAGGACACTCCAACGACAAATACAACGATATGGCTGACCAGCTTGCCAAAAAAGCTCTCGGAATCCTGTAGCGGATCCGGGAGCTTTTGTAATCTGTGCGCCGCATATATTTTGTCTGAACTTAGTTACTGCAGCCAGTACAGCGAATATTAACCATTTATGAAATCTTATATTTCAAAACCGGGTAAAGTCCATAAGAACCATAGGTTGCACCGTAATACTTGCTGTAACTCTTTGCCTCTGCGAAAAGCGGGTCATAAACATACCCGTTGATCTCACACCATGCGTGGGCATTGTTGTTGCTTTGCACAGCGTCGGCACATACATAAACATTCTTGTATCCGATTGCCTTGGCGAGGTAAGCAAATGCGCCAGCGTCAGAAACGCAGTCCCCGTTGTGATGGAGAAAATGGTCATTTGCAAAAGTAGCCGGCCAGTCCTTGCCGCCCTGGTCAAAATCACGCCAGATATTATAATATCCCTTGATTACCCAGTTGAAACATGTCTGAAGCTTCTGGGATTTGGACATGCTGGAATTGGTGATCTCTGCTGCAATCTGCTTGGAGCGGAGGTTGGCAATCTGAACCTGAGTCATTCTCTTTCCGCTGGCAGTATAGTAGGTAGAACCCTTTTTTCTGCCGATTACATGACTTTTATTGTCGATGTAGTAAGTAAATCCCCTGTAACCTTTATTAACAGTAGTATTTTTTAATAGGGTTCCCTTGGCACTGAAATAGAAATAATTCTTGCCAATCTTCTGGAAACCGGTGAGGCGTTTTCCTTTTCGATAGTATCTTCTGATTCCGGATTTGGTCTTCACCCAGCCTTTTTTCTGTGGCTTTTTGGGCGTCGGAGTAGGGGTGGCAATAACAGTTTCCGTTACCTGAGAAGGTGCAGCTTCAGCTGCGTTTGCAGTTACCGGAGTAAGGGCAAGTACTGCGCTGGTGAGAACCAGCATAAACATTTTTGTCTTTTTCATCATTCTCCTCCATCTTCCTCTATTACCTGTATTTCCAGGTAATCAAAGTCAATCTGTTCAATAAAATTATCCTGATAAAAACGTGTTTTACTGTGCTTCTTAAAATCCCGCACCGTAGTATCCAGCCAGATTGGATTACCAAGATCCAGCTCATAACAGATCTGCTCCAGACAGTGAAAAACCTTGTGCGTCCTGGTCTCCTGGCGGTCATCACAGATCACGGTATCCTTCAGCATATGGTTATCTTTCCAGATTCGTCCCCAAAGGCGAAACATCTTAGAACACCTCCCATTATTTCAGTGTTGGTAGATTCTACCTTATCACTGATTTGAAAAAGTTGCAACTGAAATGTGGAGCAAAATTACAGACCATTTTTTGCAAAAAAGCTTTTTAGCACGCTAAAGTGTTTTTGCTTGACCCTTTCGGAGAAATCTACTATAATTAACGATAATGTTGCTGCTGTTCACAAAAAATACCTCTCAGAATGTTGCTGGTGAACAGCTGCATAATATTTGTTACTTATAAATCTCTTAAGATGAGGAGGAGCTTTATTATGAAATTATATGATACTGGCGTGTATCTGCAGAATGGAAAGGAAATCATTCCGGCAGCTGAAGCCCAGCTTCCTGTTTCCAGAGAAGATGCAGCAAGAAATACCATTGCCTATTCTATTTTAAAAGCCCATAATACTTCCGGTAATATGGACAAGCTTCAGATTAAATTTGATAAACTGACATCCCATGATATTACTTTTGTAGGAATTATCCAGACTGCACGTGCTTCCGGACTGGAGCGTTTTCCGGTACCGTATGTTCTGACAAACTGTCACAACTCCCTCTGTGCAGTTGGCGGTACTATTAATGAGGATGACCACATGTTTGGTCTTACCTGTGCGAAGAAATACGGCGGTGTCTATGTTCCGCCACATCAGGCAGTTATCCATCAGTTTGCCCGCGAAATGCTTGCTGAGTGCGGCAAGATGATCCTTGGCTCAGACAGCCATACCCGTTATGGCGCTCTTGGAACCATGGCTATGGGAGAAGGCGGACCGGAGCTTGTGAAGCAGCTTCTTTCCCAGACATATGATATTAATATGCCAGGAGTTGTTGCTATTTATCTGAAAGGAAGTCCCCGTCCGGGCGTAGGACCGCAGGACGTTGCTCTTGCTATCATTGGTAAAGTATTTGCAAATGGTTATGTGAAGAATAAAGTAATGGAGTTCGTAGGTCCTGGCGTAGCTAATTTAAGTGCTGATTTCCGTATTGGAATCGATGTTATGACCACTGAGACTACCTGTCTTTCCTCCATCTGGCAGACAGATGAAAAGATTCAGGAGTTCTACGAGATCCATGGAAGAGCCCAGAGCTATAAAGAACTGAAACCGGGAGATGTGGCTTACTATGACGGCTGCGTGGAGATTGACCTTGGCGAGATCAAGCCAATGATCGCTATGCCGTTCCATCCAAGCAATACCTATACAATTGATGAACTGAATGCAAATCTGGATGATATTCTGGCAGATGTTGAGAAAAAGGCTCAGATAAGCCTGGACGGCAAGGTTCCTTATACTCTCCGTAATAAGGTTGTAGACGGAAAGCTTTATGTTGACCAGGGAATTATTGCAGGATGTGCAGGCGGCGGATTTGAGAATATCTGTGCTGCAGCGGATATTCTCCGCGGAACCAGCATCGGTGCAGATGCCTTTACTTTAAGCGTATATCCGGCAAGGTCCAGCGTCTTGTCACTTTCTATAGGCGGACACAATCTCGTCAGATAGTTAGGCTTATATTCCTCAGGGTCGCAGTCAATATCTGCGCCAAGCCTTATCTTAGACTCCTCACTGCCGTTGTATGCCAATCTCAGCTGCCGGTAACTACGGACGATAAGGTATCCGTCACTTGCATACTCTGTGCTTTCACCATCGGTGCCTGCGGCACTGATAGGTATGATTGTCAGAGGCAGTGCGGTTATCATAATAGCAAGTGCCGCAAACAAAGCTGTAATGCGTTTAAATTTTATTTTCATAATCCTTTACCTCCTCATTATAATTTTCAAAGTTCATATAAGCCCACTGCTCTTTATTATATTTTACACCGCATTCAGCAAAATGACATTACCCAGATGGGTAAATTATGCAATTCATCTTGATACCTCATTGCCTTTTTCGTTATTGTGAAGCTCATCTTCGGTAATTGTGCGGTTTTCCGCCCGAAAACACCGCCGCAGATTTTCGCATATCTCTTGCAGACAGAATACCGGCTAAGGTGGTTTGACATAAGATTCGACAGATAACAAACAGAAAAACGGGCATCGGTAAAATGCCGATGCCCGTTTCAGATTGTCGAAAAACTGATTATTATTAAACCCCACACAGCAAAATATGTCGCCAACACCGCTTAAAACAATTTCTATACTGATAAGGTATTAATATTTTCGTGAGTATACTGGTACAACTGCACTGACATTTACCTTTCAAAAAACGCCACTAACCTGAGATATATGTACTAACCTGCGGACGTGTAGCGTTAA
>OMGY01003148.1_pt1 | contig 11438 bp, 11 predicted proteins | sample 1674461 | NCBI WGS metagenome assembly OMGY01 (sample SAMN05578579, study PRJEB25193) | human gut metagenome | biome: Human Microbiome; feature: human-associated habitat; material: feces | host: Homo sapiens | place: USA:Birmingham
TCTTATATCTGATTGTACCGGCAATGGTTATCAATTCCTATATGATGGAATTTAATATTGACATTCTCCATAATCTCTTGAAAGCGTTTGGACTGAGTATTTTACTGCTGCTTATCGGACTTTTTATTACGCTGGCATTGACGGTAAAGCACAAAAGTCCCGATTTGCCGATTATGCGGTTTGCCTGTATTTTTTCCAATGCGGCATATATGGGATTTCCGTTGATTCAGGCACTGTTTGGTTCGGAAGGCCTGCTTTATGCGAGTGCATTTGTGACGGTTTATAACATTTTACTGTGGACGGTCGGATACGGCATTGTCAGCAAAAAAGTCCACGCAAAAGAGGTTTTGCGTACAATATTTACGAATCCGGTGCTGATTTCAGTTGTGGCAGGACTGCTTATTTATCTGTGTCAGATTCCTGTGCCGGACATTATAAAACAGCCGGTCAGTCTGGTTGGCAATATGAATACACCGCTGTCGATGTTTATTACAGGCATGATTATTGCGGGAAGTGACGTAAAAGGACTGGTTTATAATAAAAATATATGGTATATTATTCTGGTGCGTCAGCTGGTGATTCCGGCGGTGTGCTTTGGCGTATTTTCGCTGTTTCATGTGACAGGCATGGCGGCGCAGGTGGTACTTTTGCTGGAAGCCTGCCCGAGCGCGGCGATTACGTCTGTGTTTGCAGTGCAGTTTGGGTATGATGAAAATCTGGCGGCAGGAGCAGTGGTTATCACTACATTTTTTAGTATCCTGACACTGCCGGTCTGCGCAATGCTGCTGACAGCTTAAATAAAAGGAAATGGAGATAGAAACAAGAGATGAAATCAAAATGGAAACTATTTTTTCCGTGCTATTTTGCATTTTTTGTAAATGGCGCGATGGTGCTTCTGGTAGGGGCAATTCTGCCATATCTGATTGAAGAAGCGGGTATCAGCTACAGTGTGGCGGGCGGACTGCTCTCCGCATTTGCAATCGGAAATCTGCTGGCAAGCTTTGTCAATCCTCCGCTTGCGGGTAAAATAGGCAGAAAGGCAACGATTGTGAGCATGTCGGCACTGATTCCGCTGATGTGGCTTATAATTACATGGATTCCGCCGGTGCCGGTATTATATGCGGCATTTGTACTGCTTGGTATTGGCAGGGGTTCGGTCAGCATTATCAACAATGCGGTTGTCAACGATAATTCGGATGGAAAACCGGCGGCGTTAAATCTTTTGCATATGACATTTGCAGTCGGTGCATTTTTATCGCCGTTTTTAACATCACTGTATATCGGTGCAGGCATGGGATGGCGTGCGGTTGCGTACACGGTTGTTACAGGTTCGGCGCTTGCCTGCCTGTTTTATGCATTGATGGAGCTGGATTATAACTGGCCGAAGGAATCCAAAAAGGCACAGCAGGAAAATAAGGAGCAGTCGAAAGAAACATTTTATAAAAATCCTGTATTTTATATTATGGGATTTCTACTGTTTTTGTATCTGGGACTGGAAAACTGTGTCAACGGCTGGTTTGTAACGTATTTTAAGAGTATGGGCATTATGAGCAGTGCGTATGCGACAAATCTTGTATCTGTCACATGGATTATGGTAATGCTCGGAAGGCTGCTTACGGCAAAGCTTTCCACAAAAATTGATAAAAATAAGCTGATTTTTTCATATTGTATTGCTACAGCCGCATTTTTTATCCTGTTATTAGCGACACACAATCTTGCAGTCATTACCGTAGCGATTGCGGGACTCGGATTTTTCTTTGCGGGCATTTATCCGACCAGCGTATCCAGCGCCGGTGCGGTATTGAAAGGCTCAAACACAGGAATGTCCATGTTTCTTGCGATTGCAGCACTCGGCGGTATCGTAACACCGCAGATTGTCGGCGTGCTGGCAGATTCTTTTGGCATGACGGCGGCAATTTTGGTGCTGTTGTTTAATGCGGCAGGCATGTTTGTATTGTCATTGGTGAATTTAAAGGTAAACAGTAAAAGCAGACTGTTTTGATGACAGATGAGAAATCGCCTGCGCGAATTTCTCATCGTCACTTCGCGATATAAAATCACTCAGTATGGAGGGTATATGGAATATAAAATTGAAAATGAATTTTAAGAGGCGGAGATTTGCAGAAAGAGCTGCGAACTGGTTTCCGTAAAGACCAAAAAGGACGGCGCAGAGCATATCTGGCAGGGGGATCCCGATGCGTGGAAGCGCCATGCGCCGGTGCTGTTTCCGTTGGTCGGAAAGTATAAGGACAACAAAACAGAATATCAGGGAAAGACGTATGAAATGTCCCAGCACGGTTTTGCACGGGATATGGAATTTGTACCGGTGTCAAAGACGAAAGATTCGATTGTGATGAATTTAACAGATACCAAGGAAACACTTGAAAAGTATCCGTTTCATTTTGAATTACAGTGCAGTTTTACGTTAAAGGGCAGCAGTATTGAAGCAGGATGGAAGGTCATCAATTCCGATGCGGAAACGATGTATTTCAGCATTGGCGGACATCCGGCATTTATTTGTGACGACAGACAGTCGATGGCAGGCTGTGAGGTGGTTTTTGGGACGAAAAAGCCGGCATTATCCTATAAGCTGTTAAATGAAGACGGTTTGGTGGAAAATGAAGCGCATGAAATGAAGCTGGATGACAAAGACGCATATATTTTTGAAAACAGCGGCTGTCGGGAAGTTTCAATTCAGGCAGACGGTAAAGCGGCTGTCACCGTGACCTTTGATGCGCCGGTATTCGGGCTGTGGTCGCCGGTCGGTAAAAAAGTGCCGTTTATCTGCATTGAGCCGTGGTACGGCAGAGCCGATGCGGCGGATTTTGACGGAAACCTTCAAAAACGTGCATGGCAGAATGAATTAGAACCGGGAAAAATTTTTGAAAAAGCGTATACAATCGCATTTTAAGTATATAATAAATACAAGGCAAAGGCAGAATTGTAAAGAAATATTTACGGTTCTGCCTTTTTTTTGTGCAAAATACACTAAAAACGGTCAAAATTTTTGCGGTTTTGGCTGATTGATTTTGACTGAATTTGACGGTATAATCAGATTAACAAAAGGAACAGTGAATGAACAATTAAAAAGGCAGCGCAGGACGTTTGCAGAATGGAGAAGAATATGATTTATACAGTGACGTTGAACCCTTCGCTGGATTATATCGTTTCTGTAGAGCATTTTAAACTGGGGCTGACAAACAGAACCGGTTTTGAACAGATTCTGCCGGGTGGCAAAGGCATTAATGTGTCAATTGTGTTAAAGAATCTCGGAATTGCCAGTACGGCACTGGGATTTACGGCAGGCTTTACAGGGGATGAAATTATCCGTGAACTGGAAAATACCGGAATTTCACAGGAGTTTATCCGGCTGGAGGAAGGCAAGAATTAATGTAAAGTGAAGGTCCATTGACGGAACGGAAATCAATGGCAGAGGCCCTGAGATTAAAAAGGAACGGTTAAAGGAACTGACGGACCGGCTGTACCGGTTACAGCGGGGCGATGTATTATTTTTGTCCGGCAGCATTCCAGTATCGGTGCCGGAAAATATTTACAGCACGATTATGCAACAGTTGAAAGACAAAGGTGTGATGATTGTTGTTGATGCGACAAAAGATTTACTGATGAATGTACTTCCATATCACCCATTTTTAATTAAACCCAATAATCATGAATTAGGAGAAATATTTGGCGTAGAATTAAAGACAAGGCAGGAAGTTGTGCCATACGGAAAGAAACTTCAGGAACTTGGCGCGGAAAATGTACTGATATCCATGGCAGGAGAAGGGGCTGTACTGATTACAAAGCACGGTGCGGTTTACAAAAAGGAAGCACCGGAAGGAAAACTGGTAAACGGCGTTGGTGCAGGGGATTCTATGGTGGCAGGATTTATGGCAGGATGGCTTGAAAAACAGGATTATGAATATGCATTTCATATGGGGATGGCGGCAGGAAGCGCCAGTGCATTTTCAGAAAATCTGGCGACAAAAGCAGAAATTCAGGCAGTATATGAGCAGGTAACAAGGATAAATTTACAGGAACAGACAGGAGGGATTTTATGAGAATTACGGATTTACTTGATGCAAGAAGCATTTCCTTACAGGCAGCACCGGGGAATAAGGAAGAAGCACTCAATCAGGCAGTAGAACTGATGACACAGCGGGGAAATATTTCAGATAAAGCAGCATACCGCAGACAGGTTGGGGAACGTGAAAAGGAAAGTACAACGGGAATTGGTGAAGGCATTGCGATTCCACATGGGAAATGTGCAGCGGTATCTGCTCCGGGACTGGCAGCGATGGTGATTCCGGGCGGTGTGGATTTTGATTCGTTAGACGGAGAACCGGTTACACTACTGTTTTTGATAGCAGCACCCGATACAGAAGACAATATCCATCTGGATGTACTCGGTAAGCTGTCCATGCTGTTAATGGATGAAGAATTTACACAGCGGTTACGCGGTGCGGGCAGTGTAGAAGAATTTATAAAAATTATTGACGAAGCAGATGAAGAAAAAGCGGGAATTGAAGAACGGCTTGAAACAGCAGGAGAAACCAAAAAGAGCAGTGAAGGCGGCGTAAAGATTCTGGCAGTAACATCCTGCCCGACAGGAATTGCACATACGTACATGGCAGCAGAGGGGCTTGAAAAGGCGGCAAAAGGGAAAAACTGCACGATTAAAATCGAAACGCGGGGTTCGGGCGGTGCTAAAAATGTGCTGACAGAACAGGAAATCAAGGAAGCCGATTGTATTATCGTGGCGGCAGATGCCAAAGTGCCGATGACACGTTTTAACGGCAAAAAAGTGATTGAGTGTCCGGTATCAGACGGTATCAGTAAGGCAGATACATTAATTGACCGGGCAATAAAGGGGGACGTTTCCATATACCATGCGGGGGAAGAAGAGCAGGATACAAAAAATGAAGCAAAAGGCGGGATTGCACATCAGATTTATACACAGTTAATGAACGGTGTATCGCATATGCTTCCATTCGTAGTCGGTGGCGGAATCTTAATTGCCATTGCATTTTTAATTGATGGTCTGTGTGTGGATGTCGGTGCATTGACCGCAGAACAGCGTTCTAATTTCGGTACGATTACACAGGCGGCAGCACTGTTTAAAGGTATCGGTGGTGTTGCCTTCGGATTTATGCTTCCGGTGCTGGCAGGGTATATCGGCATGGCAATCGGGGACAGACCGGCACTGGCAGTCGGTTTTGTCGGCGGCATGATGGCGGCAAACGGAAAATCGGGATTCCTTGGCGCACTGGTTGCAGGCTTTGCGGCAGGATACATTATTCTGGGACTGAAAAAGCTTTGTGTGAAACTGCCGGAAACAATTGAAAAACTGACACCGGTATTGATTTATCCGGTAGCGGGTATTTTAATCATTGGACTGCTTATGCAGTTTATTGTAGAACCGGTGATGGGCGGCATTAATACCGGATTAAACAGTGCGTTAACCGGCATGAGCGGCACAAGCAAGATAGCACTCGGATTTATTCTTGGCGGCATGATGGCGGTTGATATGGGCGGACCGTTTAACAAAGCGGCATATGTATTTGGTACGGCCTCCATTATTGCAGGCAACTATGATATCATGGCGGCAGTTATGATTGGCGGTATGACACCGCCGTGTGCAATCGCACTGGCAACGATGTTGTTCCCGAACAAGTTTACAAAGCAGGAGCGGGAAGCAGGACCGACCAACTTTATTATGGGACTGGCATTTATTACCGAAGGTGCAATTCCTTATGCAGCATCCGACCCACTGCATGTCATACCGGCATGTGTCATTGGTTCGGGGATTGCAGGAGCAATGTCTATGGCATTCAAATGTACACTGATGGCACCGCACGGCGGCATCTTTGTCGTACCGGTAATCGGGAATCCGTGGATGTATCTGATTGCACTGGTTGTCGGAATGGCGGTTTCAACGGTGTTACTCGGAGTATTAAAGAAAAAGGTAAGATAAATGTGCCTACAGAAAAGGAGAATATTATGAAAGAATTTCAGTACACAATTACAGATCCGGAAGGGATTCATGCAAGACCGGCAGGAGAGCTGGTTAAGGCGGCAAAGGCATTTACAAGCAGTATTAAGATTGTAAAAGACGGAAAAGAAGGCGACTGCAAAAAGATTTTTACGGTTATGGCACTGGCAGTAAAAAAAGACAATGAAGTGACAATCCGTATTGAAGGTGAAGACGAAGATGCCGCATTTACGGCAATGGAAAAATTCATGAAAGAAATACTTTGATTTAAAGTGTGCGGATTAAGGAGGTGCGGCGATGCGTGTATATAGTGGAAAAAGTGTTTTTGGCGGCATTGCAATCGGAACGATACAGGTTTATAAAAAAGGGGAGCAGCAGGTCAAAAGAAGAAAGATTGAAGATGTTCCCGCAGAAATCAGACGGTATCGCACGGCAAAGCAGACAGCGTTAGAACAGCTTCAGAATCTGTATGACAAAGCGTTAAAAGAAGTCGGGGAAGCCAATGCGGCAATTTTTGAAATCCATCAGATGATGTTAGAAGATGACGACTACAATGAATCCGTAGAAAATATCATTGAAACGCAGAGGGTCAATGCAGAATATGCCGTCGCCGTAACCGAAGATAACTTTGCGCAGATGTTTGCTTCCATGGAAGATGAATATATGCGTGGAAGGGCGGCTGACGTGCGGGACATTTCCGAGCGGCTGGTATCGGTGTTGAGCGGAAACGCAGGCGGCGGTGTGCAGACCGAAGAACCGGTCATTATTGCGGCACAGGACCTTGCACCGTCAGAAACCGTGCAGATGGATAAGCAGAAGGTGCTTTCCTTTGTGACAATAGACGGTTCTATGAATTCCCATACGGCGATTCTTGCAAGAACCATGGGAATCCCGGCACTTGTCGGTGCATCAGTTCCGCTTGACGATACGATTGACGGCAGGCTTGGCATCGTAGACGGAGTCAGCGGCGTGCTTTATGTAGAGCCGGATGAGGAAACACTGGCGCAGATGAAAGAAAAGCAGGCACAGCAGGAAGAACAGAAGCGGCTCCTTGAATTATTAAAAGGCAGGGAAAATAAGACGTTAGACGGAAAGACCATACAGCTGTATGCCAATATCGGAAACAGCAAAGATCTGGCGGCTGTGCTTCAAAATGATGCAGGGGGTATTGGATTATTCCGCAGTGAATTTATCTATCTGGAGCGGGAAGATTTTCCGACGGAGGAAGAACAATTTCAGATTTATAAGACGGTTGTGCAGACAATGGCAGGAAAACGTGTTATTATTAGAACACTGGATATCGGCGCAGATAAACAATGTGAATATTTTCACATGGATAAAGAGGACAATCCGGCAATGGGGTGCCGCGCAATCCGCATCTGCCTGACACGTCCGGAAATTTTTAAAACACAGTTGCGGGCATTGTTTCGGGCAAGCGCCTTTGGAAAACTGGCAATTATGTATCCGATGATTACCAGTGTGAAAGAAGTGCGGGCAGTTAAACAGATTGTTAATCATCGGATAAAGAAGAATTAGACCGGCAGGGTATTGAATACAACACACCGGAGCAGGGCATCATGATTGAAACTCCGGCGGCAGTTATGATTAGTGATGAGCTGGCAAAAGAAGTTGATTTTTTTAGTATCGGAACGAATGACCTGACACAGTATACACTGGCAATTGACCGTCAGAATACAAAACTGGAAGCATTTTACGATGCACATCATCCGGCAGTTTTAAAGATGATTGAAATGACGATTGCCAATGCACATAAGGCAGGAATCTGGGCGGGTATCTGCGGCGAACTGGGAGCAGATACACAGCTTACGAAAGAATTTCTTGCAATGGGAGTTGATGAACTCTCTGTTTCACCGGCAAAAATTCTGCCGGTGAGAAAGGTTATTCTGGAAACAGATGTAGAAGCATACCGCAGAAGAAAGCAGGAGTAGTCATGTTGACAGAACAGCGTTATGAAATGATATTAAATCTGCTGGAAGAAAACAAAAGTGTTACTGTAACACAGATTAAGGAACTGCTTCATATTTCAGAGTCTACGGCACGCCGGGACATTACGGCACTGCATCAGGCAGGAAAGCTGATAAAGGTTTTCGGTGGCGCAGTGGCGCTGGAGGGTGAAGTGATTTCAAGGGAACCAACCGTACAGCAGAAGGAAAATGTAAACAAAGAACAGAAAATACACATTGCAAAGTATGCGGCATCGCTGATTGAGCCGGATGATTTTGTGTTTATTGATGCGGGAACAACCACGGCATATATGATTGACTATATTACACAGAGAAATGCCACGTATGTGACCAATGCAGTATTACATGCGAGAAGACTTGCCGCGGCGGGATTCCGTGTGTTTTTAACCGGCGGCGAGTTAAAGGGCAGTACGGAGGCACTGATTGGAACGGAAGCAGTCGGAGCATTACAGCGGTATCATTTTGTCAAAGGTTTTTTCGGTGTAAACGGTATCACCTTAAAATGCGGCTTTACGACACCGGATATTCATGAAGCATCGGTGAAGAAAGCAGCGGTGGCACAGTGCCGTAAATGCTACATACTGGCAGATTCGGAAAAATTCAACCGTGTCAGTCCGGTGACCTTTGCACCGTTTTACGGTGCAAAAATTATAACGGACAGCATTCCAATGGAATATGCGGAGTATAAAAACATTGTAAAATGCGGGTAAAGCCGAAGAATCTTAAATAAAAATATCTTCCGGAATCAGAATATAAAGCTGGTTCCGGAAATTTTTTTATAAATGAATTGTATGCAATTGAGAACTGTACAAAAACGTACCGGATGTTGTATGATAAAAGCAGTTTGTTACAGAAAACAACGCAGTCAAAAACGGCAGAGAGAGAGGTCATCATGAGCAGATATACAAAAAATGATATTTTCAGAATGGTAGAGGAAGAAGACGTTGAGTTTATCCGTTTACAGTTTACGGATATTTTCGGCGTGTTAAAAAATATTGCAATTACGTCCAGCCAGCTTGAACGTGCATTAAATAACCAGTGTATGTTTGACGGCTCGGCAGTGGAAGGCTTTGTGCGGATTGAAGAATCTGATATGTATTTGTATCCTGATTATGACACATTTGAAATCTTTCCGTGGCGTCCGCAGCAGGGAAAGGTCGCAAGACTGATTTGCGATGTCTATACGGTGGACGGAAAGCCGTTTCAGGGTGACCCGCGAAACGTTTTAAAGAGAGCAATTCAGGAAGCTGCTGATATGGGGTATGTCTTTGATGTCGGACCGGAATGTGAATTTTTCTTATTCCATACTGATGATAATGGACTGCCGACAACGCTGACCCATGAAAAGGGCGGTTATTTTGATTTAGGTCCGATTGATTTGGGTGAAAATGTAAGACGTGATATGATTCTGACACTTGAAGATATGGGCTTTGAAATCGAAGCTTCCCACCACGAGGTTGCGCCGGCACAGCACGAGATTGACTTCCGCTATGATGAAGCGTTAATTACGGCGGATAACATTATGACCTTTAAACTGACGGTCAAGACGATTGCTAAAAGACACGGTCTGTATGCAACCTTTATGCCAAAACCGAAATACGGCATCAACGGTTCGGGCATGCATGTCAATATGTCCCTTGCAACATTGGACGGCAGAAATATTTTTACAGATAAAAATGATGAACGCGGACTCTCGGAAGATGCGTATCATTTTATTGCGGGACTGATGGCGCATGCAAAGGGCATGACGGCAATTACCAATCCACTGGTCAATTCTTATAAAAGACTGGTACCTGGCCACGAAGCGCCGGTTTATATCGCATGGTCGTCTGTTAATAGAAGTCCGTTAATCCGTATCCCTGCAGGCAGGGGCGAAACAACCCGTGTGGAATTAAGAAGTCCGGATCCGGCAGCCAATCCGTATCTTGTACTGGCGGCATGTCTTGCGGCAGGCTTGGACGGTATTAAAAGAAAGCTTACCGTGCCGGACAGCGTAGACCGCAATATTTTTGAGATGACACAGGAGGAACGTGATAAGGCAGGCATTGAAAAGCTGCCGGAAAATCTTTACGAAGCTATACAGTGCATGCAGGAAGATAAAGTCATCTGTGATGTTTTAGGAGAACACATTGTATCCAAATACGTCGAAGCCAAGTTAAAAGAGTGGAATGATTACCGCACCCGGGTTTCCCAGTGGGAATTAGATGAATACCTGTACAAGTTCTAAGCAGGAATAAAGACAGCCAATACAGTAAAAACGGAGGAAAGGAAAATGGCAACACTGATTGTAGCATTTCCTAAGTTAGAAGAAGCAAAAGCTGTCAGAAATCTGCTGGTCAGGAGAGGTTATGAAGTCGCTTCGGCATGTACATCAGGGGCACAGGCAATCAATATGGCGGACCGCCTGTCAGACGGAATTATTATCTGTGGATATAAGCTTTCAGATAATATGTTGTATTCCGAACTGTATGAGTATAAGCCGAAAAGCTTTGAAATGCTGCTTGTGGCATCGAAAAATCTGTGGGATGACTGCCAGGACAATGACATTGTCTGTGCGGCAATGCCGATCAAAGTCAATGACCTGATAAATACAATAGAAATGATGCTGCAGGTACAGGTGCGCAGGCGGAAAAAGAAACGCATGCAGCCGAAACGCCGCAGCCCGCAGGAGCAGAAGGTAATTGACGATGCAAAAGCAATCCTGATGGAAAAGAACAATATGACAGAACCGGAGGCATTCCGCTATATTCAGAAATGTAGTATGGACAGCGGAAACACAATGGTAGAATCCGCTTCAATGGTAATAGGAATTTATTCAGAATAAATATATCAGAAATGTGGAGAAGTGTGAACAAGCCATAAATCTAAGCTTGTTCACACGGAGATTTGTTTCTGAGCGAAAACAAATCTCCCTGATTGCAGATGAGAAATCGCCTGCGCGAATTTCTCATCGCATCTTTACAACAAGTTGCTCAGAAAAGAGGATTATTATGGAATTAAAAAGTCAGGAAATGAGAAAACTTGCACCGGAGCTGGATCCGTTAAGAATCGGAACGGGCTGGAAGCGTGAAGATTTATCAAAACCACAGATATTTATAGAAAGTACATACGGTGATAGTCATCCGGGAAGCGGTCATTTAAACATTTTAGTAGAAGAAGTACGAAAAGGTGTTGCACAAGCCGGCGGATTCGGTGCAAGATATTATGTAACAGATATCTGTGACGGCGAAAGCCAGGGTACGGACGGCATTAATTTCAGTCTTGCAAGCCGTGAAATGATTGCCAATATGATTGAAATTCAGGGTAACGCAACCGTATCCGATGCCGGTGTTTATCTGGCAAGCTGTGACAAGGGTATGCCGGGCAACCTTATGGGACTTGCGCGTGTCAACATTCCATCCGTAGTTGTTCCGGGCGGTACGATGAATGCAGGACCGGAAATGCTGACTTTAGAGCAGCTC
>OMGY01003153.1_pt1 | contig 11431 bp, 10 predicted proteins | sample 1674461 | NCBI WGS metagenome assembly OMGY01 (sample SAMN05578579, study PRJEB25193) | human gut metagenome | biome: Human Microbiome; feature: human-associated habitat; material: feces | host: Homo sapiens | place: USA:Birmingham
AAATTCGCATAGTCCCGCAGATACAGCACCCGACCGTATCTGCCGTCGATTTTGAAATAATCCGAACGAAACTCCATACTGTCCGGAGCGATGGCATCCTTGAAGGTGTACCCGCGCCTGCCGTAGCGTTCCGGTTCATAGAGAAAATCGTCCTCTGCGCCGTAGTGGTAGAAATCGAACAGGACGCGCAGCTTCTCGGCAGCATCCAACGGCTCCAAGCGAGAACCGAGTGACAGAAAGAGCGCCGCGAACTCACTTTCCACACGGTTGAAATAGCTCTTTGCCTCGCTGTAATTTGGCTTCTGCACCGTGACGGTCAGATACTTCTCCTGCGTGATGCCGCTGGACTGCTCTGCGTTTTCGGTCAGCATCCGGTTATATTCATCGCGGTAACGGTCCAGGCGGTCGCCACGAAGCGGGAGCAGATTTTGCTTTTCAAATCGGCTTTGGCTCTGTCTGCGGTTGCAGACCGTGATCTTCGTCATCGCACCTGCGTCAAAGGAATTGAGGATGGCGGAATATCCGAGAAACAGTTCCTCCTTGCGCTCCCGCGAAGCCGTAGCGTAGTTGATGTCAGAGAAACGGAAGGTTTTTGACCAAAGCCCCCGCCCGACCAATGCGATCCCGTCCTCATAAAAATCCTGCACCGGAATCGCCTCCTCGACGGTTGTCGGAATTGCATCCGGTTCGATGGTTTGTTTTGTCTTGAAAAGACCCATTTTCAAACTTCTCCCTCCTGTTTTTTGTGGTCGCCACGGTATAAAAGTTTCCGTGGCATCCGAACCTCCGAACGAATCCATGCGGCAATCAGCTTTTCCGCCGTCATGCCCTGATAGCGGACGAACCCGAACACCGCAAACGGCACTGCCGCCAGCATACAGAGCCATGACAGAACCTCCGTCCCCAAAAAGAAACGGCAGCCGAAGTACACCCCGACCGCCGCTCCGCAGGCAAGAAGTGCAAACAGAAACTGCCGCACCGATAACCCGAAAAAGATTGTTTCGTTGTAGTCTTTGATTTCCCTGTTTATCTTAACTTCCATAGTTCCTCCTTACAGCCCCATCATGTTTTTAACCACCTGATCCGACAATTTGATTGTTCCTGTCAGCACCAACATATTGAATACAATCTCCCCGACATAAGTCCAGACCTGATTGACAGCGGACGCATTCGGGTTGACCGACGGTGCGCTTGACACGAACAGCGAATAGATGATGCAGGCAAGCACGATGATTGCGCCCTCCAGACAGACCGCGATATACGAGCGGATGAAGCTCTTGCCGACCTGCCCCGTCTCCTCACTTGCAAAGGTCGCAAGCGGCAGGGGTGAAATCGCAACATACATATACAATTTGAAAAAGCGCCCGTACACGGTCAGAATCATGACAAAGGACAGCACGGTAATGAGCAGACTGCCAATCAGCGTAACCGCCCACAGCGGGATGCTCTCCCAGAAGCCGCAGTCCTCGATGGTCTGCACCATGCTGTCCGGCAGATAAATATTGCCTTGACCACGGATAAGGGACGGGGCCATGAGGTTCCCGATCACCCCCTGCACAATCCGGAAGATTGCCATCATCAGGTCCAGTCCCCAAGTGATGGTGGCTTTCGCAAGGACGAACCGCAAAAAGAGCTTGATTGCCTGCTCCGGTCGCTTCACCTCCGAAAAGGAATTGTAATGCTTCATGATGCCCATCAGGAAAAACAGAACCAGAAGCGCATACCCGACCGCTTTGAGCGTCCCGTTGATATTCACCATCACATTCCAGACCGCCCCGCCCTTAAACGATTCCGGCGACTCCGTCAGGAGCCGCCAGATCTCATTCAGCTTGTCGTTCCAGGTGCCGAGGGCGTTTTGGATGTTTTCTACGATCCAGTTGTTAGACATCCTGCCGCCTCCGCATCATCCGCCGTTAATCAGGGACAGAATTTCTTTCGCAAAGGTGATGATGACACCGGCGAACGTCAGACATTTTCAAACTATGCTATATTCAACAACCTGTCCCAATATTTACCCATGTTGCATTTGACATCCGGCACATTTCATGGTATAATAGGATTACCGCAAAACAGGAGGCGATTATGGACACGACCAATGCGACAAGGATCAAATTGCTGAAATTATGGGAACTTCTTTGCTCCGAAACGGATTCCGAACACCCCATGTCCACCACGGACATTATCCGTCGCTTATCCGGGGACGGCATTTCCCTCACACGCAAAACGCTTTACCGTGATATTGCCACGCTGAATGAAAACGGCTTCGAGGTCCTTTGCGACAAATCGCAGGCAAATCTGTATTATGTGGCAAGTCGGACCTTTGAACTGTCGGAGTTACATATTCTCATGGACGCGCTGCAGGCTGCCGCATTCATTCCCGAACGGAAAACGGCGGCTTTAATCTCAAAGGTCGCAGGATTATCCGGCAATCGCTCGGCGGAATTGCTGAAACGGAATGTTGTCCGCTTCAATGTTCTGAAAACAACAAATGAAGCAATTCTTTATTCGGTCAACGAAATCATCACTGCAATTGAAGCGCATAAAAAAGTGGTATTCCGCTATTTTGACTACGGAATCGGGCATGAGCGGGTCTACCGTCGGGACGGACACCACTACATTGTCAGTCCGTTTGCAACCGTTTTTTCGGATGATCAATATTATCTGCTCTGCTATGACAATCGGTTTCACAAAATGTTACACTATCGCGTTGACCGAATGGACAGCGTTTCCGTATCGGAAAAGGATGCGGAGGATCCACCCGAGGATTTTTTGTTCAGTGTTTCCAAACATCGGCAATCCCTGTTCCGGATGTTTTCCGGAGACACCCGTCTTGTCACCTTTTCAGCCGACCGTATGCTTTCGGATGTCATTTTCGATCGGTTCGGGGCTGAAGTCACATTAAAAGAGCAGGATAATAACACGGTTCTCTTTTCTGCCGAAGTTCAAGTCAGCCCCACCTTTTTCGGTTGGTGTGCCATGCTGGGCGACAAATTGAGAATTCTCTCCCCCACAGAGGTTGCCGACAATTATCGGGCACATTTGAACGCCATTCTCACAAGCTATACAGACGGAAACCGGAAAGGAAATGAAAAGCTATGACGGAAGCAATTGAAAAGCTGAAACATTCTTTGATCTATCAAATGTCCCTCGGCGGGCGGGAACTGTTCCATTCCAATGTCTGGTGCTGGCTTATGAAGCGCAACCCTGCCTTTATTCGGGTGTTCTTCCCCTCCTTCGACCCCGAAAAAGATAGGGTGGAATCCATTCAGCGGGAATGGTTGAACATGGATTTGGTCATCAAACTTGCCAATCAAAAAATTTATATAATTGAAAACAAACTCAAATCACTCCCTCGCGCGGACCAGTTAACCGACTATACCCAAAAAACCGAAAAGTACTGCGTTCTCGGAAAGGTGTATACCGGTGTGTGCGATACGCTCACGAAAGAGGAACGAAAGGACTGGGATTTTATCAGCTATTCGGATATTGCGAAAGGGATTGAGAAGCAACTGGAATGCAGTTCCCTTCCAAATGAGCAAAAAGCGCAGATACGGGAGTATTGCAACAACATCTATTGCATGATTGAAATTGTCACCCATGAATTGAAAAGCAGTGGCAATCGACTGATCTATTCCTGCAGTGACAAGTTGGATGACGAGTTGGATGATCCCTCAGTCAGACTGCAAGACCTTTGCACCAAACTCAAGGGCGCAGATTTCGTTGACTATCTCCGAAAAGCGTTCGTGCATGCGTCTTCCTTGAAGATCACCCTCAGTTTCAACCGCAAAAATTCCACAATCGATATTTATTATGAAGCAGAAACAGAATCCTCCCCGATTCTCGGCATCCAGATTGAGGGCACACAATATCGCCGTTTCGTGCTGCAAAAAAACGGAGATGCAAATGCGGATTTCCTGTTTGAGAAATATGTGGAAAAAGACTGGTTCGACAGTCATTTCAGCAAGGCACAAGGCACTGTTTTCGGTCATCCGACAACCATGAAGCCGAGAAATCATAAAAAATACGATTCCTACAAAAAGGACGGGGAATCCTGTTTTGTCTATCAGTACTATGACATTGTCGATGAAAACAATTCGTACACCGATTTGGCAAAGCAAATTCAGGACGATTTAGCAAGAATCCGTCACATCAAAGAGGCAATACAATGAATGAACCTTTCGGAAATATCATCGGCTACGATGACATCAAGCAAGAGCTGTCCACCATTATCGGTTGGTACACCGACCCCAATATAGCCCCATTCGTCCGTCTCCCGCGCGGAATCCTGCTTGTAGGTTCTCCGGGGCAAGGGAAAACACTATTCATGCGTGCCATCAGGGAAGCAGCCCTCATGCCAACCTATCCGTTTGTCAGCGACGGAAAGCAGGAAATCGCATCGGAATTGTTAAAAGTATTTGAAGCAGCTTCCAAAGAGCCACGCGGAGCTATCATTCTGATTGATGAGTTGGATACGCTGCTGGCAAAGAACAACCGTGCCTCACGTTGCATGGAAGAGTTGATGGACGGTTTAACACCGCAGAACCGTGTGCTGTTTATTGCATCGGCAAACGACCCCTTTGAAGATCGTGACCCGTTATCCCGCCCCGGGCGATTTGACCGAACCATATGGCTTCCCTACCCACACGAACGGGAACGCCATGACATTCTGACTCATTACCTTGCACAGCACGGAAAAAGCATTACCGAGGATGAACTTGATTATTTGGTCGAGCAAACCGAGGGATGCAGCAATGCCTGTCTTTCCGCAATCGTAACAGATGCCTGTCTGCGAAACCGCGGAAAAAGCATCAGCGGCGAAATGCTTGAAGCCTCTCACCTCCTGCTCTGCTTTGATGAACTTCCATATCACAAATCGGTTGAACGCCTCTCCCTTGTTCCGTGCGTGCACGAAATCGGGCACGCGATTCTGATTGACCGCTACCGAAAGCATTACACCCTCCGGCATATCTCTATGAGAGCCAAATACTCTCATAGAGGCGCCTGCTACAGCACGGTAAAAAATGTCGATCAGACGCAGGAAACCGTTATAGAGAGCATTGAAATTGACTTGGCGGGATTTCTTGCAAATAAAATACTGTTAGGCGTCAAGGATGACGGTTCAGCGAGCGACCTGACCGGCGCACGCCTTGAAGCCAGACGGCTGATCAATTCATATGGCTACTTCGGTACGGATAAGGTACTACGGGAGTATGACACCGATAGGCGAAACGAAAGCTGGGTCACATGTCTGCGCAATGAGCGATTGGCAGCCAAACTCATCCGCCAATGCGAACGCCGTGCAAGCCGGATCATCCGAAAGAATCGGAATGTCATTCTGCGCCTTGCAAAGGAACTTCAACAGAACGGCTTCTTAAGCGGAAGCCGCGTGCATGAAGTCCTTGCAGAAACATCTGCCGCGCAAAAGCAACACGCATAAATGCGGTGTAAATTGAATTTCTGTCAGGCAAGGAATGGCATTCACACATAAAAAGGAGAATAAAAAATGACCAAGTGGAGAATTCGTTATTATCTGACCGAGGGCGCATACCGTTGCGGGTGCCCCTCCTTTACCGAAACAATTACCGGCAACAGGACCTCTGTAATCAGTTGGGCACAAAACAAACTGCAGCATTCTCAATTCAAGTTTTATGATCTGACAGAATTATAATCAGCTCCTTGTTGGGGCAGAAGTGCACAAGTCCGTTAAAACGGACAATCGAAAAAAGGAACCTCCGATTCTCCGAGTGCCACACGGATTCCGATTGCCGCCGCTCGTCCGGTGCTGTCGTTATCCAGACAAAGATCCACCTGCATGACATCCGGATGCCTCACCAAAAAGTGCGACAACGCCATCGGAACCTTTGCCTGCCGGATGTCCTCCGGTGGCTTGTACACGCCGGACAGGGAGAGCAAATGCTCCCGCCTGTAATCGTTTCCCGCCTGCTTCATCAGCGTGGCGAAGGAAAGCAGATCAATAGCGCTCTCAAACACCCATACCTTCCGGCAAGGAACCTCTGCCTCCAGACAGAAGCCGAATCTGCGGTCACTTCCTGCAACATCCCGCTTGACGGCGGTTCCGTCCGTTGCTCTTGCCGAGCATTGGCGGGGCTTTTCCCGCTCGTCAAAGCCGTAAAACAAGGCGAATCCGTGGTCTTTCTCCTCGGCAATCCGCCCTTCGGCAATCATGCGATCTACGATTTCCGCATCCAGTCCCCGCCCTGTGAGATACCGCCTGACACGGTCGCAGCTGTCATTGTGCGGCAGTTGCATCAGCCGTTTTTCCGGCTGTGGAGGCGCGGCTCTCGGCGGCGGCAGCACGGCACAGGTTGTCCCTGCAAGGATTTCCACCGCATCCGGCAGGCGCATCCCGCGCACGCGAATGAGGTAATCCAGTGCCGTATGCCCGCCGATGCCGTGTGACCACCAGAACCATTTTCCACGGGATATTTTCAGACTGTCGTGCGTGCGGGTACAGTAAACGCCGTTCCCGCACTTGACCAACTCCTGCGGCTCCCGCTCGTGCAGATAGGTGTAGAGGTCAATCCGCCGTGCCGCTTCAATCGCTTCCGGGGTGGCGTAGTTCATCCCGACACCCCGTTTTATCGCGCATCCCGACTTCGGCGATCCCGAAGCCGTTCGTCCTCACGCGCCTCAAATTCCACGCCGGAAAAGTTGTCCGCATCCAGAAGATACTCGGAATCCCGCCATCGGTCAGACACAATCTGCTCCGCTTCCCCGGCACTCTCCGCTTCCACATCCACATTCATCACCAGCGTTTCCACAATCCGAACCTTGTAATGTTTCATATCCTTTTCCTCCTTTTGGGCAGCAAAAAAGCGGCATGAATTGCTTCATACCGCCAGATTGCGTTGCTATTTTTTATCGTTCGTCCCGGTCATTTCGCTTTTTTGACCGTTCCCGCTTTAACAGCTTTTGATAAGCATAATCCAAAATTTTTGTCTTTCTCTCGGAAAGCATGGTCTTGTAGAACTCCCGCTGCAGATCGGTCAGATAGGGTGTTTTGTCAACCATATCGCACATGGCTTTCAGATCCATCCTCGGCACAATCCGCTTCAGCGCAGCGTTGCAATCCGCATTTTCCAACGAAGAAAGGAAATTGAAATAATTGATTTTCTGACCGCCGATTTTGATACCGGAAAGCGGTACCTGATAAATACGCGCGTCCCGATTTTCCCGATTTTCCAAAACCGAACGCATAATATCCGGGTCAGCCTGCGGGTAAAGGCAGCTACCGTTGTCATAAACCGGAGCCAGCGTCATCGTATCATTCACCGAATCGTAAAGGAATCCCCAGTTCCCGTTGTGTCTGTCCCAGTTTCCTGTCAACGCATCTGCAACGAAAGTGTCCCAAAAACGGTCTTTCAGAATTTCCGAATCAATTGCGCGCTGTTCCTCCATTGCCTGTTCAATATCTGCCAATTCTGTTCCGTACCCGTTGTGTGCGGAATCTATAATGGTATTTTTCAGAGATGCAAAATCCTGCAGTACAACACCCGGTGATGTGAAATCCCGACAGGCAACCACGATTTTGGTCTTTCCCTGCACTTCATAGGTTCCGAGTAAGGTTTCCTGCACCGGTATACCGAGCAATTCAAAAATATGACTTCCAAGATATTCCGAAAAACAACTGTTCGTATAGCTCATGTCCTTATTGATAGACGGGGTCGGCGGAAATTTCAGCATATACTGCTTTCCGTCCAAAACAACCGACAGCTTACTTCCGTTTGCGCCCGCATAGCATTTCTGTCTGTGCGGCAGGTTGGTAAAATCCATAGACACTCCTTTCTTACATCCTCAAATACTGTTTTCGTAAATAATTTGCCTGCTCATGCGTAATTTCCTGATCCACCTCAGCAGAATTGATACTGGCATTCAGATCACACCAATAAACATCCCACATATAATCTTTTTTTCCGCTGTCAACAATCTTCCACGAGGCTTGCATATCCCGCAGAGATTTTTGCAGATACGGGGGCAATCCGCACTCCAGATAGCTCCGGTTCGTCGGTTTCCCTGCCGTATAATCCGCTTTGGAATCCAACTTCATCAAATCTTCCATCGAACAGTTCAGGGCTTTCGACAACTGGTAAAGCGTTTTCGCCGAACAGTTCCCCAATTCGCTTTTTCCGGAGCAAATATCAATGACCGTTGTTTTCGGTACACCGCTGATTTGCGACAACCGGTATTTTGTCATGTTCCGCTGATCCAGCATCGTTTGCAGATTCATATCATTCCCTCCCTTTTACCAATCTTCTCTCTTACTTATATTATATCGGTTATCCGACCTATTGTCAAGAGAAAAAATGAAAAAAGAAAGATTTACCGATTCGATAATTCTCTTTCCCGCTCCTGTTCCGTCTCCTCCTGCGGCGTCTCCCCGTCCGCGATCTCATTCTCCCGCTGATCCATATTCAGTTCGGCGTTCAGTTCGTCCAGACGGCGGGATTTTTCGGTCAGTTCCGCTTCGTCCGGAAACGGCTTTGCAAGCTGCGCTTTCGCGTTTTCCACCTGCTCGTGGAGTCCCGCAAGCTCGCTTTGCGTCAGGGCAATGCGCTTCCCGATACCGCCGAGACAGTTGTCAATCCGCTGAATGATACCGCCGGCATCCTTGCCGAGCTGTGCGGTATGCGTCAGTTGCCCCCTGCAACGGATGAAAAACTCCCTTGCAACGGTATCGAAACCAATCTCCATCTCCATTCCCCGGTAGGTTCCCAGGGGCTTGGGTTCGGGGTTGGTCATGCTCTTGGTAACGGCAAGGATCTGTTCGCCCGCGTCCTTCCGCTCGGTGTAGACCGTTCCACGGATCGTCATCGGAGAGAAGCCGTTCTCCGTCTGTTCGGTGTGTTCGGCTACTGTCCGAAGGTCGTGTTCCAGTGCCGCAAGGTAGGTTTCCGCCTCTGCAATTTTCTTCGGATAGGTCAGGCGCAGATCGTCCTCCAGCTCATATCTGACCGACAGATGCGACGCCTTCCGCAGCCGCAGTTTGGCAACATCGGCGTCAAGCTGCATCTTCTCAATAATCTTCGGATTCCCCGATGCAATGGCTTTCAGTTCTGCATAGGACAGCACGGTTTCGTCCACATCCTCGGCGGAGCGTACGGGAGATTTGCTTGTCATGATCTGACCGGTGAACCGCTGCTTGCTCTCCATCAGCTGATACATATACGCGTCAAAAGTTCCCTCGGCGATATAGCGGTAAATATCCACCTCCGGATTGAGATTCCCCTGCCGCACGATACGCCCTGCACGCTGTTCCAGATCACTCGGTCGCCAGGGGCAATCGAGGTCATGGAGCGCAATGAGACGGGTCTGGCAGTTGGTTCCCGCACCCATTTTGAAGGTGGAACCCATCAGCACCCGCACCTGTCCGGCACGGACTTTGGCAAACAGTTCCTTTTTCTTGGCGTCGGTATCCGCCGTGTGGATGAAAGCGATTTCTTCGGGCGGGATGCCCCTGGCAATCAGCTTTTCGCGGATGTCGTCATAAACATTGAATTTTCCGTCCCCTTTCGGAATCGACAGGTCACAGAAAATCATCTGTGCCGAACGCTTTTCCGCCGTCCGCTTCCAGATGGCATAGACATTCCGCACACAGGCATTGACCTTGCTTTCCGGTTCATCCGGTAGCATCGGGTTGATCAGTCGTTGGTCAAGCGCCGCCTTTCTGCCGTCGTTGGTGATGAGCAGCATATTGTCCCTGTCACTGGAAACCAATCCTGCATGGATCTTCTCGGCGCGCTCCGCAAAGGACTGCACCAACTGCTTCTGTATCTCGGATGCGGGGACTTTGACGATGTGGTAATTGGCTTTCGGAACGGGCAGATTCAGCATATCCGCCGTCTGAATGTCCGCCACCTGCCGGAACATCGCCATCATTTCGGGGATATTTGAGAACTTGGCAAAGCGGGTCTTGGCGCGATAGCCGGAGCCGTCCGGTGCCAGTTCGATTGCCGTCACCGTCTCCCCGTAGGTCGATGCCCATGCGTCAAAATGCACCATATCCTGCTGTCGGAGCGCGTCATACTGGAGGTAGCGCTGCATGGTATAAAGTTCCACCATCGAGTTGGAGATCGGGGTACCCGTGGCAAACACCACGCCCTTACCGCCTGTGATCTCATCGAGATACCGGCATTTGAGAAAGAGGTCGGAGGACTTCTGCGCTTCGGTCTGTGAGATACCTGCGACATTGCGCATTTTGGTATACAGAAACAGATTTTTGTAAAAATGTGCCTCGTCCACAAACAGGCGGTCAACACCGAGTTCCTCAAAGCAGATGACATCGTCTTTTCTCGTCTGGTCGTTGAGCTTCTTGAGTTTCGCTTCCAGTTGCTTGCGGCTTTTCATCAGCTGCTTGACCGTCATGCGCTCACCCCGCTGAAATTTCAGCGAATCGATTGCCGCTGTCAGTTCATCAATCTGCTCTCCGAGGGTCTCTGCCTGCCGGATCAGCGAGATGGGAATCTTCTCAAATTGGCTGTGCCCGATGATGATGGCATCATAATCCCCCGTTGCGATACGGGAGCAGAATTTCTTCCGGTTGCGTGTCTCAAAATCCTTTTTTGTTGCCACCAGCAGATTGGCGGCGGGATAGAGTTGCAGATATTCGCTTGCCCATTGCTCAATGAGGTGGTTCGGCACCACAATCATGGATTTGTTGCAGAGTCCGAGCCGCTTGCTCTCCTGCGCCGCCGCAACCATCGTAAAGGTCTTGCCTGCCCCAACCACATGGGCAAGGAGCGAATTGCCGCCGTAAAGGATTCTTGCAACTGCGTCCTTCTGGTGCTTGCGGAGTGTGATTTCGGGGTTCATGCCATAGAAGCGGATATGGTCACCGTTGTAGGTTCGGGGGCGGATGCTGTTGAACTTCTCATTGTAGAGCCGCGTCAGCTCCTCCCGCCGTTCGGGATCCTTCCAGATCCATTCCGCAAACGCCCGCTTGATTTCATCCTGTTTTCCCTGTGCGACGGTCGTTTCCTTCTTGTTCAGCACCGCTTTTTTGTTGCCGTCCGCATCCTCCACATAGTCAAAGACCCGGACATCCTTGAGGTTCAGCGTGTCTTCAATGATCTCATAGGCATTGATCCGGGAGGTGCCGTAGGTGCTGTTGGCGCGGACATTGTTCCGGTCATCATTTTTACAGGAGATGCACCATTGCGCCGTTGCCGCAACAAATTTGACCTGCATCCGGTAACGCATCCAGACAGGCGTGCCGAGCAGTTCAAAGACGAACTGTTCGACCACATCGTCCGGCACCCAGGTGGAACCGAGCCGCACGCTGATCTCCCCCGGCGTCAGGTCGGTTGGCTGAACCGCTTCGAGTGCCGTGACATGCTCCGCATACTGCGGGTTCTCCTTGGCGGTGTTCCGGTCGGTTCGGTGCAATGCCGCGACCTTGCGGATATGAACGACA
>OMGY01003155.1_pt1 | contig 11426 bp, 9 predicted proteins | sample 1674461 | NCBI WGS metagenome assembly OMGY01 (sample SAMN05578579, study PRJEB25193) | human gut metagenome | biome: Human Microbiome; feature: human-associated habitat; material: feces | host: Homo sapiens | place: USA:Birmingham
CAATTTTAAACTCAGTGATGTCTGTTAACCATTTTTTGTTTGGTTTATCAGCATGAAAATCTCTTTGTATTTCGTTTGGCACAGCCGGTGAGATTTCTCCTAAATAAGAGCTATATTTTTTCTGACGGATTATTCGAACAATCAGGTTTTCTTCTTTCATGATACTCCGAACGATTTTCTCAGAGATTATAATGCCTTCTCGTTTTAAAAGCAAATGAATGCGGCGGTATCCATATCTTTTGTGGTTTTCGAAAAAAAGGATTTTTATTCGCTCTTTTATTTTTACGATTTTATTTTCCTTTTTTATCTGCTTTTGCTGATAGCAATAGCTACTTTTGGCCATGTCAAATACCTCCAGTATACGTTTTACCGGATATTTATCTCGTAGAGCAATAATCACCATGGCCTTTTCCTGATTGGAAAACTCTTTTAGATTATTGCCCATTTCTTTTTTTAATATTTCAGCTGCTTTTTCATATACATCCTTTTCCAGATGTGCTCGATAAAGCTCCGCCTGTGTTTTTTTTAGCTCTTGCTCTACCAATCTTTTTTCTTCTTTTAATCGATTTATTTCATTGATGTAGTACTCTTTAGAATTCAGTTTTTGCTGCTTCAAAATACAGTTTCCTTTCCCAATGTATTGTACTTTCCACTCGTATAATGTAGCACGACTGATTCCATATTTTTCAGCTATATCAGCTGTAGAACTGTTGCTTTCACATAAATCTATGACTGCTGCTTGTTTTATTTCTTCTGGATAATCTACTTTCCAGTTTCTCTGTACTGGTTTACTTACCTTATCCGGAACTGTTTCTCTAAGCCAGCGAAGAATCCCTGTTGCGCTACCATAACCTAATTCTCTCACAGTTTTCTTCATATTGCAACCATTTTTGAAATACAAGTCGATTGCCTGTTGTTTTTCTTCGGTGCTATACCTGTTCATTTCTTCCTCCTAACATCTTTCGACATTAGGTCCAAAAATTGTCCGCACCCCAGGGACTGGCAAAGTCAAATGTTCCAGGCACTGTGATTACAGCAGCTATTGTAACAGGTGGCACACTGAAAAAGTGGGGTGAAGGAAAAATCACAACGCAGGAATGTTTGCTTGAGTTAGGTGACAAAGGCTTGAATATGGCTGTTATAGGAGAGGCAACTATAATGGGACAAGCTGCAATTCCGATTCCTATTGTAGGCGGAGCAGTAGGAGCACTAGTCGGCTCTGTGCTTACAAGTGAATGCTACAATATGTTGATTGACATGCTTAGAAATAAAGTATTTGAACATGAGGAGCGAATGCGTATTATTGAAGAATGTCATGAAGTAGCGGAGCAGACAAGGGCATTTAGAAAAGAATTACAGCAATATTTAGATGCATATTTTACAGAATATCAAAATTGCTTTGACATGGCATTGTCATCAATGCGCTTTTCATTTGCGTCAGGAGATGCAGATGGTGTGATTGCAAGTGCAAATGAAATTACTCGAAAATTAGGTGGAACCGTGCAATATGAGTCGGTTGATGAATTTAGAGAATTTCTTGATGATGATGATTCTGTTGACATTTTTTAGGAGGAAATGAAAATGGCTCTAGCAACAATACTAGCAGGTTTGGGAATTGTCCTAGGAGCAAGTGGACATGCAGAAGCTCAAGAGACAAATGAAAAAGCACAGAAAATAGCAAAAAAGGCCCAAGAGATATATGATACTTCGAAAGAAAAGCTCGAGAAAGAAAAAATTAAAACGCAGAGAGCTTTGCTTAAGCTAGGATACACAAAAAAGCACACATTGGATACGTCATTGAAACAATTTATGCAGTATTATCCGAAAATTAAAGCAGTTCAGTGGAGAGAATCAGTGGGCTTTGATGAGTTAGCTGATTTTAATATTGATATGCAAGATCTTGTAGAATTAAAAGAATTGGAAGATATTTATTCAGAAGCTTTTGAGACGAGTGCAGTAGGAGCTGTGACAGGTGCAGCGATCACGGTAGCGGCAGGAAGTGCGCTTACGGCAGCTACACTCAGCGCAGCGGTGACACCATTGTCAATGATTGCAGCACCAGCAGTATTGTTTTCTGCTATTTCTGCAAGTTTAAAGGCTGATGAAAACCTGGAAAATGCGATGAAAATGTGTGCTGAGGCTGAGGCGGCATCTGAGGAAATGGAAACATCAAGAACGATATGTATAGCAATCACGAAGCGTTCAGAAATGTTTAATGATCTTCTTACAGAATTAAATGGAATGTTTTCTCAGTGTTCAGATTAAGTCAAAGGAAGGATTTATATTTAAGAAAAAAATAACTTCCAAAGATTTTAGTAATGATGAGATTAAATTAATTGCAACGACAGCAGCACTTGCAAAAGCAGTGAAATCTGTTATTGATACGCCGATGCTTTCAAATGATGGAAGTAAAGTTTCTTATGAATCCAGAGAACTATATGAGAAATTGGAAAATAGTGTTCCGCTACTGACTAGTAAAGCAAAAGATGCGATGAATACGAAATATAATGCAGCTCCAGTACTGTCAGAAAGTAAGATGGAAGAATTAGGACTGGAAGATTTAATTCCATGGGGCGGAATTCGAGGAATTGGATCATTTATAGCAGGTGTTATAGCAGCATTGATTCTCTCGAATATTATTGTTAAATTTATACCAACAGCAGGACAAAAATTCCTATTCCTAAAGGCATCAACAGTGGATAAATTTGCATTGTGGCTTATTGTATGTGGAATGGTTACAATGCTTTTAGGCGAATGCAGAGAAACGAAAATGGAGATTGCATGTAAAGTCGGCGCAGGAGTTGGTATGCTATTAATGTACATACAGTATTGCCAGACTGTTGGTAATATGAAGCATTATATTATTGTGTCGGTGCTTGTATTAATATTGTTTAATGTTATGTACTTTGCGCTTAATAAGAAAAAAGACCTTTGGGAATTTGCAGACTTTTTCTGTTATGTGTTAATGTATGCAGCTTCATATCCAATTTTATTTTTACTGTATGCACTGTGTAGTAAAGCAATTGGAATTACATCAATTATATGCTTGATTGTGACAACGTTATTGATGGCACTTATGATTTTGGGAAATCTTTTGCAGTATATTGATTTGGAAGAGTTAGGGTAAAAGATATTAAAAATTAATTCTGTGGTCAAATAAATTTAAGGCAGCCTGAGGTTGGGCTGCTTTTTGCTATGGGTCAGTTGGAAAAGTAAATTCCAGTTCCAGTAGGTCATAACCGGAACTTACCATTGCAAAAACAGTGGTGGAAGTAACTCTTCCAAACCTTTCCCCAACCGGTTGAATTCCGGTCAGTAATCAATTAAAATATAGTTACTTTTCCTGAGATGCAGGATAAGGCAACGCTGAGGAGCGACCCGAGCGGCATCCAGGGTTACACATAAGAAGCACTGAGTGTGTTGCTCTCTTTCTTTGCTCCTGTGGAAATACAAAGCGATAAACATCGGGGGGGGTAAGGGGCAACGCCCCTTCTGTTATAATCATACTTTCAGCAGATTTCCGGATGGTATCCTACCAAAGGAGAAACTATTATGGCAAAGAATGCACATCTGACATTTGATGAAAGACAGACAATTGAAGTATCACTTCGTGATAATCTCAAGTTCAAAGAAATCGGAGAAATTATAAGAAAAGATCCTTCTACGATTTCCAAGGAAGTCCGCAACCATTACAAGATTGTAGAAAAAAGTACTTACAACCCATGTGCCAACAGACATATATGCAAGCATTACGGTGACATCTGCAAACCCTGTCAGAAACGCTGGGGACAAGATTGTAAGAAATGTGATCCACCTTGCTATACTCACTGTCCTGATTTTGAGGAACAGGTTTGCTTGAAGATTAAAAAACCTCCATATGTTTGTAATGGGTGCGATACCAGGCATGGTTGTAAATTAAGACGCCATCTTTATGAGGCTAAGTATGCTCAGAATGAATATGAAGCTGTCCGCAGCGAAAGCCGGCAGGGATTCGCCATCAGTTCTGAAGAATTAAAAAGGATTGATGGCATCATCTCGCCTTTGATCAAGCAGGGGCAGTCTATTCACCAGATCTGCGTCAATAACGTTGATCTGATCATGTTGGATGAAAAGACAATCTATAACTATATCGATGCTGGTCTTCTTTCTGTCTGCAACTGTGATCTTCCACGTAAAGTTCGTTATCGTATCAGAAAAAAGAAGAAGCCAGTAAGGGTGGACAAGAAATGTCACATTGGCCGTACCTATGAGGATTTTCAGGAATATATGGCTGCCAATCCAGATGTTTCTGTCGTTGAGATAGATTCCGTTGAAGGAAGAAAAGGCGGTAAAGTATTTCTGACCATCTTTTTTCAGAACTGTAACCTCATGCTGGCATTCCTTCGCGATGTGAATACAGCACGTTCAGTAACAGATATATTCAACCAGCTTTATGTTCTCCTAGGGCATGAGAAATTCACTGAATTATTCCCCGTGATTATAACCGACCGCGGAAGCGAGTTTACAGACCCTCTGGGCATTGAATTCAATGGGAACAATGAGCGTAGGACTAGAGTGTTCTACTGTGACCCTCAGCGTTCTGACCAGAAAGGAGGCTGCGAAGTATGCCACGAAATGATCCGACGCGTGTTACCAAAGAAAACATCGTTTGATAACTTAACCCAGGAAGATGTGTCTCTTTTAATGAGTCATATCAATTCCTATACAAGAAAAAAGCTGAACGACCAGTCTGCAAACCAGTTGTTCAGCTTCCTTTACGGTGCGGATACCTTAGCTAAGCTCGGCATCAAGGTAATCCCCGCTAATGAGATCAATCTCACACCATATCTGCTGAAAAAATAAGCTGATCGGATTGCCATCCGGATTCATAACCACTGTTACAGAGGTGGAATTTAATCTTGCAAAAAAAGAAAGATGAATTCGACCTCCGCTTAAAGTGCGCCTTTTCTCAGCATGGAGCTTGATCTGAGATTATCTTATCATGCTCCAGCAACTGGTTCAATCTATTTGGTTTTGTAAGTTCCAGTTTGGAATCGTAAATTCCGTTAAATCAGAGAATTCTTTATATACCGGAATTTAGTCTTGCAAGAACTTTTAAGAACAGGTATTTACTTTTGCAAACTGGAAGTCAATTTACCAATTCACCTCATCAGTAATAACGTGGTACAATCATTATCTTTCTCCTTATCTTTGTAGATTTTTGTACACATTCATTGCTCTGCATACAATTTGGTTTGTCTAATTCGTTTGTTTCTTTCCAAATAAACAGTATCATTTTGTTGTAAATTTGTCTATGAATAATAATAGACAGATTATGCACAAAATGATATAATGTAAAAAAGCATATATAATATTGAGAGCTTTAATACATATTTTGTCATAACGTCCCAAAATAACGAGGAGAAAAATTATTTTATGTATTTGAACACAGGCTATTTAAATCGCTCACTAGTTGATTTCAAAGATAAAAGTCGCCCGCTCATTGTAGGAAGCAGTGGTAATTATCGTTTATCATCTCACCTCAAAATGCCTACCTACCGTCCAAGGGGCAGACTTGATTACCAGATTATTTATATTTCTTCTGGGTTAGGACATTTTCATTTTGGTACCGCTGAAAATGAAACTATTGTTTCTGCTGGTAATTTTGTCCTATTTCGTCCAAAAGAGCTTCAAAAATATGAGTATTACGGAAAAGACAAAACAGAAGTTTACTGGGTTCACTTTACTGGAAGTAATGTAAAAAACATCCTGAAAAGATACGGTTTTCCTGATAATCAGCGAGTTTTTCACGTTGGAACATCTCTTGAATATAAGCAAATTTTCTTAAAACTCATTACTGAATTGCAGCAATGCCAATCAAATTATCAGGAAATGCTTGCATTTTTATTGCATTCACTATTAATCATTTTCAGCAGAGACATAAAAAAAGACCGTGTTTTAACAAATGAATTTATAGATTCTCAAATGAATGCTGCGGTATCCTACTTTAATTCAAACTACAACCAGAGTATTAGTATCAGTCAATATGCAGCGTCAAAGGGAATGAGCATCAGTTATTTTATTTCTAATTTCAAAAAATACACACAAAAAACACCCGTGCAGTTTTTAAGCGATCTACGCCTTACAAACGCACAGGTATTACTTGAAACTACTGACTATTCTATTAACGAGATTGCAAGAATCGTTGGATATGATAATGCACTGTACTTCAGTAGATTATTTCATAATCAAAAAGGTTGTTCTCCATCACAATATCGCAATCAATCAAAACTTCACAATAATAAATAATAATCGAAGACTCGTCACTCGGACGAGTCTTCTGTAAATTACTTTAATAGTACATTTTTCATCAAATACTCTGCTGATCTTGCAATTCCATCATACTGATTTTCAAGACCAAACTGCTCTACTGCAAGCCAGCCTTCGTAACCATCTCTCTTTAAATAGGAAAGAATAGTATAAAGAGGAATATAACCATCTCCGGCACTGACTGGGCGAAGACCTTTATTATATGTACCTACAATTCCGTTTGATGTTGGATTTTCTGTTCCTCTGTCCTTGCAGTGGACATGAGCAGTATATGTATGAAGCACCTCATATGCATCTAATATGTTCTCACTGCTGTATGCAAAATTTCCAGCATCTAATGTCCAACAAAGCCCCGGCACCTGTTCCATAAACCATTTTAACGCATTGATTCTGGAACACGGTGACAATGTACTATCAAAATCCTCAAGTGTCACAATGACATTCTTTTCTTTTGCGTAAGCAACTGCTCTGCGAAGACCTGCCGTAATATTTTGTACTGCCTGATTTGACTCCATAAATGCTGCTGTTTTTTCCCAGTCATCTGCACATTCTCCAAATATCTTTGCATCTGCCTCATTGAAAAATCCCGGCACAAGAAGCACACGGCTGCATCCATTTTTTGCAGCCTGATCAATTACATCAAGACATTTTTGTTCTTCTGGATCAATGTCCAAATGACAAAAGCCGTATATGCTGCTTATGACAAGTCCAGCTTTCTTTAAAGATGTTAAAATTGACTGTTCATCATCGTTAGATGACAACATATCGTAATCCATCTCTATTCCATCAATACCGCTTTTCTTTACATGCGCAAGCACTTCTTCAAGTGGCTTTTTTGTCTGCTCACATGCTTTTTCTATATGCTCGTAAAATACAGATATTTTCATGGCAGTGTCACCTCTTTTACTTCTGCGCAGTCTAGCGGACTTGCCTTTCGCACACTTGGCTTACACCAGTGCACTGCATTTTTAATAATCTTTTGTACTTCAGGAATATAATAAACCGGATATTCTTCATGGCCTGGCTGGAAATAAAAGATTTTTCCATAGCCACTGTGGAACGTGCAGCCGCTTCTGAAAACCTCACCGCATGAAAACCATCCGGTAAAAATCACATCATCTGGCTTTGGAATATCAAAGTACTCTCCATACATCTCTTCTTTTGGGATATCAAAGCGTTCTGGTATTCCCTCTGCGATTGGATGGTAAGGCGCTGTACAGAAGACACGCTCACTTTCTCCATGTTTCCAGCGAAGCGTCATGCTTGTTCCAAGCAGTCCCTTCATAATCTTTGAGAAATGTGCCGAATGAAGTGCAACAAGTCCCATACCCTGACGAACATGACTGCACACGCGCGCTGCAACCTCATCTGAAAACTCATTCTGGCGCATGTGACTCCAGAAAATAAGTACATCTGTCTGCGCAAGCACCTCATCTGTAAGTCCATGTTCAGGCATCTCAAATGTTGCTGTCTTAATTGCAAGTTCTTCATCTGTCTGTAAAAATTCCTTAATACAGCCATGGATTCCATTTGGATAAATGTGACGTACCGGCTCCTCCTTCTCATGTAAATATTCGTTCCATACTGTTACTCGAATCATAACCGACCTCTTTTCCGCGCAAAATACGCTGTTTTCCTCCTATTTTCTTCAGTATAATTCATTTGATTTCTCTTGTCTAGGTACAAAAAAATCCCACTATACACTTTCGTGTCAGTGGAATTTTCTTATTTTATTCAACTATTTTTTTACGCTGGATTTACATGTACCATGATATGCTTTACCTTTGGAAATTCCTTTTCAATATGGTCGTGTACACGCTCTGCCACTGCATGTGCATCGCGAAGCGTCTCATTACCATCAGCTCCAATCTCAAGATCTACATAAATTTTATTGCCGAATACTCGTGTCTTTAACATGTCTACTCTAATAACACCTGGCTGTTTCTCTGCGCATTCACGTATGGCTTGCTCTGTATCTTCATCACACGCCTTATCAACCATTTTGTTAATTGCATCCTTAAAAATATCAAGAGCTGCTTTTTCAATAAAAACGCATATAACAAGACTGGCGAGTGGATCCATTAACGGATATCCCATTCTGGAAGCTGCGATACCAACTAATGCACCAACTGAGGAAAGTGCATCGGAGCGATGATGCCATGCATCTGCCATTAAGGCACTGGAATCTATTTTTTTTGCATGGAATCTTGTGTACCAGTACATTCCTTCCTTTGTTAAAATCGACACTACTGCTGCAACAAGAGCAAGCACACCAGGAACCACAACAACTCCTGTACTCTCTTTTGCAATGGACTGAATTGCAGACCAGCCGATTCCAAGACCTGTTACGGCAAGAACTGTTGCAAGCACAATCGCCGCAACACACTCCATTCGCTCGTGACCATAAGGATGCTCCTTGTCGGATTTTCTGCCAGCCAAATGAATGCCTACCATAACAATAATTGTACTAAATACATCTGAAGCTGAATGAATTGCATCACTGATCATTGCACCAGAATGAGCGATCACTCCGGCGAGGAGTTTGAAAAGAGACAGCAGTACATTGACAACAATGCTGACAGTTGAAACCTTCATTGCCTCTTTTTCAAACTGTTTTTCCTGCAGATTTGTGTTTTCACTTTGATTCTGATTCATCTGCGGATTTTGTTTTTTTGTTTTTTCCATAGTAGTTACCCCCTAAATAAAAGATGGATTGATAACTCTTTATGGCACTTATTTTTTCGTGGAAGATAAAAAAATACACCCACGAAACCAGTAATTACATATACTGTCCCGCAGATGTCTTCGATCCACTGTCATTTACGACCCGGCCCCAGGAAATCCCCGGCCTGCTCAGTTTGTACTGTATAAAATACTGCAGTGCAAAGAGTAGTTTTGCTTAATATATCATATCTGTATGACATTGTAAAGTTAAAGTTGTAACTAACTTTGCCTTTTTTCTCAATTAGTTTTTTTACCTCTTATTTTCCCATTTTTACTGCGTTTTGATGAAATTTTTTTCTTTTTTCTCACCTCATTTTGTATATTCCTTATTGTATATACTAGCATATATGTTGTCATTATCATCACCTTATAAATAAAATTTACTTTTTGGGGACATTATTGCGGTTATTTCTTCCACTTGTCTTTAACATAGTTCTGTGCTAAAGTAGGGCTTGTGCGTTAAAAGAATAACATTCCTTTTATATGCAAAAAGTTTTGTTTTCAGGAGGAGATCTTTATGAAATATCTCAGACAATTTCTATTGATTCTTCTAATTTCTTTTATTGGAGAATTGCTTCACGAAGTGCTGCCGCTGCCAGTTCCAGCCAGTGTATATGGATTTGCAATCCTATTTATCGGTCTGTTAAGCGGCGTTATTAAGCTTGCTCATGTGAAAGATACAGGAAAGCTTTTAATTGAAATCATGCCAGTTATGTTTATCCCGGCTGGTGTCGGACTTCTTGAATCCTGGCCGCAACTTGCACCTATTGGTGTACCAGTTGCCGTAATTACTCTTGTTTCAACCGTAATTGTTATGGTCATTTCTGGAAAGATTACACAGTTTGTGATTCATAAAGAAGCACAGAGAAAAAATGCTAAAAAGGAGGTCTGATCTGATATGCTTGATTTTTTGACAAATTCATTATTTTTTGGCGTTGCTGTAAGTCTTGCCGCCTATGAAGTAGGTTCACTTTTAAAGAAAAAATTTAAATCTCCGCTTTTAAATCCTCTTTTAATAAGCATTATTCTGGTAATTGCAATTCTTGTGGCACTTGATGTTGACTATCAAAGCTACAACATCAGTGCAAAATATTTAAGCTACTTATTAACACCAGCTACTGTCTGTCTCGCGATTCCGCTATACGAACAGATTGAAAAGCTTAAAAGCAACTGGAAGGCAATCGTTGCTGGCATTGTTTCAGGTATCATTTCATGTGTGCTGTGTGTCTATGCCTTCTCCTTAATATTTGGCCTTACACATGAGCAATATGTTACCCTTCTTCCAAAGTCCATCACAACTGCAATCGGTATGGATGTTTCAACTGAGCTTGGAGGCATCACAACTATTACTGTTGCTGTTATTATCATAACTGGTGTATTTGGAAATATCGTTGGAGAGCCAATCTGCAAGCTGTTTCATATCACAGAGCCTGTCGCAAAGGGTGTGGGAATGGGTTCCTCTGCCCATGCAATAGGAACAGCCAAGGCTATGGAGATGGGTGAAGTCGAAGGTGCAATCAGCAGTTTGTCTATCGCTGTAACAGGTCTTTTAACTGTTATTGCCGCTTCCATTGCCGCAAATCTATATTAAATTATCGTAACTATTCAGAACCCCATTCGCAAAATCGGCAGCACAGAAACTTATCACTCTGTGCTGCCATTTTTATTTTAGCCTGAACATATTTCGTCAAATCTTATTTTGCATACAGTCTTGTTGAGCCTGCCGGCTGATCTACCGTATTTCCAGCATAGATCTTTCCATCATCACCCTCATACACATAATCGTAAATATTAGGAAGCTTTATTGTGCTGCCATCTGATGTCTCATATGCATTCTGTGACAAGATATAATCGCAGAAGTTTTCTGTATCATATGTATCTGGCTGCTTTTCCATTTCACTCTTGAAATAATCACCAGGTGTTTGTGTGCTCTGTGTACCATTTGAAATCTGCGCAATTAACTGAGTACTCAAATTGCTGGATGCTATGATAAAGCCATCGCTTACCTTTGTATTTAACATGAATAAATTAAAATCATCAAGCCCTTTCTCAAAGGTTGCTGTTGGCGTCATATAAATATAGGTATATGGTGCATTCCATACATAGTAGGTATCTGAGTAGCCAGCTGCTTGTGTCATGCTAAACTGGATAATCTTTGTCATTGTGACAACCTTTGCACGATAGTCGATTCCATCAAGCATAAATGAGTATGTACGATCTGATGCTGTACATGCCACTCCATCTATCACAACCAGTCCTCCTGACTGTACAGCTGTCTGCTGTTCATCATAGCTCTGCTGCGCCAATTCTGTCAGTATATCTTCCTGCTCTGCTGTCACTTCTTCCTCTGCCTCAATTGTAATATCGGTGTCAGTCACAAGACTGCTTATAAT
>OMGY01003159.1_pt1 | contig 11419 bp, 11 predicted proteins | sample 1674461 | NCBI WGS metagenome assembly OMGY01 (sample SAMN05578579, study PRJEB25193) | human gut metagenome | biome: Human Microbiome; feature: human-associated habitat; material: feces | host: Homo sapiens | place: USA:Birmingham
CATTTCCCGGCTTAAGCATATCCTCCGCCAGCCAACCACTGCCCGGCACAAATAAATGATTCAGTCCCGCATATTCCCGGATAACAACATTGTCCTGAACAAGCTTTTTTTCCCATAAGTCCTTTTCTGTTCTATCCACATTTTTATCATTGCCTGCAAACAGCATCAAGCAAGGAACTTCTATATGTTCCATTTCCGTCGCAGGATCATAGTTTTTCAAATATAAATAGTAATATTTATGAAGACCCAAAAGCAATTCCGGACCCTCGGTTGAGTTTTCATTCAGATGTTTTATTCTGTCCCTTGCCGCCTTATATTCTTCCAGCATGACCTGCATGGACGGATCTGTTTCAGAGTTATGCTCTTTCATGTATAGTTTCTGCTGCTTGACCATTAAATCTTCCACAGGCGAATAGCTTGCGCCCATAAAAATCAGTCCGGACAGCGGCAAACCTTTCTCAACTGCCAGCTTATATATCCGAGGCAACAGGTAACCTGATTGGCTGTGACCAATTAAATAAATGTTGTCAAACCGATATACATCATCACCGTTAAAAAACTCAATGATAGCCAATACGTCCGCGATTACTTCTTCATAGGGCGTTATGGTTTTAATGTCTATCGTATCCATGTAATAATAAGTGCGTTTGTAAAATCTGTATGTCGCGATTCCCTTATCATACAAAGCCTCGGCCATATCCTGATATGGCTTCAAAAGGCCTGTTGAACAGTTATAGTCCTGCGGTCCCGAACCATGTAAAAAAATAGCGATGCTATTGGTAGGATTTTTTTCCGGAGACAGCAATATGCCGGGTAGCTTATTTTCGGTTGCTCCCAGGCTTAAAGGTGTACCTTTTTCGTTTGGAGTACAATCGATGATAGGGTAAAAATCAAATCCTACCAGTTCATGCTTCTCCGAAAAAGATATTGTGACGGTAAAGGCATCCGTCTCGGTGCTGCAGGTATAATTGCATATTAGCACTTACATTTAGATTAACCTGCGCAATTGCATTTGCTAAATACAAAACATTTACTGCTACTCCGGGAGTGCCCATTGCTGCAACATCATTTTCGTTGTTATCAACCAGAATAGGCTTATCATATGCCATTATTGCACCTCCTTTCCAATGATAATTAAATTATATCGTACTATTTAAAGTTGGCTTTCTTAATCATGCCCTGGCGCTCTAATGACGAACAAATTGACAGATACTTTAATAGTAAAGTTAATTCCCCTTCTTTTCCATACTTAATTTTGAATTTGAAAGGCATGTGAGCAATTATTTCCTGTACGCTAGTAACCCCATCCATTCTACGAATAAATTCGGTTAATTCATCATCAGCAGCTAGACTGTTATTATTTGAAATTTTAATAGTGTAAGTTTCTGAAAGCTTTGTAACGCTTGAAATATCAATATTTGGAATATCCGTCTTATTCCATCGGTCATTTAAATACATTTTTCTATTTGGCCTTTTATTATTAGTCACTATTATAGTAAAATTATAAAAGTAATCGGCCCCTATATTATTGTAGATATCCATCCATTGATTAGCATGGATACTATTATTACCATTTATTTTACGTGCTAATTCGGCAAATCCATTTGCCTGCTGGTTAATAATTGTTTTATCACTATATATAACTACATAGCTCATATCAGGCAACATTGAATCCAAAGTATCATCTAAAAAAACTTTGGATTCATTACCAATGGCTTGTCCTATCATTAAGGCACGACCATTAGGTTTTAAATATAGTGTATAACCGTTAAGTATGTTTTTAATAATATCTTTTCCGTCTTCGCCACCATTTCCTGCGATAGGAAAATCTATATCTTTGGGAATGGGTATAAATGGCGGATTGGAGAGAATAAAATCAAATCTCTCCTCTTTGTCTATAACATTATATAAATCGCCACAGCGTACATCCACTTTATTTTCTACATTATTAATATAAGTATTAAAAATTGCTACATCTTTTGATTTTGTATCAATATCTACAGCTATTACTCTATCAGCAGTTTTTGCTGAAATAATAGCTTGTATACCACTACCGGTGCATAAATCCAATACATCGCCGTGAACCATATTAATAATAGCTCTAGTCAGCCAATAAGTATCTACGCCTATATATGGCTTTTGATCATTATTTTGACATGTAGGATAATAATAAACATTTGAAACCAAAAAATAGCAATTACTATATGAAGTCAATAAATAGTTATTCAACCAATAATGGTTATCATCAAAATTTAGCACCTCAAGATCATATAAATGATTAATAACATCTTGTGATATAAATTTTTCAACTATCTCGCGCTTAACTGGATCACCTAATAAAAGGAAAGCCAATATTCCTTGCATGTCAGTGTCAATCTTTTTAAGTTCCTTCTTGACCATAAAATAATCCGGTACAGGATTAGTAAAATAATTCGATTCTCCCAGCAATATTGTTAACATTAAATGATAATTAATTTCATCAAGACATTCTTTAAATTTATGTAATAAAATTTTATTAGCTTTTTCTATCTTCATTATCTTAACTCCTATTTATTGGTTATTTTTGCACTAATATAATTCTCTAGGTCTTTAAGCGTCGCAATATCTTCATACTTAAGATTATCATCAAACTGTATATCAAATTCGGATTCAATTTCTAAAATTAATTGTATTATGCTGATAGAATCAAACCCTAAATCGTTAATTATATCCGTATCATTTTTAATAGGAACATTTTCATATAATATAGAAACTGAATCCTGAATAATTTTCATTAGCTTTTCATGAACACACATAATTTTGATCCTCCATTAATTTATAATAAGAAATATAATTGTAAAGATTATCTTCTTTTAATAATCTAGCTTCAAACAAATACCCATTTTTTTCAATAAACTCCATAAGCCTTGTGTCTAGGGTTTCTTCCTGAATAACTATTTTAATTTTATTTTGATTAAGTTGACAAAGCTTTTTTTCCACATTATGATATAATGTACTTAATCTATCAATGTTTCGTCTGCATCTTGCAATAAACAAATTTTAAGTGGTTGGCTGTGGTTATGAAGGTTTTGAATTCCTATAATACAATCAACGGCATCTCCAGATTTTGTAAAAAAATAATTTTCTTGATTATGAAATCCTCTCATACGTAATGAATATTCATTAAAATATACAGTTTTAGGTGATATAGTATAAATAGTTTTATCTTTATTTCCTAATTTTTTAGTTATCTCATTAGCAATAATGGTGTAAGTCCTTTCACCTGCAACATCAAATTCATTTTGCTCAACAAAGCTGTCAAAAAACTTTTCATTAAAATCAATTATATCTAAAAATTTAAGTTCAGATAAAAAGTCATAAATATAAGACATACTTTTTTCTTTGGTTAAATTATACTTAACCGAAAATTTATCAGCTAACCTATCAATGTTATTATCACGTTTTATTTGTTCAATTATAAAAATGCCTTGATCATTAACAAACTGTTCGCCGTATTTTGATTGAATTAGATAAAAACCATTTTGTTCATCCTGATAAATTATATTTTGCAAAATTCGTATACAATCAATATTCATAATATACCTCCATAATTTCTTATTAATTTCCCAGAATACGTTTTTTCCAAATTCTTTTTTAATATAAATTTTTTAGGAATTTCGTACGGAGCTAAAACCATATTACAGACGCATTTAATATCTAATAATGACGAATCATCTAGTTCTCGTTCATTGTCTGTTGTGTAATAGCAAATAAGAGATTCTTCATCATCGGCTTTGCATATTAAACATTCTTGCACTCTACCACATGACATTATAACTTCCTCAATAGTTTCCGGGTACACATTATGTGAGTTTATATTTATCATATTGTCTGCTCTGCCCAAAATAAACAGTTCATTTTCTGTAGTTAAATATCCAATATCCTTAGTATCTATCCACACGTCTTGCGTATTGTATGAAATACCTTCATTAACGACGTAACCAGAATATTTTGTTTTTGTTTTTACTATAATAATTCCAGGCTCATTAGCAGCTACATTTTGTCCATTCCGATTAATTATTTTAACCTCTACTCCGTCAATAGGTTTACCAACTGAACCAGCTATATTATTTGACACCTTTGTTTGCGCGGTAACACGTGGTCCAGCTTCTGTTAATCCATATACATTAAGAATATACTTATCGGGATACCGCTGTTTTATGTTCATATGTAACTCTTGACTTAATATTGCTCCACTTGTATAAATAGTTTTTAAAGAAAGTAAATCTTCTTTCTGTACATTATACTTATACAAAAACCACATCAGAGTTGGATTAATACATATAGTGTTTATCTGAAATTTTTGAATATTACTAATTATTTCACGAAACATCATTTGAGAAGAAAATAATATAAAATTTATATGATATTTTAAACAAACTAAAAGTTCCCCCACCAAGGTTGAAACATGACATAACGATTTTATAATGGCAAACGATTCAGGGTAAGAAATATCCATATATTTATAGATAGCATCCGCATTAGTATTAATGGCGTAGTGAGATAAAATAACGCCTTTTGAATTACCCGTTGTTCCAGAACTGTATAAAACTACTGCTTCTTCATTACTATATTTATTATGGAACTTATCATAAAGCCATTTAGGAGCCGACATTACTTTTGGTGTTTTACATAAATATTCAATAATATCAAGAGTTTTATCACTCTCGTGTGGATAACCTAATTGAATGTAACATTTCGTAACATTTGCTATTTTCAACAACTCAAACGCTTTCAAAAATGGTATTCTAAAATCAATAATTACGGCACAATTGCCTTGATTCCATATATCTAGCAATATGTTTATAAACTCAATTGAGTTATTTCCGATTAAACCAATTCGTTGTTTCATTCTACCTCACCAACAAAATTGGAGTAAGCATTTAGAATTATAACTAGCAACAAAATCTTGGTCTCATAATATCGTTATATTAATAATAACATATTATTTAGCTTTGTCAAGATAGAACTTAAAAAATTCATATTATTTTATGATAGTCAGGAAGAACTCGATTGCAGTCACACAAAACACAATTAAGCTAGATGTAAGATTTTGTTTAATATATGAAAATGTAGAAAATACAAGACATCAACAGCGGCTGCAATCTTTTTTTGCGCCAAAATTAAGGAAATGCGCAACAATTACCGCTTTTTTGACGGGATAATAAGTAGAATAGCAAGCATAGGAAGTGGGTACCCACTTCCGTAATTTTGGGAAGTGTCCCAAGCCCTCGAAAAAGAGAAAAGGAGCAACAAGCGCATGAACGGCAGGAAACGGACGGTACAAATTAAATTCCGTGTTACAGAGGAAGAACGAGCGTTGATTGAACAGAAAATGAAGCTGATACCTACCCGGAATATGGGAGCATATCTGCGGAAAATTGCCATTGACGGATATATTATTCAGTTAGACCATACCGACATAAAAGCTATGACCGCCGAGATACAGAAAATCGGCGTCAACGTCAATCAGATTGCGCGCCGCGTTAATGCGACGGGCAGCGTCTATGAGCAGGACATAGCAGAAATTAAGGGGGCGTTAGCGGAAATATGGCGGTTACAAAGATTAAACCTATTAAAAGCACGTTGAGCAAGGCACTTGACTACATACAAAATCCAGATAAGACAGACGAAAAAATGCTGGTGTCCTCGTTCGGTTGCTCGCCGGAAACGGCAGATATTGAGTTCGGATTTACCCTGTCGCAAGCGTTTGAAAAAGGAAACAACCTTGCACACCACTTAATCCAATCATTTGAGCCGGGCGAAGTGGATTACCAAAAGGCGCATGAAATCGGGCGGCAGCTTGCCGACGCAGTAACCAAAGGCCAACACGAATATGTTTTGACAACGCATATTGATAAGGGGCATATCCATAACCACATTATTTTTTGTGCAGTCAACTTCGTAGATCACCGCAAGTACATTTCCAACAAACGCACCTATTACGGCATACGGAACATGAGTGATAAGCTGTGCCGGGAAAACGGCCTGTCCGTTGTTGTACCCGGCAGAGGCAGAAAAGGGAAAAGCTATGCCGAGTATCAGGCGGAGAAAACGGGTACAAGCTGGAAAGGCAAATTGAAAATCGCCATTGATACGCTTGTTCCCCAGGTATCAAGTTTTGAAGAATTGATACAGCGGTTGCAGTTTGCGGGCTATGAGATAAAGCCGGGCAAATATATCTCATGCCGTGCGCCGGAACAGGAACGGTTTACCCGATTGAAAACACTCGGCGCAGACTATACCGAAGAAGCATTAAAGGAACGGGTCAGCGGCAAGCGTACCCGCACCGCCAAAGCTCCGAAAGCAAAGCGCGGCGTCAGCCTGCTGATTGATATACAAAACAGTATCAAAGCACAGGAAAGCCGGGGCTATGCACAATGGGCGAAAATCCACAACTTGAAACAGGCTGCAAAAACGCTCAACTTCCTAACCGAAAAGAAGATTGAACAGTACGCGGATTTAATCGCCAAAATATCGGAAATTACGACGGCGAGCGAACAGGCGGCAGACGCATTAAAAGGCGTCGAAAGGAAACTTGCAGATATGGCTGTGCTGATGAAGAATGTTTCAGTCTATCAAGAAACCAAGCCTGTTTATAACGCATACCGCAAGGCAAAAAATAAAGAGCAGTACCGCACCGGGCATGAAAGCAGCTTAATACTCTATGAAGCTGCTGCCAAAGCATTAAAAGCGGCAGGGATTGAAAAGCTCCCAAGCCTTGCCGCCCTGCAAGCCGAATATGAAAAACTGCAAGAACAAAAAGAAGCTCTTTATGCTGATTACGGCAAGCTGAAAAAGCAAGTTAAGGAATACGGCGTTATCAAACAAAATATTGACAGTATTTTGCGAAAAGGGACAGAGCCGGAACAGGACAAACAAGCAGAACGTTAATAAAATACAATAGAAAAAAGAACGATTTTATGGTAAAATAAAGATGTTTGAAAAGAGGTGCGCCAAAATGGAAAACGATAAATTACAGCTTTTTGAAGATAAAGCAATCAGAACAGCATGGGACGAAGAAGCGGAAGAATGGTATTTTTCTATTGTAGACGTGGTTGCGGTTTTAACTGATAGTCCTAACCCTCAAACTTACTGGCGTGTACTGAAAAAACGCTTAAAAGACGAGGGAAATGAAACCGTTACAAATTGTAACGGTTTGAAAATGACCGCCGCAGACGGTAAAAAACGATTGACCGACGTTGCAACAACAGAACAGCTTTTGCGCATTATTCAGTCTATCCCGTCGCCCAAAGCCGAGCCGTTCAAGCTATGGCTTGCCGAAGTCGGGCGGGAACGGATAGAAGAAACCATAGATCCGGAGCTTACCATTGAACGCGCTTTGGAAACCTATCTGAAAAAGGGATATACCCGCGAATGGATAAACCAGCGGTTGCAGGCAATCCAAGTGCGCAAGGAATTGAACGACGAATGGCAGGACAGAGGCGTACAAAAAGGCGTCGAATATGCCATACTCACCGACGAAATCACCCGCGCATGGTCGGGCATGACAACGCGGCAGTATAAAAAGCTGAAAGGTCTTAAAAAAGAAAACTTGCGGGATAACATGAGTACAATGGAAATTGTACTGAATATGCTTGCGGAAGCTACAACGACAGAATTATCAAAAGTACATCAGCCGCAAGGCTTTGAAGAAAGCAAAGAAATTGCAAAACGTGGCGGCAGCTATGCAGGAGAAACGCGGAAATCTATTGAAGCGGACACCGGGCGTCCTATCATTACCTCTCAAAACGCGGCGCAATTAAATACTGTTGTAACGAATATAATCGAGGGCGTTGCGGACGCGGAAAAAGAGGACAAGTCAGAGGATAAGTAATAGAATTGTTCATATCTGTATGATATAATAGTTCATATAAAAGGAGTGATACCGTGTCGTATAGGGAAATATGGAAAGATTTTTTTAAGAAAACCGTCCTGCCTGTTGTGATTGCCTTATGCCTGTTCCTCATGTTCAAAAATGTGTTTACCGAGAACGGACAGACCAATTACTTATATATATGGCTGTGCTGCGGTATCCCGTTCGGTATTCGCCGTATGTTTGTGTGGCTTGTGCCGCATGGATACGATATAGCCGGAACAGTAGGCATTGTAGCTCTAAACTTTATTTTGGGTGGCTTAATCGGCGGCGTCATTTTAATATGGCGGCTTGCTGTGGCTGTATGGTATCTTCCGTTGACGATATACCGCTTGTGTACGGCAAACAAGGTTATCCCACTTCAAACCGATATGGAACAGTAACAAACAAAAAAGACGGGGCGCGGCAGCCAACAAATGGCAGCCGCGCCCCTTAATATATGTTACGGAGTAGAACGCCGTTTTTACGGGAAAAGGTATAAATACCCTGCCTTATGCTGTTTGCGTCTGAAAAGCCGCATGGCACAAGGCATTTTCAGCACCTACTGCGTAACCTTGCCGCGCTTTTTTCTCATACGCTCGACGGCCTGCTTGCGGGTAATGCGTTTCCGGCAGTCCGGGCAGTATTTCGCATTGTTAGAGCCGGAAGCAAAGAACGCACCGCATACCGTACACCGCCGCTTGTCCTCATTTTGATATAGCTCGGCATAAAGCAATTTGTCAGCGGGAAGTACAGCGGTACAAAACCATTTGCAAAGCAAGGAATAGGAAATAAGCTGCGGACAGACGCACGTTTCTCCGTCGTCAAGCAAAATACAATTTCCGTCAATACAGTTGCAGCACGATTTCCGTATCAGGCTGTTCACCCTGCGGCTTTGCTGCGGCGTCAGCCGCTTTCGCTCACTCATACCTCGTCAGCGGCATAAGCGGAAAGCTCTGCATATTCTTCTTCGGTCAAAGCGTCTGCTTTGGAAAGAGTGCGTTTTGCAAGCTCCCGCATATCCGTGTCCATATACGGCAGCGCGGCGCTGATCTGTTCCATAGCTTCACGCTTGCTGCCCTCATGGTAAATGCTCAAAAGGTTAATTTCTTCAACGGTCAATCTGTTCATCTGCCTATACCTCCAAATCGTGATTTTTTGATTTTTCCATCTTTTTTGCAGCGTTTTTCTCTTTTTCCGCTTTAAGCTGCGCCCGGATAGACGGTTTCTTTTCCGGCTGCGCTTCCTTTTCGGTTTTTATGGCATTTGCAAGGTCAAGCAGCGAGATCGGCTCACCCGCCATTGCTTTCTGTTCCAGTTCCGCGACGGTCGGCGTCTGCGGCGTGTTGTTAATTATGCCGTCAAAACGGTTGTCGTTCTGCTCTACGGTGTCCTCGACGTGCTTTAAGGGATTATCCCGCTGCGGCTGCTCGTTGGCTATGGCAAACGCCTGTGTACCGTTTCCCATAATGAGATATTGTCCGTCCTCCGACGTATGATGAACACCATAGCCTGCCGCTTTCATTTGTTCCGCGGTCATATCGGTGAGATAGAACGTACCCCGCGGCGTTCTGATTGCTTCGCCTGTCATATGCTCGTCCGGCACAAGAATTTTTTGCTGCTCCTGCAAAAACTCCGGCACTTGCTGAAAACCTGTCCTGTCTACATAGTGGGCGGTGTTCCCGCCGTTCTGATGAAGCACCACAACATCCGAAACGGAAAGACTATGCCCCTTGAAATCGGCTGGGTGGTCGATATTGAATGTTTCAAAGATACGGTCAAGGGTCATATCCGGCGCAAGTGGCGCGGTATAAATAAGATTGTAATTTTCACGGTTTACGGTATGCCCCACAGCCTGCAAGCGGTCGTAAGGCTCAAACTGTAAATCCCGTGTTTCTTCGGAACGGGTTAACTGATAAATACCGAATGTGTCCTCTTTTCCATGAAGTAAAAGGGCTTCTTTGGTCGGCTCGGCTTCTTGAAGCCTCTGCTGCATAGCTTTGTATTCCCGTAAGGCTTCCCATGCTTCTTTCTCTACACCGAATAAGCCGCCTTTTTCTGCGTGTTCCCGTAAATTTTCAAGGTCAGTAACTGTGCCCTCGGTATTGTCCTCATAGATACGGTATATTTCCATATCCTCCTGCGTGTATAACTGCTCTGCGGCTTCCTGCCGTAAAGGAAGCATACCGTCCCAAGCATAACCGTAATCCCGCATATCCTTAACGCTGATTGTAGGGTCGGGTAAAGGAAGTTCAATTTTTGTTTCCTGCTTCTGTTCGGTTTGCCGCTGCTGCTGCAACTCGGTAAAATGCCCCTCAATCTCGTTAATCAGTTCATTTGCGGTGTTCTGTATTGTTTCAAGGGACGCCTTTAATTCGGTCATTTCCTTTCCGCTGCTCCAACCTGCCACATATCCGAAAGAGTAGTCCGACGTATCAAGCCCGAAATGCTGGCATACCGTATAAGCGACGCTTTCAGCCTGCACCTCGCGGCTGCGGCGGTCAACGCGGTTTTGTTCCTCCGGCGGGGCGTTCAAGTCCACATCATGCAGCTTCGCATGAGCGATTTCGTGAATGGCGGTCTTTACTGCCTGCAATTCACTCACGCCCTCTTTGATAGCAATACGCTTATCGGTTAAACTGAAATATCCGTTTGCGCCGTTTGTAATTTCTTCAAATCCAATCGGAACGGGGGACGCTTTTTCAAGGGCGGCGAAAAAATCCTCGTACTGCTCCACGTCGGCCAGCAGCGGTTTAACGGAGAGTTCGGGGAACTCCTTGCCCTCGGTCTGCGAAATATCAAAAACGGCTACGACCTTAAATGCGGGGACGGTAATTTCCGTTTCTTCCTTAATCGGTTTTCCCTCGCTGTCAAGCATGGGCTTTTTGGTGTCGGGGTCGATTTTATCAACCTGTTTTTTCACCTTGTAGGGCGCGGGTGCAAAGATTTTAATACCTTTTTCGTCTTTCTTTACATGGCGTTCAAACTCCTTTTGCCATTGTGAATAGCCCTTTACCAAATTGCCGCCCTGCATGGCAATTAAGATTGTGTTGTTTAAGCTGTAATCATGGAACTTTGACATGGCGGTTTAAAACTCTTATTTTGTCGGCGGGATTTTCGGAAGTAAGGATAATAGGGACAACGGGGCGGAGCTGTTCGACGGTCTGTGCTGTCTGCGTCGGGGCAGCAGCGTCAAAATCTACGGTCTGTTCTGGCTGCGGGTAACTCATAATACGGTATTCCTCCGGCACACCGCGCCCCTCAAACTGACGCTCCCACTCGTCGCCGCTTTCTACGATATATCCGTACTCGGTAAACGCGCCCTTTTCCTGCTCGGCGGCGTGTTTGCCAAAGGCTTCAAGGTCAATGCCGCCTTTCCATTCTTCGGGCATATTCACCATGCCGGATTTATTCAAATAGTAGTCGCCCAAATCGCGGGGCGTGTGTACGTCGGGGATATGCACAAAGTAGTCCACGTTGTAGGTAAAGTCGATAATCTGTCCGATATTCTCAAAGCCGTTTTTC
>OMGY01003160.1_pt1 | contig 11418 bp, 11 predicted proteins | sample 1674461 | NCBI WGS metagenome assembly OMGY01 (sample SAMN05578579, study PRJEB25193) | human gut metagenome | biome: Human Microbiome; feature: human-associated habitat; material: feces | host: Homo sapiens | place: USA:Birmingham
CAGGATATAATTTTCAATTAGTTAAAAAATGAGGCGGAGAAAATCTCTGCCTCATTTTTGTTCTGACATTATCTTGTTTTGCACTTAACAACCGCTTCTGTTACATCGGTCAATACAAGCTCTCCATTTTGGTTATACGCTTCAACAGTTACCTCAACAAGTCCGTTCTTTGGGTTGCGTTTCACTAACTTTGTAATGATTGCTTTGCCAGATAAAACATCATCTGCAAAGACTGGTTTTAACCATTCTATCTTGGTAGATTTTCCTGCGAGCAATTCCTCTCCAAAAAAATCCACCTCAAGATACCTTGCCCATACCGACATAAAGGACATCACACCGGGCGCAATCAGTTTGCCAAAGGGAGTGTTCTTCGCATATTCCTCATCCGTATGAAGCGGTATGTTATCGTAATCACGGGCAAAAGCCATCATTTTTTTCTTCTCAATAACAGCAGGCTCAATATCCACCGTCATCCCCACTTGCAGTTCATCAAAATACACGATACACCATCCTCTCTGATATCACCCAACGTGATACCCCGTTACAGTCGCTGTGGCTGTCAGATTACCAAAATCATCTGTAACATCCACACGATAACAAGCAGTAGACTTTCCATCCTTTACACAAACAGCTTTGGCTATCAACTTTTTACCTTTAGCAGTCCCCAAGAAAGAGATATCAGAATGCAACGATACACAATCCATATTTTCCCAATTGGCTGCAATGGCAAAGGCGAAATCCACCCATTGCATTACGGTGTGACTCTGTAATCATCAAACTGCAAGTGGCACTATGGTCTCCGATTTCTTCTACCATAGCTCCATTTTCGGTTGCAAATCGGTCACCTTCAAATATTTTTCTTACTTCTTCTAATGTTTTCATATTAATTACCTCGATAGCAATCCCTCAATAAATTGCTTCGCCAATCTTGCAGATCTGCCACCACGTTCCAATGCAAAACGCTCGGCAAGTCCATCGAGTTCGTCTGTCGGCATTTCGATGCCGTATTCCTTTGCCAGATGATGAACGATGTGAAGGAAAGTTTCTTTATTGGGTTTTGAGAAAGTTACGTGAATTCCAAAACGCTCAGACAAGGAAATGAGTTCCTGCATCGTATCGTTGCGATGAACGTCATCGCCCTCACGGTCGGAGAACTTTTCTTTAATAATATGACGTCGATTGCTTGTGGCGTAAATAACCACGTTATTAGATTTAGCCGTAACCGAGCCTTCCAATACCGCTTTGAGTGCATTGAAATTATCGTCATCTTTTAGGAAAGAAAGGTCGTCAATAAAGAGCACGAATTTCAAAGGGTTGCTTGACAACTCATTCAAAACCTTAGGGATACTGCGAAGTTGATCCTTACGCACCTCAACAATACGAAGCCCTTCGTTCCACAAAGCATTGGCAACAGCCTTTATAGTTGAAGATTTACCGGTTCCGGCATCACCAAAAAGCAGACAGTTGTTTGCCTTTCTGCCTCTTACGAAAGCTTCTGTATTCTCGATCAGTTTCTGCTTCGGGATTTCATATCCGACCAGGTCTTCCAGTTTCACATGAGCGATCCTTGTGATCGGCTGGATCTCCACATTATCATTCTCATCATGGCCTACACGAAAAGCCTTATGTAATCCCAGCTTACCCACACCAAAATCCTTATAAAACTGTACCATATCCTTCATGAATTCCTCTGTGGACTCCGCTGCTGCCAGCGTTTTGCTCAGATCACAGATACGGTCTCTGATACGGGAATTAAACATCTTGCTGTTACTTCCGGTGTTGGTATAATCACCGAGAACCTTACAGCAGGAAATTCCAAATGCCTCATCCAGTACAGTCAGGTCAAAATCATACAGTTCTTTAAACACACCGAAATCATTCAGTGCCAGTTCATTAATACTTCCGTTGACAGCCCCTCTGATCTCACAGGCTGTACTGAATGCATTTTCATTATTTACCAGAAGAAATGTCAGATAACAGTGCCATAAATTTCCGGAAAATCCATAAGCGCCGGCAGTTTCCACCAGTCCGTTGGCACACTCAAAGAACAGCCCTTCCTTTTCTTTCAGATCAGGTGCTTTCTGTTCCCAGGCATTCATCAGTTCTGCCATTTTATCAAGGATTTCTCCATGTTCAAAGTTACGGTATAAGATGCATTCATTTAATCTAGCCATTTTTATTACTTCCTTCTTACCTTGTTGTTTTATCTTATTGTTCTGCTGTGAGTGGTATAATTATTTCGAAAACGATGTACCAGAGTGTGTTTGAAAAATGCTTTACGCAAAATATGCCGCAAAGTGGGACGTGCAGATTGTGGAAATGATTTTTCAAACACGCTCTGGCATTATGGAAATGATTTTTAATAATTTCCCAAAATTCTCATTCTGTCAGCTTCTGCCTCAATTCCTCTCAGGGCATTCTTCACTGCACTGTCCTTTAAATTTCCCTCGAAATCAACAAAAAAACGGTACTGCCAGTTCTTCCCTGTGATCGGGCGGGATTCAATCTTCGTCATATTCAGTCCATTATAAATAATGTGAGACAACATATTGTAAAGAGTTCCGCTCTCATGATGCAGTTCAAAGAAAATACTGATCTTATGTGCATCCTTCACATAGATCGGTTTCTTACTCACGATCACAAAACGTGTGGCATTCTGTCCGTTATAGCAGATATTCTCAGCCAGGATCTTCAGTCCGTAAAGCTCTCCTGCCTGTCTGCTGGCAATAGCTGCCTGCGTCTTGTCATTGTCTTCTTTTATCTTCTTGGCAGAACCGGCAGTATTTTCCATCTCTTTCTTCTTCCAGTCCGGATGAGATTCCAGATATTTTCCACACTGGGAAAGTGCCTGAGGATGAGAACATACCTGTCTGATATCCTCCAGTTCAGCATCCGGCAGTCCCAGAAGTACATGCTCCGGACGGATGATCTGTTCTCCTACAATGCTAAGCTCATACTCTGTAAGAAGATCATAAATATCAGCAACAATACCGGCAGTTGTATTCTCAATGGGAAGTACCGCATAGTCTGCTCTTCCCTCCACAACTGCTTCCATTGCATCGCGCCAGGTTTTTACATGAAAACTCTCAATATCGTCCTGGAAATATTCCCTCATTGCAGCATAGCTGTATGCACCTTCCACACCCTGAAAGACAACTCTTACATCTTTCAGCGGAAGTGCATCTACCATTTCCAGTTTCTCATCGTCCTCGATTCCATGCTCTGTGAGAAGCTGATACTGTCTCTTACGGCTGATCGCCATGATCTGCTGAAAAAGCTCCTGCGCACCAAGCTGATTAAATTCTCCATGCGCCTTACCTCTCAGGACCTCCAGCTTCTGTCTCTCTCTTTCCGGATCCAGAACCTTCTTTCCTGTACGTATCTTATATTCTGCAACATCCTCACACACCTTCATTCTCTGTTCAAAAAGACGTATGATATCGCTGTCGATCTTATCTATTTCATTTCTGCATTCCTGTAAATCTATCATTTATGTTATACCTTTTTACTTTCACAAATTCTCTACAATATCAGTCATCTCTCCGATAAAGGAAAGAGAACCAAAGGCAATGATCACATCCTGTTCCCCGGCAAGTGAAAAAGCCTCCTCCACTGCATCTTTAATCGTATCCATTGCCTGTACATTGGGATTGTATTCACTGACAGTCTTCGCCAGCTCTCCGGCAGGCAACGCCCTTATATTATCCGGAGTCTGGATCGTAAGTATCCGGTCTGCAAAGTGCGCAGTTTTCTGAATCACACTTCTGTAATCCTTATCTGCAAACACTCCCATAATATAGATGATCCGTTTTCCCTTAAAATAATGCTCTATTGAAGCTGCCATCATATCCGCAGCAGCAGGATTATGAGCCCCGTCTACCACAAACAGCGGTTTTTTACAGATAACTGTAAACCGTCCGTTCCAGTTTACTGTGCGAAGCCCTTCTTTTTTCTGCTCCGCAGCAGTGGGAAAGCCCAGCTCATCCAATACTTTTAAAGCATTCAGCGCAACTACTGCATTTTCCTTCTGATAAACACCAGCCAGCGGAATCTCATACTCTTCACCCCTGTACCGGATTGTCTGTCCAAGGCAGCTTTCCTTTAGCACCTCTGCCTCAGAAGCATCTGCTATGGTACATTTTGTACCATGTTCTCTGCTGATCCTCTCGATCACCTGCATTGCTTCCGGCTTCTGTCTGGCAGTCACCACTCTGCAGCCGTCTTTGATGATCCCGGCTTTCTTCTCTGCGATCTGTGCCAGAGTATTTCCAAGAAAAGACATATGATCCATACTGATCGATACCAGCACTGCCAGCAGCGTATTCTTAATAATATTTGTGGCGTCCAGATTTCCGCCCATTCCCACTTCCAGCAAAACGAGATCACAATTCTCTTTTTTAAAGAACAGAAATGCCACCGCAGTCTCTATTTCAAATGCAGTGGGATGGGGATAACCATCCTTTGTCATAGCAGCAATAACATCAGACACCTGTGTAATATAAGCAGCAAAGTCCTCTCTGCTGATCCTGCTTCCCGAAACTTCCATCCTGCCTCTGTAAGAATACAGGGTAGGCGAAACATATCTTCCAATGCGATATCTCGCACCTGATAAAGCAGAATACAAAAAAGCAATGACAGAACCCTTGCCATTGGTACCGGCTACATGCACATATTTCAGATCATCCTGTGGATTTCCAAGACGTTTCATCAGCTCACGCATATGCTCCAGTCCCAGGACACTGGGAATTTCCCGGGTGATTTTGTCTATGTACTCCCGGCTTTCCTGATAATTCATAATAAACTCCTCTTATTTCCATGAGATCCCCTCCACACGTTCCTTTTGCGCATAAGGCACCTCATTGCTATAGTGTAATAACGTGTTCTCATTATATCCTACGTGTATGTTTTTTTCAAGGCAGGCAATACTAGAATCATAGAAATTTATACAGGAGCGTTACCTATGAAAAAAGCTTTCATTCTCTGCGGTCTGACGGGCTGGTGCATGGAAATCCTCTGGACCGGACTGCATTCCATCCTTTCAGGAGAACTTACCATGACAGGAAAAACTTCCCTTTTAATGTTTCCCATTTACGGATGCGGTGCCATCATCCGCCCGCTCTCCGGTAAACTTTCTGCTGTCCCGCTTTTTGTCCGCGGCTGCATTTATACTGTCGGATTTTTCTTCGTGGAATTTATCAGCGGTGCTCTTTTGCGCTGTTTTCATATGTGTCCCTGGGACTACAGCAACACTCCTCTGAATTACCGGGGACTGATAAGACCGGACTACGCTCCCCTCTGGTTCGGAGCCGGACTTTTTTTTGAGAAAATACTTGGAAAACTCTCTTGAAAAAAGCACCTGATTATTATATGATGTTATGAAGGATTAAATAAAAATTCCTGAACCAGTAAAATATGGAGGTATGAAATGAGACACTTAATGAGTCCGCTGGATCTGTCTGTTGATGAGTTAAATACTCTTCTTGACCTGGCCAGCGATATTGAGAAACACCCTGATAAATACGCACATGTCTGCGATGATAAAAGACTGGCAACTTTATTCTATGAGCCAAGCACCCGTACCCGTCTCAGCTTTGAAGCTGCTATGATGAACCTTGGCGGTAAAGTTCTTGGTTTTTCATCAGCTGATTCCAGTTCCGCTTCAAAGGGTGAAAGTGTTGCCGATACAATCCGCGTTGTATCCTGTTACGCTGACATCTGTGCTATGCGCCACCCGAAAGAAGGTGCTCCGTTAGTAGCTTCTATGGCTTCTTCTATTCCTGTTATCAACGCCGGCGACGGTGGTCATCAACATCCTACCCAGACATTAACCGACTTACTTACCATCCGTTCCCTGAAAGGACGTCTGGACAATCTGACCATTGGTCTGTGCGGCGACCTGAAATTCGGACGTACAGTTCACTCCCTGATCGAAGCACTTGTACGTTACACAAATGTAAAATTCATTCTGATCTCACCGGAAGAGCTTCGCATCCCAAGCTATATCCGCGAGGATGTTCTGAAAAAGAACAATATCGAATTTCAGGAAGTAGAGAGACTGGAAGATGCCTTACCGGATCTTGATATCCTCTACATGACACGTGTACAGAAAGAACGTTTCTTCAACGAAGAAGACTATGTCCGCATGAAGGATTTCTACATTCTGGACAAACAGAAAATGGAACTTGCAAAAAAAGACATGTACATTCTTCATCCGCTTCCACGTGTAAATGAAATCTCAACAGAGGTGGATGCAGACCCGAGAGCAGCTTATTTCAAACAGGCACAGTACGGTGTATATGTACGTATGGCCCTGATTCTCACATTACTGGAGGTAAAATTACCATGTTAAATGTTGGAGCACTTCGCGAAGGTTATGTATTAGACCATATCAAAGCAGGCAAGGCCATGACTATCTATCATGATCTGAAGCTTGATAAACTTGACTGCACCGTTGCCATCATCAAGAACGCGCGCAGCAACAAAATGGGTAAGAAAGATATCATCAAGGTTGAATGCCCGGTTGAGAATCTTGATCTTGACATTCTCGGCTTTATCGATCATAACATTACTGTAAACGTAATCAAGGACGAGAAGATCGTTGCCAAAAAAGAACTGAAACTTCCGAATCAGGTTGTCAACGTGATCAAATGCAAGAATCCACGCTGCATCACTTCCATTGAACAGGGACTCGACCAGATCTTTGTTCTTGCAGATAAAGAGAAAGAAGTTTACAGATGTAAATACTGCGAAGAGAAATATACAGGTAAACGCAATAAATAATAAAACAAATATCAAAAAAACAGAACGGAAGAAATCCGTTCTGTTTTTTTGTACGCAATCAGACCGATAAGCCGGGTTATGTCATTGGGTAATCATCTGTCTAGGCCTTACGTTGCCATAAGGCTCAAGCGACCCACCTGAAAGCACGACGGGCAGCCGTATCGCTTTCTATTCGGTCTTGCTTCGAATGGAGTTTACATGTGCCCGGCCTGTTACCAGGACGGCGGTAGTCTCTTACACTGCCTTTCCACCCTTACCATGGCAAGCCATGGCGGTTTATTTCTGTTGCACTGGTCTGGGAGTCGCCTCCACCGGACGTTATCCGGCATCCTGTCCTGCGGAGCTCGGACTTTCCTCGTATTTTCACCGCAGTCATCCGGCCCGCTCAATCTTATTCAACATAAAGCAGCCGGGCACAGTTTTCGCATTCTACAATTTCCTTTCCGCTCGAAACCTGCTTAGCCAGCGCGCTGGGAAGCTCCATATTGCACCCGGAACATTTTGTGCCCTCCAATTTAGCCGTAGGCACTATCCGATGCTGTCTCAAATTTTTATATTTTGCAAGCAATTCAGGGGAAACATCTTTTTCCGCTTCATCCCTTTTTCTGCGCGCCTCTTCAATAGCCGGCATAGCCTGCTTGAGCCTCTCCTCATAGGCCTCCTTGCACTGCGCAAATTCGTCGCGCGCTTTGGCAGCCCGCTCAGTCATTTCCTTAAGCTTCTTTTCAGTCTGTTCGGCCGAAAGCATTATCTTTTTAACGCTTTCAGTCAAACTGGCCGCCTTATCAGACAGCTTTTTTAAACGCTTGCCCTCCTGAGCATATTGCTCAAGCTGGTCAAAGCCTTCGTGCACTCTTGAACCGCATTGCTGTATCTCGCTTACCAATTCATCAGTCTGCTTCTGAAGCAGCAGCATATCCTGCTTCAGCTTTTGAAGCATAATCCCAAGCTTTTTGCGGCTGTCATTAGCGCTTTCAAATATCTGCTTAAGCTGATTTGCCTTTTTTCTCTCTTCGCAGTTCTTAACTTCCCGCTCTACCCTGTCGGCATTGAGGTCCAGCGCCTGATAATCAAGCAGCTTTTTAAAGTTCTGGGTCATTTTTAACACGCCTCCCATCAATAGCTCTTTGAATAATATGGGTCGATAAACCCAGCATCCAAAACAGCTGTTTTATATTGTAACTCATTTAGCCGGTTTTGTAAATGGCTAATAATGCGCGGGATTACCGGATACTCTGTATGATAATGCCCAGCCTCTATAGTCGCTATGCCCGCTTCCTTCAATTTAAGCATATCATGGTACTTAAGTTCGCCGGTAATAAACGTGTCCGCGCCCAAGGCGATAATTTCTTCTGTCAAGCCTGAACCTGAACCGCTGCATACCGCTATTTTATGGGCTTTTTCCTGACTCCCGCGCGAGAAACGCACAAAACCCGATTTAAGAGCTTTGCCCAGCCGGTCCGCAAGCGCTTCAAGGCTCTCCGGTTCTATGTAGCCTACCCGGCAGCAGTAAACATTTTGGCCGTTTAACACGCTCTGGGTATAAAAACCCGTTATGTCAAACATGCCTATAAGCTCGCACAGACAGTCATTTACACCGCCGCGGCATGCGTCAAGCGGAGTATGCGAGCTATATAACGCTATTCCTTCCCGCAGCAGCTTTAAAAGCAGGCGCCCTTCATAGCTCTCCGAAGTTACAGTAGAAAGGGGCTGAAAAATCAGCGGATGATGAGTAATTATAAGCCCGGCCCCCTGCCGGGCCGCCATATCTATGACACCCTCGTTAAGCTCCAGCGCGCAAAGCACCTTATCTGTCCGGGCCTCAATATCTCCCGCCTGAAAGCCCGAATTGTCAAAATCCGCCTGGGTGCAGCTGGGCGCCAGCTGCTCCATTATATCCACTATTTCCTTTATTCTAGGCATACTAGCCCCTCCTTATAAAATTGCCTCTGCTTTTCCAGCTCTTCCGCTCTACTCTCATTCTTTGCCTGTTTAATGCCTGATAGCGCTTTCTCGCAAACCAACAGCCTATGCTTTAAAAAACCCTTCATCTCGCCGTCCCGTCTGACCAGCGGCGCCTGCGGTATGTATAAATATTTTTCCTCCCCGCCGCGTTTAATCCCGTCCCAGCGGCATTTTATTATTTCGTAAAACCTCTGCCTTCCGTTGTATTCAGCCGCTACCGCCTCATCCAATATTTCATAGCCCATATCCAGCAGCGCTCTTCTTAATTTAAAGGCCTCGCTCATGGGCTGGAGAACATATACCCGTCCGGCCGCTCCGCCCCGCTGTATTATGCCGGTTATGGTCATCCCGCTGAGACCCGATATAACCGCCGCCTGGGCTTCGCTGCCGTCTAAGACCCCAAGGCCGTCCCCCAGCCTGAACTGCATTTTATCCTCAATATGGAGCCTGCGCGCCAAATTTCTGGCCTTATTCAGCGAATCCTCGCTTATATCGGCAGCTATAACCCTTTGAGCCAGACCGCTCTGAATTAAATACGCTCCCAGCCGTCCGTGATCGCAGCCAATATCAGCGACACATTCCATCTTATCCAGCATGCCCGCTATTTTTTTCTGTCTCTCGGTAAGCCTGAGCAACGATAATCCTCCCATAAAAAAACGCGGCTGTTAATAAAGCCGCGCAGTTATCATTCCAGAAAATCCCTCAGCTTGCGGCTGCGGCTCGGATGCCGTAATTTACGCAAAGCCTTAGCTTCAATCTGTCTTATGCGCTCGCGTGTAACATTAAATTCCTTGCCTACCTCTTCCAAAGTCCTCTGATGGCCGTCGTCAATACCGAAACGCAGGCGCAGCACCTTTTCCTCACGGGGAGTAAGGGTGTTGAGCACATCCATAAGCTGTTCCTTTAAAAGAGTCGCCGTTGCAGCCTCCGCCGGAGCGGGAACATCGTCATCCGGAATAAAATCTCCCAGATGGCTGTCCTCCTCTTCGCCTATAGGGGTTTCCAATGAAACGGGGTCTTGTGCAATCTTCATAATCTCCCGCACCTTTTCGGGCGAAACTCCCATTTCCGCAGCAATCTCATCAGGCTGCGGGTCACGGCCCAATTCCTGGAGCAGCTGGCGCTTTACACGGGAAAGCTTATTAATTGTCTCCACCATATGCACCGGAATGCGTATAGTACGCGCCTGGTCCGCAATAGCTCTGGTTATTGCCTGCCTGATCCACCAGGTGGCGTAAGTGGAAAATTTATAGCCCTTAGTGTAATCAAATTTTTCCACGGCTTTAATCAAGCCCAGGTTCCCCTCCTGAATCAGGTCCAAAAAGAGCATGCCGCGGCCCACATACCGTTTAGCAATACTTACGACCAGCCTTAAATTAGCCTCAGCCAATTTTTCCCGCGCCGATTCATCCCCATTTGCAATGCGCGTGGCTATTTCTACTTCCTCATCAGCCGTAAGTAGGGAGATTTTCCCCATCTCTTTAAGATACATGCGCACTGGGTCGTCTATGCTGACCGAATCAGGAAGATTAGGAATTACCTCAGGCTGAGTCTCCAAAACATCCATTATATTATCCAGTTCAGCTATATCGTCGCTTGTTACCTTAATTCCCAGCTTCTCCAGCTCATCATAGATGCGTTCGGAAATTTCCAAATCATAATCTATGCCTTCAAACAAATCTATGACCTCGGAATAAGTAAGCGTATTTTTAAGAGTACCCTGATGCACCTTATTATAAACGTCCGCAATACGCTTATTTACCTCTTCGGACAGTCCATTGTCTTTAAGCTTGTCCATTATTTCAGTATTTTCAGCCATTAAATCCCCTCCATATTCAATCAGACCTCAAGGCAGAAATCTTTCTGTCCAGTTCTTCTATATCCTTCAGCAGCTTTTTAAATTCCTCATCCTCCAAATAAAGAGAGGAAGAGGCATACTGCGCAAGCTGTTCCTTAAGTCTCCGCCGCTCATGCTCCAGCCTGGATTTTTTAAGCCTTTTAACAGCGTCGCTTAAATATTGTGCCGGCTGTATAAATTGAGTATTGTCAACGTACACGGCCGATATTATTTCGCTCTTGACTGCATCAGAAGCAAAGTGCAGCGAAATATCCTTTATGCTCAAAGGCGCAGAACGTTCCCTGCCCGACTTAAGCAGTTCCAGCAGTTCCCTATGCTCAGGCAGGCTCAATAATTCCTCCAGTCCGCTTTTAACGGCGCTTTCTATATAGGACGGATATTGGGTCAGCAGTCTCAGTACCGCTCTTTCAGCCTGGAGCTGAATATCAGTCGCCTGGCGCTTGGATGTGTTGTCTGAAAAAGCCGGACGGGCATTTATAGCCCCAGCAAGATTAAGCGCAGCTTCGCTCTGTCTGCCCCCTATATTCTTATAAAGCGCTTCCAAGCTGAAGCCTGTCTTCTGGCTTATGCGCTTGAGATACATTTCGGTTTCTATGCTGTCAAAAGCATACTGCGCCACAATTTTGCTGCCCTCAAAGGCCGCTTTGGCTTTGGCCTCATCGCTGTTTAATTGGGCCAGCGCCTCTTCCAGAAGATAATCTATTCCCCATTTAGCAGAGGACATGCTGTCTGCATAGGCCTGAGGACCCAATTCGCGCATATATTCGTCCGGGTCCTTTCCGCCCTCAAGCGCAATGACCCTGACCTTCAGCTTC
>OMGY01003162.1_pt1 | contig 11415 bp, 9 predicted proteins | sample 1674461 | NCBI WGS metagenome assembly OMGY01 (sample SAMN05578579, study PRJEB25193) | human gut metagenome | biome: Human Microbiome; feature: human-associated habitat; material: feces | host: Homo sapiens | place: USA:Birmingham
ACTTGCTAATATAGTATTATCATACGAAGGCCTTGATGACTCTTCAATAAAAATTAACACTTTAAATAGTAATTCAGAAATTATAACAACTATAAGTACAGCATTTGTTAAAGATAATGTGAACCTTATACTAAGCTATGATCATGAAAATATTCATGAAGAAAAAATAGTTTATCATAATTTCATTGCCGATTCATTAATTAAACTGACTTTGGAAATCAACGATGTAAATGGTGAACATAATATAGTAACTATAATAGAAAAAGATCCTGTTGATAATCCAATAGAATTGATAAAAGTAAAAAAAACAACTACTCATAAATTTATTATAATTGCAGGTATAGCCACTTTAAGCGCTCTTGGCTTATATACTATTAAAAAAAAGAGAAATACTAAATGAAAATCTTTAATGGTAGCCATGATATAAGTTCACTATGTAAAACAACTTCTTCAGTACAATAATTTCTATATTATTGTATAGAAGAAGTTGTTTTTTTATTATGCTATATTTCTTTTATTTGTTAATCCTGAATCAACCTTAAATATAGGTATTGATAATCTTTTATATAATATAAATGTGCCAATACACACTATAAACGCCTTTATACCGTTAAATGGTATAAGTCCAACAAAAACATATTTTGTTAAATCAACTTCTATTCCATAGGCTGGAAGTAGAAAATATATATTAGCGATAATTCCAATAAGTTGCATCACTAATGCACCAACTACCATCCCTGTAATAGCAGATTTCTTGCTTTTATTTCTATTATATAGCCATGCAGCAGGCATTACTAAAGCAACCCCTACTAAGATATTAGCAATTTCACCTACACCAAAAGTTGCACTTCCTTTAAGTAAAAATCTCAAAATAACTTTTAATACTACAATGATTCCACCAACAATTGGCCCATAAGCAAAGCCGCCTATTAATGCTGGAACTTCACTAAAATCAATCTTTAACCACGGAAATATCGGTACAATTGGAAAATCAAAATACATAAGTACTACTGCAATTGCCACTAATAAGGATATTTTAATGCTTTTGTTTAAATCTTTTCTTTTATTCATTTTTACTCCCTCTTTATCTCTCAGTGGAGGTATAAGTTTTGTTTCATTTATATTTTTCTTTGCTTACAGCTTTTTATACTTAAAATTAATTCTTAGGTGCAAAATATATTGCTGTAATAAAAAGTCCTGATGCTATAAAACATCAGGACGTAACTCACTTATTTTAAATATAAATAAAACTTACTTATTTCCTTCTTTCATCCAGACTATACTGTCGGCTTCGGAATCACACCGAATCATGCTATTTCTAGCTCGTGGGCTATAACCACCGGTGGAGAATTTCACCCCGCCCTGAAGATATTTTTATTATACTTATATTATAAATATACTATTAATTTAATTCAATATATAAATTGTATTTTTATTCATTTATATCTTTCATGGTAAGAGAAATTCTTTTTCTCTTTTCATCAACTTCCATTATTGCTACCTTAACAACATCTCCAACTTTAACAATATCTAATGGATGTTTTACAAATTTATTTGCCATTTGACTTTTATGAACTAATCCATCTTGATGTACTCCAATATCAACAAAAGCTCCAAAGTCAGATACATTTCTTACAGTACCCATTAATACCATTCCTGGAGTTAAGTCTTTTAAATCTATAACGCCTGTTTTTAATATAGGCTTTGGCATATCTTCTCTCGGATCTCTTCCAGGCTTTTGAAGTTCCTTTATAATATCCTTAAGAGTAAGCTCCCCTACTTCTAATTCTTGAGCTAAATTATTTAATCCTTTAACAGTAACTCTTTCTTCAATATCATTTAATTTTCTATTCGATAAATCTTCTGTAGAATACCCTAATACCTCCATAAGCTTTTTAGCTATACTATAAGATTCAGGATGAACAGAAGTATTATCAAGAAGCTCCTTACTTTCCATTACTCTTAAGAAACCAGCACATTGCTCATATGCTTTTTGACCTAATCTCTTAACTTTTAATAGTTCTTTTCTGCTGCTAAATCCACCTACTTCATCTCGATAAGCTACTATATTATTAGCAATGGATATATTTATCCCTGCAACATAAGTTAGCAATGAAGGTGTTGCTGTATTTAAATCTACCCCCACTTTATTTACTGAATCTTCAACTACTCCACTTAATGATTCATCTAATTTTTTAGGAGTTACATCATGTTGATATTGACCTACTCCAATAGCCTTTGGTTCTATCTTTACTAGTTCTGCCATAGGGTCTTGTAATCTTCTTCCTATAGAAATGGCTCCTCTTATAGTAACATCTAAATCTGGATATTCTTTTGCAGCTAATTCTGAAGCAGAATATACTGAAGCTCCTGCTTCTGATACTATTACATAAGCTAGCCCCTTACCTGTTTCATTTTTTATTTCGCTTATTATTTCAGCTATCACTTCTTCTGATTCTCTTGAAGCAGTGCCATTTCCTAAAGAAATTACATCTACGTTATATTTATTTATCATTTCCTTTAGGGTTTTCTTAGTTCCTTCTACATCCTTTTTAGGAACTGTAGGATATACTGTTGCTTTATCTAAAAATCTTCCTGTGGCATCTAATACTGCAACTTTACATCCTGTTCTGAATCCTGGGTCGTATCCCATAACTACTTTACCTTTAATTGGTGGTTGCATAAGAAGTGCTTTTAAATTTTCCTTAAATATTAATATTGCTCCTTCTTCTCCTTTATCAGTAAGCTCACTTCTAACTTCTCTTTCAATTGATGGGAATATCAATCTCTTATATGAATCCTTAATTGCTATCTTTAAATATTCATTTGTTATAGAATTCTGTTTAAGTATCTTGCTTTCTATATAGCTTATTATCTTGTCATCATTAACAGAAATCTTTACAGATAATATCTTTTCCTTTTCTCCTCTATTGATTGCTAGTATTCTATGGGCAGGTATCTTAAATACTTCCTCACTATAATCATAATACATTTCATATGGAGTGCTTTCTTCACTTGATCCTTTAGTTTCAATCTTTCCTTCCCTGAATACTATATTTCTAATATACTTTCTAAGAGCTGCATCATCAGATATTCCTTCAGCTATTATGTCTAGTGCTCCATTTATTGCATCTTCAATACTATTTACAGACTTTTCTTCATTAATAAATGCTTCTGCTTGTTTTTCTACTGTGCCCTTAAAATTCCCCTCCAAAATAATATCAGCCAGAGGCTTTAATCCTTTTTCTAATGCAATAGTTGCTCTTGTTCTCTTTTTAGGCTTGAAAGGTCTATATATGTCTTCAACTTCAGTAAGAGATTCAGCTTTTTCTAATGATTTTACTATTTCCTCAGTAAGTTTTCCTTGTTCATCAATTAATCTTAATACATCTTCTTTTCTGTCCTTTAGATTTCTTAAGTATGTTAGTCTTTCAAAAAACTTTCTTAATATGTCATCACTTAAAGCTCCAGTTTGCTCTTTTCTATATCTAGCTATAAAAGGTACTGTATTTCCTTCATCTAATAATTTAATTACATTTTGTACCTGCACTAATTTTATTCCTAATTCTTTTACTAATCTCTCTTCAATATTTACCATTGTTCTCTCCTGTAAAAATATTTTTCTCAATACCTCTATTATAATATTTTTATTTTATTTTTACACTATTGATATTATGTTGTATTGGCTTTATAATTAAATTGTAATTTTTTACCAATAAGAGGTGGTTCTTTGCGTTCCATATTTAATAAATTCATTAATGTAATGCTTATTCTTTTACTTCTTATTTTAATTTTAAACAGATACTATGTTATTGAATTCAACGTTACTTTAAGAAATATATTTATATACCTTTCCTTAATAATAATATTGTTAACTTCAATTAAAGAAGCCTTGGAAGGATCAGGATTTAATAAATTTCTTGGCATAACAATTATACTTTGTGCTATTGTTGGCGGTATTCTTACTGTTATGAACGGTAAGCTAAACCTTTTTGTTTTTCTCTGCCTTTTATTTTCTTTAGTTCATAGTTTTCTTGAACTGGTATATTCAAAATAATAAATATTTATTATGGTATTCATATTACTCTGCCTCAATTAATAATATTAAGTATATATTATTAATTGAGGTATTTTTTTATGAAAAAAAAGTTCTTTTATTTTTCAACCTTATTTATTACTATTCTTTGCTTGTTCATATGTATTGCCTTAAATGATCACATATATAATTTCAATGCTGAAAATGTTGTAAAAAACATAAAATATTTATCTTCCTCATCCTTTGAAGGAAGACGCTCTGGTAGTGAGGAAAATATTTTAACTAGTGAAATAATAAAGAATAAATTTAAAGATTTAAAATTAAGTCCCTATAAAAATAGTTATACTGAAGAATTTATTACTACTTGTCCTGTAAAAACTGATGAAACAGTTTATTTTAAGATTTTTAATGATAATGAAAGTGAATATTTAAAATATGGAGAAGATTATAAAGAAGACATGATTAATTTCAAATCTAACTCCTTTACTTTTTCTAATAAAGATAAAATAAATATCTTTTCTACCTCTATTGAAGTATCTAATGATGAAGGAACATTATTGTTCTATTTGGCTCAAAATGATGATTTATCCTTTAGAAGCTCTTTTATGTGTGAACTACGCTTTGATTTAGTAATTGCTCTATCTTCTAATGGCTATAATAAAATAATTGATGCTTTAAAAGCTGGAAAGACCTTAAATGTTTATATTCCTTTTAAAAATGAAGCTAAAAAATTAGTTAATATCCAAGGAATTATTGAAGGATCTGACCCATCACTAGCTCCATTACTTCTTACAGCACACTTTGATCATTTAGGAAGTGATTCACAAAATAACATTTATTACGGTGCTTTAGACAATGCTTCCGGTACTTCATTTTTATTGGAACTTGCTAATACTTTATCCACCTTAGGCAAACCTAAACGTTCCATAATCTTTGTTGCTTTAAACGCCGAAGAGCTTGGACTTAAAGGTTCCAGCTTTTTTGCTGAGAACAATTACTTTGATATTAAAAATTCAAAAGTAATTAATTTTGATATGATAGGTGTTGAAAATTGTCCTATTACTTTTATTCAAGGCGTAGGATTCAAAGATAATTCTTCTAATATATTAAATTCCCTTTCTAATATCTGCTTAAATGATTCTGTAGACTATCTAGTGGAATATGAAAATTCTAGTGATCATGCAAGCTTCAATGAATTAGGAATTGATGCATTAACAATATGCCATAGTGATAAATCACATATCCATACACCAACTGATACTGTAGACTATATTGATTCTAATGCTATAAACACAGTATATAAAGTAGTTAATAAAGAAATTAAAAAAGATTGCTACAGCACTGTAACAACCTTTATATATAGTAGAAAATCTATTAATTTATTTTTAATTATACTTTTAACACTTATTATTATTGGCATACTCAAATACAGGGGTAAACTTAGTAGAACCTCCTGCTGCAAGCCTTTCCTTTACATCTCTCATTGATTTTGCCTTATAAACTCTTTTAATTTCCTTATCACATTCAATGATTGTAATTTCATGGTTATAATTCTTAACAATAGATAATACTTCTTTTATAGCTTGCTTAAATTCCTCATTACTTATACTTCCACTTATATCAATGGCCACAGTAATTTCAGCCTTATGGTTTCTTATTTCTCCCCTTAAGTCAAGTCTATTTGGCTGTCTTCTATTTCTTCTAGTTATGATCTTTTTCTTATTACTTTCAACAGTACCCATAAGCTTCTTAAGCATGATATTCCAAGGTATTTCTCCTTGGATATTCTTTAAATTAGCTATTAATGACTCCACTTGTGAAGGTATTGTTCCCTTTTGAGATGCATTTATAACCTTTTCTGCAAATTCCTTTAAAGTTTTTTCATCTACTTCATCACTTTCCTGCCACATATCATGCATCTTTTCAGGATCATAAAAATCTTCCATAGAATCTGTCATTTGACTATCATCTTCTTCCCCTTCATCATCCTCTTCCATAAGATCAAGTTCACTTTGTATCTTTTCAGCATAGTACTCTAATGTATTATATGCTTCCATATTAAGATTGTATTTATTGTTTACTCCCTTTAAGGTAGTTGAATAAGGCGGTAGATTGTCCAAATATTGATTTACTACTATGTCCATTGCTAAATTTATGGCTAATGTACTATATTTGCTTTTAAGCTCTTTTGCTCTAGATAAATGAAGTGATAAAATATGATGTATTTCATGCTTTATAGTTGTCTCCATTTTTAGCACCTTTGAAGTTTACTCCGCTGGCACTGGTTATATCAAATCTTATTTCCCTTCCCATTTGAAATAAAAAATATCCATAAAAATTATCTTTATCTTCCATAAGACTTAAGATAACCTTATCAACTAGCTTAAAAAACTTTTCCTTAAACTCTTTTGTTATTTCAGGTCGAAATTCTTCTCCATTTCTCTTAGCTTTATACATATCAGCACTATCTACAATGTTATTTACTTTATCGTAAAGATCTTTTACTTGCCTTTCAAAATAGCTTTCCATATTTTATCCCCTTATCATGCTGTAAGATTCAAAATAGCTTTCAATAAACTTTTCATTTTCAAGTGCTTCCTCATATATTGCTGGATAATTAACTTTAATATCCTTCATTATACCTACCATTAAATCTATTGGATAAACTTTTAAAAATTCAATTAATCTATCAAGGTGAAATTCCTTATGTATGTTTCCATCATTTAATTGATTTTCTAATACTTTTAAAACATTGTTAGCACATAAATACAATCTAGTGTGACTTTCAGATTTAATTCTTTCCTTTACTTCTTCACTTAGACTTTCTCCTACAAAGATATCTTCATAAGCAATAAGGGCACTATGTTCAGCTTCCACAAAGCTAATAAATTCTTCTGCAATAACCTTTCCTACATTACCTTTTATTACATTTAAAAATACTGTTCTTGGTATTTCACCATTACTTTCTTTGTAAATCTTATATGATTTAGATACTCTTTCATAACTTCTTGGAGTTGCTCTTATATCATCTTCATTTATTTTATTTAAATATTCAGGGAATGTTGAAATAAATTCTATTACTTTACTATCTATACCTGCTTCTATGGCCCATTTTAACCATGCGTTTTCATCACTTTCCATATTAAGCCATACAAATCTATTTTCTTGTGCTGCATCCATATCAACAACTTGATAATCAAAATCTGAATCATATTTATTAGATGGATTCATTGCTGCTAGTATATTTACATTGTCATGTAGTTTATATCCATTTATTTCTCTATTTAATATTAAATTCATTAGCTCCTGCTGTACTGTATGTTCACATCTATTAATTTCATCAATGAATAAAAGCACTAAATTTCCTTTTGCTATTTCTTCATCAACTTCTCTTAATTTGCTATGAACAGCATATACTGTAGTCTTAACTTCATGTAATATTCCATTACCATCAACTTTACTATAAGATTCAACGGTAGGAAGTCCTCCAATTTCCCCTTCCTTTAATAAATTTCCGTCTATTACAATAAAACTCCATCCATTTTTTTCTGATAATTTCTTAGCTAATGCGGTCTTACCTATACCACTTTCCCCTACTACTAAAGGTACATCACCACTGGCTAATACTAATTCTACACTTTTTAATGTATCTATAAAATTCATTTTATGTCCTCCTAAATAGTCCTTAGTTTTTCATCTACAGCTATTTTCTTAGCCTTCTTACTACCATACTTATAGATAAATAATATCTTATCTATATCTATCTTATCACTATATTTATCAATACTATTGCACTTTAAGAAGTCTCTTACATATTTTTCATCAACATCATCTTTTGATAATACTTCTTTCAGTACTTCAATAACATCATCTTTTTCAATTTTTCTTACAATATATTTTATAACTAATACATTGGCTTTTAAAAATTCCTTCATCTTTGCAGCATCTAAGTTATAAATAAAGTTTATAGCTGCTTCATTATTTTTAACAGCAGTTATTTCTGCTTTAAAGCAAGGATTTTTAATATACCTTAAAGCATCATACTTAACCTTAACTGCTTCAACTTGAACTGTTTCAGATGGTTCTTTTATATATTTAATAGAATCATAATCTTTTTTCACAGCCATTATTTGTAATTCTTCAATTGGTTCTTTAACATATTGTATTGCCCAACCCCTCTGTTCTATAGCTAATTTTAGAACATCATAGCTTGGTTTTTTTATATAATTTAAATTGCTCCATCCTGCAAGAACAGCTTCCTTCATCAATTCCTCAGTTGGATTATCTATAAACTCTATGGCTCTTGGATTTGTTTTTACTGCTATCTCTTCCATTTCCTTTGTAGCATTATCTATGTATCTTAATAATAATCCATCTCTTTTAAGAGCCATAATTTTCATTTCATCAGTTGGATTATCTATATTTTTTATAGCTATTGGATTTAATTTCAGCATTCCTAATATCTTTGCTTCATCCATTTTAATCGCTCCTTCCTATTAAGTTTTTACTTAATAATAATTATCTACTAATATTATAAATACTTTCAACTTTAATTTAAAGAATAATTTTTCATTCTTTAAATTAATAATTTAAAAGTGGAGTAACTCTACTTAACTCCACTTTTAAATTTAACATAATTATTTAGAATTTTTTTCTTTGAGTTGCTTTAGTTCATTCATTATATTCATATACTCATTATTTAAAGTTTTCTTTACCTCTTCATCAGTAACTATTGATAACTCTGAAATTACTTTGGATAGCTTATTTTCTAAAAGTAATATTTCATCATTAATATGTCTTTCATCTTCACTTGTTTCATTGTTGGTCAGTTGTTCTAAATACTTATTATATGTACCATTAAACTGAAAAATGTGTTTATCTTTTATGGCTATTATATAATTGCACACATTATCTATAAATTCTAGATCATGAGATACTAAAAGTATAGTCTTATTTGTATTTATAAGTGCATTTTCTAATGCATCTATTGCTTTTATATCAAGGTAATTAGTTGGTTCATCTAGCATTAAAAAATTATTATCAGCTAGTATAATCTTACATATAGCTGCTTTAACTCTTTCTCCACCTGACAAACATCCTACCAATTTATGTACATCATTATCCTTAAAACCAAACTCACTTAAGTTAGTCCTAATAAAACATTCATCTAGTGTAGAATCAATTTTCATATTTTCCAATATACTTTTATCTTCATCGAGCATATCTTGCTTTTGATGAAAATATCCTATCTTTACACCCTTTGCTACTTTAACCCCATTTACTTCTTTATCTTGCATAAAATCCATTATCCTATTTAATAAAGATGTCTTACCACAACCATTTTCTCCAATCAATGCTGCCTTTACACCATTTACTATTTTTAAATTTATATTCTCTAATAAAATCTTATTATTAACCTTTAGATTATAATTAATTATCTCTATTAAATTTTTAGCAGTAATTTCACAACCGTCATTTATATTTATTACAATTTGCTGTTGTCTTTTAGGTTTTTTCTTTACCTCCATATGCTCAATTCTTTTCTCAACAGACTTTATATTATTTTCAATGTTCTTCTTTCCTCTTTGATCTCCCATTTTTATAGTTTTAGCTTCAGATTTTCCCATACCTTTCGGTGCTTTCTTTATTCTATCTCTTAAAACTTTCTTAGCACTAATTACTTGTTCAAGTCTCTTTTTTTCACTGATATACTTTTTATATTCATTTTCTTCATAACTTATATTTTCTTCCTTTAATCTTTTATAGTCATCATAATTTCCCTTATAAATCTTGATTTTACCATCTTCTATTTCAACTATTTTATTGCATATATGATTTAAGAAATTCCTGTCATGAGAAACTACAAGTAATGCACCTTTATATTTGCTAAACATATTATCTAAGATTTTAATACTTTCACTATCTAAATTAGAAGTAGGTTCATCAGCAATAATAAGCTTTCTATTTTCACTTAAAGCATTAACTACTTGTATCTTGACCTTTTCACCACCAGATAAATATTCTTTATACTCACTAGGACTATTGAAAATCTTCTTTACCTTAGTGACCTCACAAGTAATACATCTTTCTTCCAACTGACTTATATATGAATAGCTGTCTGTTAAATGAACTTTTCCTTCATCAGCTTTAATTTCTCCTATAATTATTTTAAGAAGTGTTGTCTTACCTGCACCATTTTCACCTACAATTCCTATTTTATCTTCTTCTTCTATTTCAAATTTATCAATATCTAATATTAATCTATCTCCGTAATACTTTTTTAAATTACTAATAGTTGCAAGCTTCATATTACACCTCCAAAATTACTTTTATTTTAAGTTTGTGCAAAATTCTTTTTAATAATCAAAAAAACAGCTAGGATATTATACCTAGCTGTTACAGTAAATATTTTTTACATTACCAATTCTTCTTTATGCTCTTTTCTATTAAGACTATATAATTCTAAAACTCCCATAATTATAGATACAGTAGCAGCACTAAAATCAGCGATTGGTCCTGAATACATTATTCCTTCTATACCAATAAATCTCGGTAATAATATTAATAATGGTAATAAAAATAGTACTTGTCTTGTTAAAGAAAGAAAAATACCTTTCATAGGTTTACCAATGGCTGTGAAGAAATTTGAAGAAATTGGCTGCATACAATTTACAAATGTAAAGAATAAAAAGATTCTAAAATACTTAATTCCAAACTCATAATACATTTCAGAGCCTGAGCCAAAGAATGAGATAATCTTTCGTGGCATAAGCTGAAATATAGAAAATGCTATTACTGATATTATTAAACCGTATCTTAGAGCCAATAAATATATTTTCTTTACTCTATCATATTTTTTTGCCCCATAGTTAAAACTTGCAATAGGTTGTAATCCCTGTGACAATCCTATAACCACAGACATATATATTTGATTTACTTTTGTAATGATTCCTGCACAAGCAAGAGGTATTGATTCACCATATACAGATAATGCTCCATAATACGTCAATGACTTGTTCATAACTATCTGTACTACCATCATGGCAAGCTGATTAAAGCATGGTGCTGCACCAAGAGAAGTTATTTTTCCAATATACTCACCTTTAAGTTTCAAATGCTTCTTTTCAATCTTACCTGTTTTATATCTCCTAAAGTATCTGAAAGCCAAATAAGCTGAAAAAATTTGCCCTATAATTGTAGATAATCCTGCTCCAGCCATTCCCATATTAAAGCCAAAAATAAATATTGGATCTAAGATAGTATTTATAACTGCACCTGATAAATTGCATATCATGGTATATTTAGGACTACCATCAGCTCTTATTAAATGCCCACCACCAGTAGCAAAAATTAAAAATGGAAAGCCAATTGAAATATAT
>OMGY01003168.1_pt1 | contig 11408 bp, 8 predicted proteins | sample 1674461 | NCBI WGS metagenome assembly OMGY01 (sample SAMN05578579, study PRJEB25193) | human gut metagenome | biome: Human Microbiome; feature: human-associated habitat; material: feces | host: Homo sapiens | place: USA:Birmingham
ACCCCGTCCATGTCCGGGTCGGCGTTGACCTTGTCCGCGATCATGTTAATCAGGTGAATGATGGCCTTGGCCCGGTCGTAGCCCGGGGCGGCCTTGGCGCCGAAGAGGCAGGCAGTGGGAGTGAAGTCGGGGAGACGGCCCTCCTTCAGCCCCTGGTAGATGGCCATGATAGACAGGGCGTTCAGGAGCTGACGCTTGTACTCATGGAGCCGCTTCACCTGGACGTCAAAGATAAAGTCGGGGGCCAGAACAATGCGTTCGCTTTTCCAGATGCGGTCACAGAGCTGCTGCTTTTTCAGCAGCTTGACCCGGTTGAACTGGTCGATCAGGGGGTCATCAATCAGGGGCTTCAGTTCTTCTAGACGGCTCAGATCGGTGAGGAAGCCGGGGCCAATGTGTTCCTGAATCAGCTGGGTGAGCTCCGGGTTACTGAGCCCCAGCCAGCGCCGGGGGGTAATCCCATTGGTTTTGTTCTGGAACCGCTCCGGGTAGCAGGCGTACCAGTCCCGGAACAGGTCCCGTTTCAGCAGCTCCGAGTGCAGCTCCGCCACTCCGTTGACGGCAGAGGAGACATAGACGGAGAGGTTGGCCATGTGGACGGTGTTGTCCTGGATGATAAACAGGTTGCGGTCTGGATGTTCCTGCCGCAGCCGCCGGTCGATCTGCTCCAGAATCTCACAGATGGTGGGCACCACCGAGCGAAGCAGATCCAAGTCCCATTTTTCCAGCGCCTCACTCATCACGGTGTGGTTGGTGTAGGAGAACACCTGTCTGGTGATGGCAAAGGCGCGGTCAAAGTCCAGTCCCCGCTCCATCAGCAGCCGGATCAGCTCGGGGATGGACATGGCCGGGTGGGTGTCGTTGAGCTGGATGGCGCAGAAAGCGGCTAGGTTTTTCCAGTTGTCCCCGTGGGCCCGGTTGTAGTGGCGCAGAATGTCCTGGAGAGAGGCGGAGGAGAGGACGTACTGCTGTTTGATGCGCAGCCGTTTGCCCTCCCAGGTGCTGTCGTTGGGGTAGAGGACCCGGGTAATGTTCTCGGCGGCGTTTTTCTCCGCCAGGGCCTGGTAATAGTCCTGGGCATTGAAGGCTTCGAAGTCCAGCTCGTGGACGGCTTCACACTGCCAGAGGCGGAGGGTGCCGATGTTGTCGTTGTGGTAGCCGATGATGGGCATTTCATAGGGAACGGCGATGACGGTCTGGTCGGCGAAGGCCACCCGGACAGCGTATTTGTCCCGGCGATAGCTCCAGGGGTCGCCGTACCGGGTCCAGTCGTCGATCATCTCCTTCTGGCTGTCCTGCTCAAAGCGCTGCTTGAACAGGCCGAAGCGGTAGCGCAGGCCGTAACCGGTGAGAGGCAGGTCCAGAGTGGCGGCGCTGTCCAGGAAGCAGGCGGCCAGGCGGCCCAGGCCGCCGTTGCCCAGGGCGGCGTCCTCCACCTCCTCCAGCAGGGCAAGATCCACCCCCTTGCTGCAAAAGGCCTCCCGCAGCTCCTGGAGGATCCCCAGGTTGTACAGGTTGCTGTAGATCAGCCGTCCCACCAGGTACTCGGCGGAAAAGTAGTAGGCGTGCCGGAGGGGCGCCCTCTTTTTCCGGCAGCGGGCCCACTGGTCGCTGATGGCCAGCATCACGGCTTCACCCAGGCAGTCGTGGAGCCGGGCGGCGTTGGTCTCCATCAGGGTTTCATCATGGCGGCATTTGAGAATGTGCTCGGTCCGTTCCACAATGGCAGTTACATCATACTTCATAGCTAGTCGACTCCTGATTTCATCTCAGTTGGAAGGGGAATCCGGCAGCTGGTCTCCGCTTCGGCTCGGAGCCGGCGGGCCAGTGTACCGGTGAGTTGGTCTTTTGTACAGCACCAGCGCCAGTTTTCCGGCTTCAGGGTGCCGGGTTCGTTCATCCGAGCGCCGCCGCCCAGGCCCAGATAGTCCTGCATCTGGGCCACAAACAGGTTGGCTTTGGAAGCCAGGCCGCTGCGCAGGAGGGCCGCCGCCAGATCCTCCGATGGGGAGAGATGGAGGTATTCTCGGGCGTAAGCCAGGGTTTCCGGCGGGCTCTCGCGGCACCACTGGGATAGGGTGGCGTTGTCGTGGGTGCCGGTATAGCAGACGCAGTTCTCGCCGTAGCGGTGGGGCAGGTAGTCGCTGGGCTCCCGGGAGTCAAAGGCGAATTCCAGCACCTTCATGCCGGGGAAGCCGGACTGAGCAACCATCTCCCGAACCGCATCCGTGAGGAAACCCAGGTCCTCGGCGATAAAGTCCAGATGGGGGAAACGCTCTTTGATCCTGCGGATCAGCTTCATCCCCGGTCCCTTGACCCAGGCGCCGGCCCGGGCGCTGTCTGCCTCTGCGGGAATGGACCAGTAGCTCTCAAAGCCGCGGAAGTGGTCGATGCGGATGACGTCAAAGAGCCGTCCGGCAGCCGCGATCCGCCACAGCCACCAGGCGAAACCATCCCGTTCCATCCGGCTCCAGTCATAGAGGGGGTTGCCCCAGTACTGACCCTCCTGGCTGAAGCTGTCCGGCGGGCAGCCGGCTACACAGAGGGGCTGCCGGTCGTGGTCCAGCTGGAACAGTTCCGGACTGCACCACAGATCGGCGGAATCCAACGGGACATAAATGGGGATGTCTCCAATCATTTTAACGCCCTTTTCCCGGGCATATGCGCGCAGCGCATCCCATTGGCGGTAAAATTCATACTGTAAAAAACGGTGGAAATTTTGTTCCTCCGCCAAACTGGCCCTGGCGCGCGCCAAAGCCTCGGGCTTCCGCAGCCGCAGCGCCTGAGGCCAGCTGGTCCAAGGCCCGTTGCCAAACTGAGCCTTGATGGCCATAAACAGGGCGTACTCCTCCAGCCAATCCTGTTCCGCCTGACAGAAATGGGAAAAAGAGGCGGGGGGCGCTTTGCGGAACCGTTCGTAGGCCCGGCGGAGCAGGGGCAGCCGCTGTTGGTAGAGCAGGGAAAAGTCCACCTGGCCGGGATGCTGCGCCCAGGGGAAGGCGGACACTTCGGCCGGAGTCAGCCAGCTCTGCCGGATCAGCCGGTCCAGATCAATCAGATAGGGGTTGCCGGCGAAGGTGGAGAAGGACTGGTAGGGGGAGTCTCCGTAACCGGTGGGGCCGATGGGGAGAATCTGCCAGTAGCTCTGCCCGGCGGTGTGGAGAAAGTCCACAAAGTCGTAGGCTGCCTGGCCCAGGGTCCCGATACCGTACCGGGAGGGCAGGGAGGTGATGTGCAGCAGAATACCGCAACTTCGATTCATAGCGACAACAACTTTCTGTTCATGGTGTGGCGGGGAGGTGGAGTGCGCTCCCGTGTCTTGGGGGAAAGTGGGGGGCGCATGTTACATTATATCATAATGGCTGCGCATATGTCCGCAGATGGTCCGAGGCTGCTGAGTGGGAGTCTCTGAACCGCCCGGGTATTCCCAGTATGCGTGTAGTATATCGTGGGTGGCGGAGTTCTGCAACGGCTTCTCTGAAAGTGGAGGAAATTTTTCTGTTTCCGGCAAAAAGAAACACTGGATTTGTACAGTATCACTCGAAAAAACGATGTAATCGGTCAAAGCTTGCACTGTGTGCAAAGCAGGCGCAGCAGGCTTTACAACCAGGAGGAGGGTATGATATAACAGAAAAAAGATCAGGGTAGACAGCGTGTGGGACAGAATTGCGGTACACGGTCAGGAGGGGCGGGAGACGTGCAAAAAAACAGAGAGATCGTTCAGCGGTCAGAATCCTTTCCCATCGGCGTGCTGTTGGCGCTGACCGGCGGCTTTCTGGACGCCTACACCTATGTGTCCCGGGGGGGCGTCTTTGCCAACGCCCAGACTGGAAACATGGTTCTGCTGGGAATCCGGCTGTCCGAGGGTGCGTGGCGGCAGGCGGCCTACTATTTTGTGCCCATTGTGGCATTTGCTGCCGGTGTATTGCTGGCTGAGCTAATCCAGAAAAAGCATAAATGGAACGCTGGCCTACACTGGCGACAGCGAACGGTGCTCATTGAGGCGGCGGTTTTGCTGGCTGCGGGGTTTGTCCCATCCGGGAAACTAGACTCCGGCGTCAACATAGCCATCTCCTTCGTCTGTGCCATGCAGGTGGAGAGCTTCCGGAAAATTCACGGCCTGACCTACGCCACCACCATGTGTACAGGGAACCTGCGAAGCGGGACGGAGAATCTGTTTCAATACCTCAAAAGCGGAGAAAAGAAGCGGCTTAGGAACAGCTTGAAGTACTACTGTATTATTGTGGTCTTTATCGCGGGAGCTTTTCTGGGCTGTTGTGCCACCAAGCTGTTTGGGGAAAAAGCGGTTTGGAGTACCTGTATATTTCTGCTTGGGGCATTTTTGCTGATGAACCAGGAGACGGAGCAAGAGAAAAAGGGAAAAACACATTGAAAAAACGTAGGCGCAGGCTGGGAATTTCCCGGCCTGCGCTTTTGGAGCGATGGGTTAAAATCTCCGCCGCCTGTACCGGGAGACGAGGATGAGCGCCGCGATCAACAGCAGTACCGAGCCGCCGGACAGTAACAGGATGGAGCGGCTTTTTTCACTGTCCTGGGCATCGGCGGCTTTGCCGCCCCGCTGGCCGGAGGAGTTGGCGGGTTTCCGGCGAATGTTGCTGGTATCCTCCTGCGGAGAGGCGGGGGCACTGTTGTCACCGCCGTCGGCGGGGATCTGCTCCATCGCCCCCTCTGGCGGGGCGGGGGAGGAGCTGTCGCTGTCGGAGGTGGCCGCCAGCCCCACGGCAGCTGTGTCAGGGGTTGCCATGCTGTCCGGCTGGGCGCGAGTGGTGCCGGTGGAGGAAAACGGCTCGTTTTCCCCCCTTGTTCCGCCGCCAAAGCTGGACCCCATGTCACTGATGGTCAGGGTGCTGGCGTCGATCAAACTGGAACTGTCCTTGCTCTGTCCCGACTCAGAGGCGGGGATGGTCCCGTCCAGCTGGCTGCGGACGCTCGCTGCCCGCAGGGTGACGAAGGAGCGGAGGGTGTCGCAGGCGGTGACAAAGTCGTTGTAGGAGACGAAGCCGTCATCGTCTGCCTCCACATAGGGGGCGATCAGGCGGTAGGCGGTGTCGAAAGTTTTCTCAAACCAGCCGGAATCAAAGCAGGTGACCAGGAACTCGTCAAAATACTGGTGGTAGCGGGCGGTGTACGTCTCACTGTTGAAGATCCAGGCGATCATGGGGCGCTCCTCCATGGAGGCGCTGAGCAGCGGGTCGTCAATGGGGTAGTTGACCAGGGCGGTGGCGTCGTTCCCGCGGGAAAAGCCGCCGAAGGCCAGGTTGTAGTCCCAGGCAATTAGGGAGAGGTGACCGTTGCTTTGGTGGAGATAGTAGTTGTGGAGCATGGAGCCGGTGTAGCTGTCCCCATTGAGGACGAAGTTATGGACCACAAAATAGCGGATGATCTCGTCCACGTCCAGGGCGCTGTCCAGATCTGCCCCGCTGGCCAGGGTTTTCAGGGCCTGAATCAGAGCATCCTGCTGGGCGGAGGTCAGGTCAAATCGGGCTGTGTCGAAGATGTCCCCATAGCTGGAGATGTTGTCGTCCGTGTACTGGAGCTTCAGGGCATCGGAACTGCTGCCCTGGCTTCCGGCCGCCTCAAAGTCCGGCTTGTAAATCTGACCGCTGTCTGCGCCATAGCTGCGCTGGGCGAAGGACTCCTCTACGCCCTCCACGGCCAGGTACAGCCCCTGCTCCTCCCCGTTGACGGTGACGGAGAGGAAGGAGCACAGAGGGGTCTCCACCCCCATGGCGGCCATCATTTTGTAGCACAGATAGTCCTTCATACAGGTGTTGTCCTGAATCAGGTTGTTCAGGGCCAGTTTGTCCAACCCCTGGTCGTTGCCGTAACTGGCCACCTGGTTCAGAGAGGTGTTGCCCTTGGCGCGGATGGCCACGTTTTGAACTGCGTCGCCGTCCAGAACCAGGTCGCAGGCATAGTACTCCTCAGACAAGGCGTTTTCCAGCAGGTCTGCCCAATCGTCCTCGTCTATGACGATGTCCAGGGTGTGGACGACGGAGTCATTAAAGAGGCCGGTCTCGTAGGCTATATCATCACCGGAGCCGGATCGGTTTGCTCTGTCGCGGGAGACGGCGTAGGCGGCCAGCAGCCCCATGGTTCCCAGCAGGGTGGCTGCCGTGACCAGAACGCAGATCAAATTGATGTACTTGCTCTTTGTCATAGCCGTCAGCCCATATAGTCGCCGTTGTAGCTGACCAGCACGGCGCTGGAGACGCCGGTCATGGCGGCGATATCGTTGATGAAGTCGGTATTATCAGTTTTCAGCCGGATCTCGTAATTCAGCTCTAAAACGCCCTGGGCGGCGGTTTTGCTCTTGATGATGCAGGTGTCTGTGTGCCGCTTCAGATAGGCGGCGAGCTGCGTCTCGGTCTCATGGCCGTCGCAGGAGATGACTGCAATATAGGGGTGGCTGTGGACCTTCTTGTTGGAGAAGACGATGAGGATGATACCGATCAGAACGCTGCCAAAGACGGCCAGGGGGAGGAAGCCGGCGGCCAGCACAATGCCAACGGTGATGGACCAGAACAGAAAGGTGATGTCCAGCGGCTCCTTGATGGCGGCCCGGAACCGGACAATGGAAAGGGCGCCCACCATACCCAAGGAGAGGACCACGTTGGAGGTGACGGCCAGAATGACCAGAGTGGTAATCATGGTCATGGCGATCAGGGCAGTGCCAAAGCTGGCCGAGTACATGACGCCATTGTAGGTCTTTTTGTACACCAGGAAGATAAACAGTCCCAGTCCAAAGGCCAGCAGCAGAGCGATCACCATGTCAGGGATGGAGACGGAGGTGACGTTTTCCAGAAAGCTGGAAGAGAGAATGTCTTTTAGCGTAGTCATGTGAAATCACTCCTTGTTGTAGTTCAGCCGTAGAGGCGGCAGGCGGCATACTTGGAAAAGGCGCTGGTCTGACGGTAGTCCATCTGGATGGCGTCCCGGATCAGGTCGGGGAGGAACCGATCGTACTTCACTTCCAGGATACAGACGGGCCCTCCGGCGTCCACTGTGACCAGATTGGGATTGAGAAAGTCGGTGGAGAGGAGTCCGGTCCGAATGTGGTGGTCCAGGGTGACGCGGACGTTGCCCGGCGCAAAGACAAAAGGCTCACGGGTGTAGTCCACTACGGTTTTGGGACGCAGCAGCTGACCGGTCAGTTTGCTGTAACACTCCACCAGCAGGGGCGTGCCGCTCTTCTGCATCCAATCCCAATCTCCGGACAGAATGGAGCGGACTTGGGATTCGGTCAGCAGCACGCTTTCTTTGTGAGAGAGATTGGCCCTTCGGACCTTTTTCTCCAGGCGTATCAGGGAGAGGTCATAGTTGTAGAGTCGGAGACGGAATTTTTCCCGGCGGCTGATGCCGTACAGCTTTTCCCGCAGGGCATGGTCCCGCCAGTCGTCAAAGTAGAGGCTGCGGATTTGATAACAGCCGTCAGGCCCGGCGTGGGGATCCGGCGGCATGATGTGCCGCAGCCGCCCCCGCAGCAGGAAATAGTCGCTGTAATTTAGAATGTGTTTGAATTCGTGCCGAAATTCCATGAAAACCCTCCTTGTGTTGCATCAATTGGAAGTGATTATAGACGCAATGACTTAAAAAAGACTGAAAGGCGGGAATAAAGAAAGCCGGGAAATGGGGGTTACCCATTTCCCGGTCGGTGATTTGATACGAAACGCAATATGTCAGGCGGCAACCTTTTCCTTGGATCTGGTAACGCGGGCCATGATCAGCAGGAAGCCGATGGTCAGGACGATGCCCACAGGCAGGGCGACCCAGACCGGGTTGGCCATGCCGGCGGAGAGCAGGACGCCGCAGAGCAGATAGGTGACAAAGGAGATTGCGGCCACAGAGATGGCATAGGGCAGCTGAGTGGATACGTGGTTTACGTGGTTGCACTGCGCACCTGCCGAGGACATAATGGTGGTGTCCGAGATGGGGGAGCAGTGGTCGCCGCAGACGGCGCCGGCCATGCAGGCGGAGATGGAAATGATGGCCAGGGAACCGGAGGACAGGGAGAACACGCTGAGCACGATGGGGATCAGGATGCCGAAGGTGCCCCAGGATGTGCCGGTGGCGAAGGACAGGAAGCAGGCGATGAGGAAAATGATTGCCGGCAGGAAGTTCATGAATCCGGCAGCGGAACCCTTTACCACACTGGCCACGTATTCGGAAGCGCCCAGGCTGTCAGTCATGGCATTCAGCGTCCAGGCGAAGGCCTCGGGAACGCACTCCATGCATTTCTTGAAGGGGAGAATCCGGCGGGCGATGTAGAAGATCAGGGTGAAGATCAGGCCGAAGATAGAGCCGTACACCAGACCGGCGGAGGCGTCGGAGTTGGCGAAGGAGCTGACGAAGGACTCGCCGCTGAAGAAGCCGCCGGTGTAAATCATGCCGATGACACAGCAGATGACCAGGACGACAACGGGGAGCACCAGGTCGATGACCTTGCCTTTGGAGCTGCGCTCCGTTTCTTCCGCATCGGCGTAGGGGCGGTCAGGGGTGGTGAACAAGTCGCCCATCTTTGCGTTGCGCTCGTGGAGAGCCATAGGGCCGTAGTCCACCTTCAGCAGGGTCAGGGAGATCATCATGACGATGGTCAGCAGGGCGTAGAAGTTGTAAGGGATGGCGTGGATAAACAGAGACAGGCCGTTGGTGTCGCTGCTCTGGGCGAATCCGCTGACGGCGGCGGCCCAGGAGCTGATGGGAGCGATGATGCACACCGGCGCGGCGGTAGCGTCAATCAGGTAGGCCAGCTTGGCCCGGGAGATGTTGTGCTTGTCGGTGACCGGGCGCATGACGCTGCCTACGGTCAGGCAGTTGAAATAGTCGTCGATGAAGATCAGGACACCCAGGCATACGGTGGCCAGCTGGGCGCCGACCCGGGTTTTGATATGGGTGGAGGCCCACTCGCCAAAGGCGGCGGACCCGCCGGCTGTGTTCATCAGGGCCACCATGATACCCAGGATGACCAGGAAAATCAGGATACCTACGTTCCAGCTGTCCGACAGGACAGAGATCATGCCGTCCTGGAAGATGTGGGTGACCGTCCCCTCAAAGGAGAACCCGGAGTAGAAGAGGCCGCCCACAATGATCCCGATAAAGAGGGAACTGTAGACTTCCTTGGTGATCAGCGCCAGCAGGATGGCGACCACCGGAGGAACCAGAGCCCAGAATGTTGCGTGCATTTCCATTATTTTTCTCTTCCTTTCTTTTTCTGTATCGTTCAAAAATCGTAAGAAAAAACCATGAATGTTCAGAAACGGAACACGCATGGCACAAAATAATCTGTTCTGATAGCGCTCCACATTCCGTGACAGCTCGCCGGATGTTCTCCGGCGATACAAGCGCTGCGCCCCAGGCAGGCCGCTTCGCTTTCGGCGGTATCCCCTTTTCCGCAGGACGGCTGCCTGGCCTTGCCCCGGGGTACTGATGTCTACCGCACCTCTATCAACAATATTCACAGTTCATTCACAATTTAAGATGACTTGATGGTATCACGGGACAGAAGCTTTGTCAAGACGGGAATTGTATTTGACAGGATGTGGCACGGCGGGCTATAGTAGGCTCGACAGGAGAACTCTGCTGGCTGTACCTGGCCCAACAGAATAAAGGAGAGAACATTATTATGAATAAACGGATAAACATGCAATACGGTCCGGATGGCGGAGGGCGCGGAAGCGAAGGGTACCCACGCCTGGGGAAACCGCTGTTTTTAATCGGCTTTATGGGGGTCGGCAAGAGCAGCATTGCGGCCCGGCTGGGCCAGCTGCTGGGGGTTTCGGCCCGGGAGATGGATGACTATATCGAGGCCCAGGTGGGGTTGTCCATCCCGGAGATCTTCCGCCAGCGGGGAGAGAACTTTTTCCGGGAGGTGGAGAGCGCTGCGGTGGCGGAACTGGGTGGTCAGGGCCCACAGGTGATCTCCTGCGGCGGTGGGGTTCCCCTGCGGCAGGGCAATGTGGATAACATGCGGGCCTGTGGCGTGATCGTGCTGCTGACGGCGGCACCGGAAACCATCTTCAGCCGGGTGCGGCACAATCAGAACCGCCCGCTGCTCGCGGGCAACATGAACGTGGAGTACATTGCCCAGCTCATGGAACAGCGCCGGGCGCGCTACCAGGCGGCGGCAGATTACCAGGTCAGCACAGATGGGAAAACGGTGGAGGAAATCTGCCGAGAAATCGTGGCGCGGCTGTCGGGGATGGCGGCGGAGTAAAAAGAGTCAAAAACAGCGCAGGAATTCCTGCAAAATCGGTGAAATTGTCCCTTGTTTTTTCAGCGTGCGTTGCCTATACTGAGGCCGAACAGACGGAGGGTTCCCATGCGGAGCAATCCCTTGCACGGGAGGGAATTTGCGGCAGTCGGAACCCCTGCGGACCTAGGTGCATATGCTGGGTTCTGACAGGAGGAATGTGGGATGGAACTGATTATTGCAGCCATTGAACAGGTGGGCATCGCGGCCTTTTCCATCAGCGGAGCGATCACCGGTATCCGCAAAAAGATGGACCTGTTTGGTGTGATTTTGCTGGGGATTGTCACCGCGGTGGGCGGAGGCGTCCTGCGGGACGTCATCATCGGAGAGACCCCGCCGGTGGCCTTTCGAAATCCCGGTTATACGGTCATTGCTTTTTGCGCTGCGCTGGTGATCTTTTTCCCCTGTGTGCGCTCCCTGCTCAACCGCAGGCAGCGGCTCTTTGACCTGATTTTGTTCTGGCTGGACACGGTTGGAATGGCAGTGTTTACCGTAGTGGGCATCCAGGGGGCTATGGCGGTGCTGGACTGGTACAACCCCTTTTTACTGGGCTTTGTGGGGGTGGTCACTGGCACCGGCGGCGGCGTGATCCGGGACGTTTTGGCCGGGGATATGCCGTCGATGTTTATGAAGCGCATCTATATTACCGCGTCCCTTCTGGGAGCCGTCACTTATATCTGGCTGCTGCCGGTGACGGAGGAGTGGCTGGCCATGCTGCTCTCTGTGGGACTGATCTGCCTGGTGCGGGCCCTTGCCTCCCGGTACCGTTGGAATCTGCCCCGGGCAAAAGCGTGAATAAATATGTAACAAAATGAAAACCGCCGCTCACCGTGAGAGGCGGTTTTTGTCGTTGTTGTCAGCGCTTGCTCAGAAAACTGCGTACAGCTGCAATGGGGACGTTGTGCTCTCTGGCGGCCCGGGCCAGGTCCTCAAACTCCGGTTTGGACTTTTCTGCTCCGAGGCCGGCGTAGTGCTTGATGCGGACGGGGCCATAGGGGGTGTCCGCCTGGGAGAAGCGGACCTGAAGGGGATAGCGCTCCGCTACCTGTTTGCGCACACCGGCCGTAGTGGTGTGGCGCAGCATCAGCCGGGCGAAGGCGTCGCTGTCCGCCACGGGGCAGGTGACGCAGAGGATGAT
>OMGY01003171.1_pt1 | contig 11405 bp, 9 predicted proteins | sample 1674461 | NCBI WGS metagenome assembly OMGY01 (sample SAMN05578579, study PRJEB25193) | human gut metagenome | biome: Human Microbiome; feature: human-associated habitat; material: feces | host: Homo sapiens | place: USA:Birmingham
TCATGCGGTAGGTGAGCGACGAGAGGGAAACAAAGTTGCGCTTTTTGTAGTAGAATTTTTCATCCTTCTGGAGTGTTTTGCAGAGCGTCACGCTGCCGGAGATGAAGAGCAGATACGTCGCTAAAATGACCATGATGACCGCGACGAAAAAGAGCAGGATCGCCGCCACGGGGTCCTTGATCGTCGCGGCGATATAGTACGCGCCAAGGAGCAGGACAAGGCCGGGGATCACGAGCAGCCACTGCGACTTCGGCGGCCTTTCGCCGACGTTTTCACTTTTCAGCAGCGCCGCGCCCTGCGCGTGCCTGAGTGACAGTACGCTGCGCGCATAGAGCAACGCGAAGATGAGGGCAAACGTGACGGCGCACTGCCTGAGCGCGTTCAAGCTCACCGAGAACGCGACGGCAGGGAGACCGAGCAGACGCAGCAGCACCGCCTGCGAAAGATAGGAGAGCAGCACGCCGAAGCCAAGCCCCGCGACGAGCGTGAACGCCGCGGCCATGAGCGTTTCCCAGAGGAGGATCGCGCCGAGCGCGCCGCGGTCCATGCCGAGCACGCTGTAGAGGCCAAATTCCTTCTTGCGGCGGCGCAGGAGAAAGCTATTTGTGTAGAAAAGAAACAGCGCGATGAATACCGATACGACGAACGAGCCGAGGTTCATCGTCATTGCGACCGCAGAGGTACCGGAGCCGTTCACCTTACCGTTGACCGTATAAAGCGCGGGCGTGGCGGCGAGGTACGCGATGACATACAGCATCGCTGCCATGAACGCGCAGGAGAGAAGGTAGGGCACATAGAGCCTTGCGTTTTTCTTAATGCCCATCCACGCAAGACGGGGGTAAAAGGTGGGCTTCATGCGCACTCGCCTCCCGTCTGCTGCTGTGTTTGCGCGTCGGCGATGCGCTGGTAGAACTGTGCGTCCGTGTCCTTGCCGCGCGTGAGTTCGAGCGAGAGCTCGCCGTCGCGCAGGAACAGCACGCGCGAGGCGCAGCTCGCCGCGCGCACGGAATGGGTGACCATCACGACCGTCTGCCCCGCATGGTTGATCTCGGCAAAGAGCTTCAAAAGCTCGTCCGTCGAGCGGGAGTCGAGCGCGCCAGTCGGTTCGTCGGCCAGCAGGATCTGCGGGCGGGTGATGAGCGCGCGGGCGACGGCGGCGCGCTGCTTCTGCCCGCCGGAGACCTCGTAGGGGTACTTTTTGAGCAGCGTCTCGATACCGAGGTCGCGGGCGAGCGGCGCGAGCCGGTCGCGCATCTCCGTGCGCGACTTGCCCGCGAGCACGAGCGGCAGGCAGATGTTATCCTCGAGCGAGAACGTGTCGAGCAGGCTGAAGTCCTGAAACACAAAGCCTAAGTTGTCGCGGCGGAAGGCTGCGGCGGTTTCTTCGGGAATCTCGGAGAGGTTCTTGCCGCCGAGCAGCACTGTGCCGCCGGTGGGCTTGTCGAGCGCGGCGAGGATATTGAGAAGCGTCGTTTTGCCGCTACCGCTCTCGCCCATGATGGCGACGTATTCGCCGCTTTCAACGGTGAAGCTGACATTTTTGAGCGCCTGGACCTTGCTGCCGCCAAAGCGCGTGGTGTAGGTCTTTTGAAGACCGGAAACAGTCAGGATCTGCATGAGGTGACTCCTTTCAAACGAATGAGATAGACGTTGACGGTTGACATAATCTTTGTTTTCGGAACATTCTGCCGTAAAAAGGGTGCAGAAAAGCAGCCGGAAAAGCGGAGGCTCTTCGCGGCTGCTTTTTCAGAAAATGCGTTACTCGAGATTCAGTTTTTTCGTCGTGAAGTACCACGTCACGGCGTAGCCTGCCGCGGCGAAGAGCAGTTCGCCGAACATCCCCCAGAGGAGCAGCAGTTCGACGCTCGCGGGCGCGCTGTAAACGTCCAGATTCATCCAGCGCGTGGAATCGGCGTTGAAGAACGCGCCGATCATGGCGATGGCGGTGAACTGTGCGACCTCGAAGAACACAAGCACAAGAACAGTTGTCCAGAGCGACTTGTGCTTATTGAAGCTGTAGCCGATGGAAAAGGCGGCGTACACCACGAGCGACGCGGCGGAGATCGTCATGACGAAGTTGCCGAGCAGCTCGAGCAAAATGAGCAGCGCGTGGCCGCGCAGCGAGGCGTCCATCTGAGAAAATGCCGTGAAGAAATCGACGAAGTTTTCCGGCACATAGCGAAGGGAAGCCCAGTCGGAGGCGGCGATCAGCAGAGAGAGAACGCCTACGAGGAACGCCGCAGCGTACCACACGGCGGAGACGATGAGCTTGGAGGCGAGCAGCTCATGCACGCTCACGGGGAGCGTCAGCGTGAGATAGCCCTCGTCCTTGAGCACATGGTCGCGCCAGCGGACGGCGGAGAGCACCAGCGGCGCAAGCCCCAGCGCACCAAGACCCACCATGAAGCCGATGACCAGCAGTACGCCGATGAGCTGTAAGAGCCAGGGAATGTGCCCGCCGTTCAGGAGCAGTTGAGAAAAACGCATCAGCGCCGTCAGCGCCAGCATTCCAAGAAAGACCGGCCACATGATGCGGCTGGTTGCGCGGAATTCATGTTTGATCAGTTTGCTCAGCATCTGAATACCTCCCGGAAGAGCTCGTCCACGCTCTTGCCCTTTTCATCTCGAATGGTCTCCACGCTCTCGTGGAGCATGACCTGCCCCTCACGCAGGAACACGACCTCGTCGAGCACCTGCTCTACATCGGCGATCAAATGCGTGGAGATGATGACCGCCGCGTCCTCGCTGTAGTTGCCGATGATCGTGCGCAGGATATAGTCGCGCGTCGCGGGGTCTACGCCGCCGATTGGCTCGTCAAGAAGATAGAGCTTAGCGTCGCGGCTCATCGTGAGGATGAGCTGCGTCTTCTCACGCATGCCCTTGGAGAGCGTCTTGATCTTCTGCGTGCGGTCAAGGCCGAGGTTCATCAGCATCGCTTCGGCCACACCGCGGCGGAAATCCAAGTAAAAATCACCGTAGTAGTCGAGCGCTTGCGCGATGCTCATCCAGCCGGGCAGCGTGTCGCGGTCGGGGAGATAGGAAACGATGGCCTTCGTCGCGCGCGACGGCTTTTTGCCGTCGATCAGGATATCGCCGCTTGTCGGCGTCAAAAGGCCGTTGGCGAGCTTGATGAGCGTCGTTTTGCCGCTGCCGTTGGGGCCGAGGAGGCCCACGATGTGACCCGGCTCGATCGTGAGATCGACGCTCCTGAGCGCTTCTCTGGCACCGTAGCTTTTGGTGAGCGCCCTACATTCTAAAATACTCATTCTTCATCCTCCTTTGCTCCCTCAATGAGGGAGATGATCTCCTGCCTGCCGCAGCCGAGCGTTTTCATCGAGCGAAGAAACTCGCTCACACGCTCGTCGGCAATGCGGAGTTTTGCGTTTACAATCATGTTTTCGTTTTCCGTGACGAACCGTCCCGCCGTGCGCTGGGAAAAGACCAGCCCCTCGCGCTCAAGCTCCGTGAGCGCGCGCTGCACGGTGTTGGGGTTGACGCCGGCTTCCAGCGCCAGCTCGCGCACCGAGGGGAGCTTTTCGCCCGGAGCGTAGATGCCCGAGACGATGGCCTCCGTGAGGCGCTGCGTCAGCTGGGAGTAGATCGGTTGGTCATTGCGAAAGTTCCATTCCATCGTGACCCTCCTTTGTATCACTGTATTAAGTAATTAGTACAATAATACATCGAGCAGCGTTTGTCAATGGGTTTTCGAAAAAATCTCAAAAATTTCTACAAGGAGAAAAACGTGAAACCGGCACAAAAATGTGAAACAGATGTTGCATTTCACGGAAAATGTGGTATCATAGATTCGAACAAATGTTGGAAGGGGCGCACGACGATGGAAAAATTATCCAGAATGCAGCAGCGTGTGTACGATTACATTGAAGAGAGCATCGCCTTACACGGCTATGCGCCCTCTGTGCGCGAGATCGGCGAGGCGCTGGGGCTCAAGTCGCCCTCCACCGTCCATTTCCACATCAAGCATTTGCAGGAGATGGGACTCATCGAAAAGAGCGCGGGCAAGGGCCGCGCCATCACGCTCAAAAAGCAGCCGCAGGAAGCGCCTGCCGCCCCCGTGCAGCAGGTCGATGAGAGCGGCGAGCTTTCCTCACGCCGCCGCGTGCCCATCGTCGGCAATGTCGCCGCCGGCAGCCCGATCCTGGCGCAGGAGTGCATTGAGGATTACCTGACGTTTGACACCGGTGGACACGATGACGAGTATTTCGCCCTGCGCGTGCGCGGCGAGTCGATGCTCGGTGTCGGCATCCTGCCGGACGATCTTGTTGTCGTCCACCGCCAGTCTATCGCGCAGAACGGGCAGATCGTCGTCGCCCTGATCGGCGACGAGGCCACGGTCAAAACGCTCAAGCGCAAGGGGAGCGAAGTCTGGCTCCTGCCCGCAAACCCGGACTATCAGCCCATCGACGGGCGCGAGAGCACGATACTCGGCCGCGTCGTCGCCGTGGTGCGCCAGTATTAAAGAAAAAGCGCGCCGCCGCGAAGCATTTATAAAAAGCAAAACCGACCGATGGTTATCATCGGTCGGTTTTTACATCAGGATTCAGAGGTCTTCCGCCGCGCGGGAGAGGGAGCGGCGCGTTTCAAAGCCGTCGGGGTAGCGCTTTTCAAGCTTATCGAGGTTAGCCTGCAAAATGTCGCTGAGCGAAAGGTCCAGCGCGGTGGCGGCCTCGGCAAGATACCATGCAATGTCGCCAAGCTCCTTGGCAAGGTGCTCTTTGTCGAGCGTATGCCCCTGCGCCAGCCATTTCTTCACGATGTCGATCGCCTCGCCCGACTCTCCGCAAAGCCCCATGACGCTGTTGATGAGCACGTCCTTTTTCTCGAGCGCGGGGTTCAGCGTCGTCATTGCGCGTTTCTGGTATTCGTTTGCATCCATGACCTCTCTTCCTTTCGCAAAGATTCTGCGCCTCTATCCCTTGTCGAAGGTCACCGTCCAGTTTTCAAGGCCGTAGAACGGTGAGGATACGGTAGGGGTCAGGCCGTCGATAAGGCCGTCCGGCGTCAGCACGGACGCGGTCTTGAAGACGATGGGCGCGATGGGGGCATTCTGCCCGAGATGGCGGAAGAGCACACTTGCGGTCTGCGCCGTCTCATTTGCGAGGAATGCATCAAGCAGCGCATCGCACTGTTCGTCGGCGTAGCGCCCATAATTGAGCGCACCGCCGGTTCGGACGAGGGAGGAAATGTCCCAGTCCGCCGTCAGGCGGACTTCAGCGAGATAGAGGTCGAAGTTTCCGCCCTCCAGCGCGGCGAGATAGTCGCTCCATGGCAGCGCACGCACGGTGAAGCTCAGGCCGCCGCCCGTCAGCGCGCGGCTCAGATACTCCGCGATGGAGACCTTGAACGAATCGCTCTCGCTGACGAGAATGGTGAGCGAGCGGGGATGATCCTCTGATACGCCAGACGCTTCAAGCGCTGCGGAGAGCGCGGGGGCTGCAAGCGTTGTGGAAAGCTTCTCAGGATAGAGTGCGGCGCGCGGCGAGAGGGGGAAGCGCGCGCTCTCGGCGTGGCCTGCAAGATAACCCGCGGCTACAGTGTCGCGGTCGATGGCGGCGGTGAGGGCGGCGCGCAGCTCGGCGGTTGCTGTCAGCGTGCGCTGCGTGTTGAAGCCGAGGTAGATCATATTCGCCGTCGCATAGTCAGTGACGGCGGTGTTTGCACTGCGAAGGTCGCCCGCGCCGCCGGTCAGGTCGGCGGCGCGCAGATGCACCTCGCGCGAGGAGAAGAGGTAGGACGCCGTGTCGTCGTCCTTGACCTCGCGCAGCTCGATGCGCTCGAGCGGCAGGCTCGCTTTCTGCCACCATTCGCCGCTGCGCTTGAGGCACGCGCCGCTGCCGTCCGTCACAAAGAGATACGGCCCCGTGCCGAGCGGCACGCTGTTCTTTTCGGAGCCCGCGCGCACGATGGGAATGTCCAGCAGCGCGGGGAAGGCGCTGTTTCCGCGCGTGAGCGTTACAACGAGCGCGCCGTTTGATGCGCGCATCGAGGCGACGGAGGCGAAGCGCGCGCCGTAGCGTGCGCTCTCCTGCGCGCGGCGGAGCGTTGCGAGCACGTCGCTTGCCGTCAGGCTGCTGCCGTCGGAAAAGCGCGCATCCTCGCGCAGATAGAAGGTGAAGGACGTGCAGTCGTCGTTGTGCTCATAGCGGCTGCACAGGACATTTTGCGGCGTGAATGACTCGTCCAGCGCAAAAAGTCCCTCGTAGAGCAGCGCGCCCACCGTTTGCTGCATCCCGTCCGGGCAGGTGATGGGGTCAAGCGTTACATTCTGAAGATAGGGCAGGGCAAAGACCGTGATGGGCGTGAGCGAATTGTCGGCGTCCTCCTGCGTTTCGTCGGGGGACGGCGTCTCCCAGAAATCCTTTTCCTCCTCCGCCTCGTCCGAGCTCCAGCAGCCCGAAAGCGACAAAAGCAGCGCGAGCGCGCAGAAAAGAAGCGAAATGCGGCGCATCATCGCGCTTCCCCGGTCAGGCAGATGACGCCGGCCATGCCGCCGCGCTTATCGCCCATCGCGCGGTGCGACCAGTAACGCTCGGGGTGGCACTTCGTGCAGTCGGGGTGCACGTCCACGCGCGCAGGATCGATGCCCGCGCGCAGCAGCCACAGGCGGTTGATGCCCTTGAGGTCGATGAGGTATTTTTCCCCGCGCTGCTCGATGCGCTCGTCAACGGCGGGGTCGAGCAGCGCCTTAAAGGTGTGCGCCACGTCCTCGCCGACCTCGAAGCAGCACTTGCCGATGCTCGGGCCGATGGCGGCGCGCAGCGTGTAGGGGTCTGCGCCGTAATAGCTCATCATCGTCACGGCCGTTTTGAGCGCGATGCCGCTCGCCGTGCCGCGCCAGCCCGCGTGCACCGCGCCGATGCAGCGCGTGCTGGGATCGTAGAGCGTGATGACGCAGCAATCCGTCCCGTAGGCGAAGAGGGGGAGGTTGGGCACGTTCGTGATGAGCGCGTCGCCGTCGTCGAGCCGCTCATCCCAGAGGAGCTTGCCCGCGTCCTCCTCGCGCGCCACGCAGACGTGGTCGGAGTGGATCTGGCGGCAGGCCACGGCGCGGGATGCATCGAAGCCGACGGCCGCGCCGAGGCGGCGGTAGTTTTCGAGCAGATTCTCGTTCGTGTCGCCGTGGTGGTCGGCGAAGTTGAGAGAGTCGAAGGGGGCGGGGCTTACGCCGCCGTGGCGCGTGGTAAAGGCGTGCACCACGCCGGGTACGGCGGAGATGGCGTCGGAGGTGTCAAAAATAAGGCCGCCGACATTGTGTTCGGTAAAGGACATGAAAAAGCCTCCTTTTCTTTTTGGGAAGGGGGCTGCTCTCCTTCGGGAAAGAGAACAGCCCCCTTGCATTCCGATCATGCTGCTTTGCAGATCATCTGCCGCAGCACTGCTTGTACTTTTTGCCGCTGCCGCAGGGGCAGGGGTCATTGCGGCCGATCTTTTGTACCTTGCGCGGCTGCTTTTTCACCGTGCCGTCGCCGGAGGTGGAGGCGACCATGCCGTCGGCCACGCGCTCGCGCTTGACCTCGCCCTCAGTCTTGATGCGGGCGGAGAAGATACGGCGCACCGTGTCGCCCTGAATGGCGGAGATCATATCCTCAAACATCGAGAGGGATTCCTGCTTGTAAACGTCGATGGGCTTGTTGTTGCCGTAGGATTGCAGGCGGATGGCCTGTCGCAGCTCGCTCATCGCGTCGATGTGGTCCATCCAGTATTCGTCGACCACGCGCAGCAGCACCACGCGCTCCAGTTCGCGCATGATGGGCGAGGTGACGGCGGCTTCCTTGGCCTCATAGTAATTCTCCGCCGCCTCATAGAAGCGCTCGGTCAGATCCTCTGCAGAAAGACCGGAGAGGGTGGAAGCATCCACCGCGCCGCGCGGGAAGTAGGTGCCCTCGCAGCTCTTGAGCGCGTCGGCGCAGTGCTCCTCGTCGCTCTTGTCGTGCTCGCCGAAGGCGAAGGCGACCTGACCTTCGATGCTCGAGCGCAGCATGTTGAGGATCGTGGGCTTGATGTCCATGCCGTCGAGCACCTGCTTGCGCTGGCCGTAGATGATCTCGCGCTGCTTGTTCATCACGTCGTCGTATTCGAGTGTGCTCTTGCGGTACTGGAAGTTGCGGGACTCAACGCTCGTCTGCGCGTTTTCGATGGCCTTGGAGAGCGTCTTATTTTCAATGGGCGTATCCTCGTCGAGGTTGAAGCGCTCCATCAGATTGGTGATGCGCTCGCCGCCGAAAAGACGCAGCAGGTCATCTTCGAGCGAGAGGTAGAAGCGCGTTTCACCCGGGTCGCCCTGACGGCCGGCACGGCCGCGCAGCTGGTTGTCGATGCGGCGGGAATCGTGGCGCTCGGTGCCGATGATGAAAAGACCGCCCGCCTCGCGGACCTTGTCCGCCTCGCCGGAGATCTCCTCGCGGTGCTTTTCCAGCGCCTTTGCGAACATCTCGCGCGCGTCGAGGATCTCCTGATTGTCCGTTTCGGCGTAGCCGGTCGCCTCGGCGATCAGCTCGTCGGAAAGGCCCGCCTTGCGCAGGTCGTTTTTCGCCATGTACTCGGCGTTGCCGCCAAGCATGATATCGGTACCGCGGCCTGCCATGTTCGTTGCGACCGTGACCGCGCCGAGCTTACCCGCCTGCGCGACGATCTCGGCTTCCTTTTCGTGGTTCTTTGCGTTCAGAAGGTTGTGCTTGATGCCCTCGCGGGAGAGAAGGTAGGAAAGCTTTTCGTTCTTCTCGATCGACACCGTGCCGACCAGCACGGGCTGGCCCTTGGCGTGGCACTCCTTCACCTGCGCGATGACGGCACGGTACTTTGCCGCCTCGGTCTTGTAGACAACGTCGGGATCGTCGATACGGGCGAGGGGACGGTTCGTCGGCACTTCGATGATATCGAGGTTGTAGATGGTGCCGAATTCCTCTTCCTCGGTGAGCGCCGTACCGGTCATACCGGAGAGCTTGCCGTAAAGGCGGAAATAGTTCTGGAACGTGATGGTCGCAAGGGTCTTGCTCTCGCGCGCGACCTCCACATGCTCCTTGGCTTCGATGGCCTGATGCAGGCCATCGCTGTAGCGGCGGCCGAACATCAGTCGGCCGGTGAACTCGTCGACGATGACGACCTGACCGTCCTTGATGACGTAGTCGATGTCGCGCTTCATCGTGCCGTGGGCCTTGATGGCCTGATTGATGTGGTGCGCGATGGTGGAGTTTTCAGGATCGGAGAGGTTTTCAAGGCCGAAGAACTCCTCGGCCTTCTTCACGCCGCGCGCGGTGAGCGTCGCGGTCTTGGCCTTTTCATCGACGATGTAATCCGCGTCGATGTTGACGTCCTCTTCCTCTTTGTCGTCGCTCTCGGCGATGACCTTCTTGCGGAAGCCGCGTACAAGGTTTTCCGTGCGGGAATACATCTCCGTAGACTTTTCGCCCATGCCAGAGATGATGAGCGGCGTGCGCGCCTCATCGATCAAAATGGAGTCGACCTCGTCGACGATGGCGAAGGCATGTCCGCGCTGGACGAGCTCGCTTGCGTAGATGGCCATGTTGTCACGCAGATAATCAAAGCCCATCTCGTTGTTCGTGCCGTAGGTGATGTCGGCAGCGTAGGCCGCGCGGCGCTCCTCGCTCGTGAGATCATGGACGATGAGACCGACGGTGAGGCCGAGGAAACGGTGCACCTTGCCCATCCACTCGCTGTCTCGCTTGGCAAGGTAGTCGTTCACGGTGACGATGTGCACGCCGTTGCCGGTCAGGGCGTTTAAGTACGCGGGCAGCGTTGCCACCAGCGTTTTGCCTTCACCGGTCTTCATCTCGGCGATGCGGCCCTGATGCAGCACGATGCCGCCGACGAGCTGCACGCGGTAGGGGTAGAGCCCCAGCACGCGGCGGGAGGCCTCGCGCACGGTGGCGAAGGCTTCGGGCAGGATGTCGTCGAGCGTTTCGCCGTTTGCAAGGCGCTCTTTGAACTCCGGCGTCTTTGCCTGAAGCTGCGCGTCGCTCATGGCTTCATACTGAGCGGCCATCGCCTCGATCTTGTCGGCGATGGGATAGATGCTCTTGAGCTCGCGGTCGCTGTAGGAACCGAACATTTTGCTAAAAAGACCCATATCATAAAACTTCCTTTCGTGGGAGCATAGTAACACGCCTACAAGTATAGCATCCCTCCGCACGATATGCAAAGGAAAATTTGCCGTACAATATGAATGGACTGTAAATAAATTCCGCCGCCGCGCCGCGCACGGCTTGCGCTTTGCATTGCCGCTGTGGTAAAATGCAAGACGAGATATCATGGTAAAGAGACAAAGTGCCCTCCGACGGCGGAGGACGGGGAAGAAGTTTTTCACATTCGGTCTAAGGAGGACTGACGTATGAAACTGCACTTTTACGGGGCCGACCGCTGCGTGACGGGCTCGAGCCACTGCTTGGAGATCAACGGCAAGAAGATCCTCGTCGACTGCGGATTGCAGCAGGGACGCGATGAGATGGACAACCGCTACCTCGCCTTTGCGCCCGGCAGCATCGACATCCTGCTCGTCACCCACGCGCACATCGACCACACCGGCCGCATCCCGCTGCTGGTGAAAAACGGCTTTCACGGCCGCATCCTCACAACGCGCGTGACGGCGGACCTGATGAAGATCATGCTGCTCGATTCCGCCCACATTCAGGAGAGCGACGCGGAGTATGAAAACCGCAAGGGCCAGCGCGCGGGACGCGAGCACGTTGAGCCGCTCTACACCGAGCAGGACGCGCTGGACGTTTTCAAATATGTTACGACCTGCGAATATGAGGAAACGGTCGAGCTTTGCGAGGGCGTGCGCGCGGTCTTTACCGACGCGGGGCATCTGCTCGGCTCGGCGTCCATCACGCTCGAGCTTGAAGAAAACGGCGTACATAAGACGCTCGTCTTCTCCGGAGATATCGGCAATGTCGACCAGCCCATCATCCGCGACCCGAAGCTCCTCAAAAAGGCGGATTACGTCGTGATGGAATCGACCTACGGCGACCGCAACCACACCGAGGTCTGGAGCTATACCGACGAGCTTGCCGAGATCATCGACGAAACGATTGGCAAGGGCGGCAATGTCGTCATTCCGTCGTTTGCTGTCGGGCGCACGCAGGAGCTTTTGTACTTCATCCGCGAGATCAAGGACCAGAAGCTCGTCAAGTCGACGCCGAACTTCCCCGTGTACATCGACTCTCCCCTTGCCAAGGCGGCGACGACCGTCTTCTGCGGCGATCTGCACGGCTATCTCGATGAGCAGGCGCTTGAGCTTGTCAAGGACGGCACGCATATGTTCACCTTCCCCAACCTCAACCTTGTTGAGTCGAGCGAGGAATCGAAGATGCTGAACATGGACACGACGCCCAAGGTCATCATCTCCGCCTCCGGTATGTGCGACGCGG
>OMGY01003178.1_pt1 | contig 11384 bp, 10 predicted proteins | sample 1674461 | NCBI WGS metagenome assembly OMGY01 (sample SAMN05578579, study PRJEB25193) | human gut metagenome | biome: Human Microbiome; feature: human-associated habitat; material: feces | host: Homo sapiens | place: USA:Birmingham
GAAGCCTGAAATGTTCATATGCAAGCAAAATCCTATGCCGCTGGCTAAAACGTCACGTTGCGCATATACATTCCTGCCATAGGGCTTATAAAAAACCTTAATTTCGCCGGAAACGTTGCTTTTGTATACCGCTGCGGTTTATTTACATGAGGTGTGCAATCAAAATGGCTGGCGGGGCCTAAGAGGCGAAAAACGTAAGCGCTGAATAAAGAAAACTGCGGTATTTTGAGGTGGGAAGAATAACTTCCCCTCACCCCTTCTCCTCCCCCTCCCCTCTTTTCTCCCCCTGCCCTTTTGCGGCCGCAAAGCCGATGCTTCCGCGCATCCAACCGGCGGGCATCGCCGCAGTTACGCCCATTATTTGCCTGATATTCCATTTTTATTATTCCTGTATTTTGATATATGCGTCTATTGAAATTTTCTGACTGAATTGCATGGCCTGGGCAAATATATTGCTTATTCTCCATCGCTATGTGAGTTCCGCCGCTTTCTATCCTGGATCTTCAGAAATGCCCCATCGCCTGTTCCCCCGCCTTATCCTCCTCTATCCTATACCCAATACACTCCCCTGCCTTTTTCGCATTCGTTCCTGCTATGTCTGCATATTGCACACGGTACCCGCTACGCCAAAATTTCATATTTGTATACTTATACCTATTAATTCTGCTTCGGAAATTTATCATAGATTATCAAAGCACTTTTCCCCTTCAGGTGTCCTATAAAATCCCATAAAACTTGATATTGCACCTTTATGCGGTATTTCTATCTCATATACACGCGGGGCATACCTCCGCCTCTATGTTGGTTATTTCCTTTCCGGTGACTAAGCATTCTGGGAATTTCACCCGCCTTGCTGGGATATATAGAACAACCTGTGCCGGTATTGTAGTGCGAATACCTGTCATATTTACGCCGGTAACTGTAGTTTATGTATATTACTTCATTTTCCATTCTGCGTAAAACCTTATTGTTCTTTGGTTATGCAGCCGGCAAACCGTCTCCATTACAGCACCTAGGTTTTATTTACCTGAACTTTTTGTTGCCTGCCCCCGATAGAACCAGCAGTTTGATTATCCCTTAACAAAAATAAACAAGCCCCCATGAGCTATGCTCATGGGGGCTTCATGCAAATATTAAGCTTCAATTAATCTTCAAGATGGAAATCCTTTTCTATCTGCTTAACTTCGTCGTCATTAATCATAACTATATCGCCCAGCTGAGCGCAGGAAATTATGGAACGCGCAGTAAATTCCGCGACCTCCAGCTTATCAAAGGCATTGATTAAGCTGGAACCCGTTACTATTATGCTGTCGTTCTCCAGCATTATCATGGGAACGCTGGGAGCAAAGGTCTCGGCCGTTTCCAGTATATTGGTAAAGCTGTAGCCAAAGGGCAGCTTCTTGGCCTTGCGAAGCTGTATATAGCTTTCGGGAATGGTGCGCGCGTCAAACTCAACGTCTGTTACGGCAAAAGCCATTATATACTGCGGATAGGCAATAATGATAGAATTAATTTCCGGATGCTTTTCATATATGGTCTTATGCAGGATAGTTGAGCGGCTGGGCTTCTTGCCGTCCTCGCATCTGCCGTTCTTTATAAGCACCAAATCTTCCGGCTCAATATAGCCTCTGTCCACCCAGTAAGGAGTTATTATAAACGAGCCGTCGCTTAATCTCTGGGAAAAAGTTCCCTGAGTGGAGCCGATAAGACGCTGTCTGTAAGCACGGTGAACCATGCGGCACATTTCCCGTCTCACAGCCTTTTCTTCGCTGGTATGCACTTTAGGAACAAAGGTATCCAGCATAGGATAGCTGCGTGAGCCAGAAAGCTCTATCTGCTGCTGGGTAAGACCGCGGGGCTGGCCTATGCGCAGCGCGTCAACCTGCAATTTAGCGCAGTGCTCAAAAGTCTCAAACACCATAAACGCGCTGAACATGTCCTTGTCGCCTACAACTACGCCGTGATTCCACATCATAACGGTATTATAGCCCGCTTCAAACTGTTCGGCTATCCGGTCCCCTAAAGCCTTGGAACCAGGCACCTCATATCCGGCTATGCCCACCTCGCCTACAACAAGAGCCGCGTTAGGAACAAGGCGCACATCGGGCACCTTGCGTACAAGGCTGAAAGCTACGCATGCCGGCGGATGCGCATGCAGCACGGCCTTAATATCCGGCCTTATTTTATAAATATGCTGATGGAAGGGCAGCTCAACAGACGGCGTATGGATACCTATAATTGTACCGTCCGGCTTTACCTGCATGATATCCTGCCGGGTCAAGGAGCCTTTGTCAATACCGCTGGGAGTTATCCAGATATCCCCGTTATCGTCCATTATGGACAAATTTCCTCCCGAAGTAGTGGTTAGACCATTCTGGTATATTCTTTCCATGAACATAACCAGTTGATCTGCAGGGTGCATCAACTCGAATTTCATTTTTATACCCTCTTTCTTTTTTCTCTCGTCATATATTATATCCAATTTATCATAGCTTGGCAAATGAATAAGGCAAAAATTTATCCTTTATGAGCTGTTTTTAATATAAATCAGGCAGCTTTGATTTATAAATATTAAATGCAAGTTAAGTACAAATAAAAAGTGCAAAAATTTTTAATTATTACCGTCTGTAAATGACGTCGATGCCTTTATCGCAGGTGTCAAATCTATATACTCGCCCCAGCTTAAGCTTTGAAACCGCATCAGCGGCGGCAGAGGCAGTTTCCGCATCCTCATACACGCCGTAAACCAGCGCGCCCGAACCTGTCATCATTGCCCCGACCGCTTTATTTCTTAACAGTTCTTCCTTAATACGCACTATTTCAGGACATAAGGAGGCTGTAACATATTCCAGGGAATTACCCATACGGCCCGCCAGTTCTTTTATATCTCCGGCCATAATAGCTTTATATACCGCATCGTTATCGGGAAAGCTGCGGCATTCCGCCATATTAAAACGTGAGAAAACTGTTCGTGTGCTGGCGCCTGTCCGCGGCATAACGCCGATTAAATTATAGTGCTGCGGACAAATCAGCCTTTCTACTTTTTCCCCTATACCCCTTACCCTTCCGAGGCCCCCGGCCAGCATAAAAGGCACGTCTGCACCTATTCCAGCACCTATCTCAGCCAGTTTCCTGCCTGAAAAGGGCCGTCCGTAAAGCTCATTCAGGCCGTATAGCACTGCGGCGGCGTCTGCGCTGCCTCCCCCCATGCCGGCGCATACCGGAATATGCTTCTGTATATCTATCCGGCAGGCCTCCCGTTCATTTAATTCGTCATAAAAGCATGCGGCGGCTTTATACGCTATATTCCTTTCGCCATTAAGCACAAACCGGCCGTAAGTCTGCACCCGTATTCCCTTAAAAGGAACGCGGGTTATACGGACGCGGTCAAACAAAGTTACGCTGGAGAGAAGCATATCCAGCTCATGATATCCATCTTCTCTTTTGCCAACCACTTTAAGCGTCCAGTTTATTTTTGCGTGTGCCTTTAATAAAATACTTTCCATATCTATATTCCAATTAACTGTAATGAATGTACACTAACTATAATACATTTAGTCATATTATACATTTGTAGCATGCAGTTGTAAAGAGGTGTATTAAGGGCTATTGCAGTAAAACAATGAATTGCAAAGAATTTGATTTAATACGGCTTGTCTGATATAATGCATTTTAAGACAAATAATAAGGAAGTATTGAATATATGATAACTGCCAGATGGACTATGGGCACTTCTAATATGCAGGATGCCCGGCTGATACGGACTAAAGTTTTTATAGAAGAACAGGGATTTTCTGAGCAAAACGAATTTGATGATATAGATGAAATCGCTCTGCACGTCATTATATATAAGGATGATAAGCCCTGTGCAACCGGACGGCTTTATTATAAACAGGGTTATAGAATAGGGCGCATTGCCGTATTAAGGGAAGAGCGCGGAACGGGGCTTGGGGACTTGACCGTTCGCATGCTGCTTTTTAAAGCTTTTGAGCAGGAAGCAGAAGAAGTAACCGTCACCGCACAGCTCCAGGCGCAGGGTTTTTATGAAAAATTCGGCTTTGCTCCTACAGGGGAGCAGACGACAGACGAAGGAGTACCGCATGTAATAATGACGGTTACGCCGCAGACCGCCCGTTTAGCCGGTCAATGCCAAAACTGTGCAAATAAAGAAGGGTGCAGCTTAAAAAATAATTAATCCCGGGTATTGACATTTGACATATTGTCACATATAATAAGCGTATGAGCTCATAAAATAGGTGTTTCTATTGAAATGCTTATTTTTTTACACGCGTTTGTGACATATCGTCACATTTCCCAGGAGTACCTATCCATTTTTATATTTGAAAGGAGGAAGCTTTGCAAAACTAAGCAAAGCAATAATTATGGATTATATTCTGCAAAAAGAATACGACAATTTGGAGAAGGTGCTTTACCAATTTAACACGCTTATAGACGACGTTAAGGCGCTTGAGAGAGAAATCCAAGTACTGGAGCGGCAAGGCGCCCCAGCGGGCTATACTGCCCGCTCCGCTGAATGCGCCCGCAGCAATTACTCCAGCCTTAACGCCCATATGCTTTGTACGAGGCTGGAGGTATTATTAGGACGGCATGAAATGCTGCTTAAGGCAATAGAAGAAGTAAGCGAGCTGCTTGCCCCTCTCAAGGGTACGCCCGGCGGCAGGTTCATTTATCTTAGATATTATCTGGACCTATCCGCGAACGAATGCTGTTCAGTGCTGAAAATTTCACGCAGGCAGTTTTTTCGCATACGGCTCAAGACACTGGACAGGCTTATACTGGCAATGCGCAGAACAGAAACAGGCAGGCTGCTGCTTCTATGCGGGCCTGAAGCTGTAGCGCATAGATATCTTAAATAATTAGCTTATAACCGGCGGGTTGAGCCCAAAAAGGCGGAACAGGGCCGCAGCGTCGGCGGCCGAAGGCCGCCTGGCCGAGCGGAACGCTCGGCCCACGGCTGGCAAAGCCAGCCGGACGCTGCGGCCCTGTTCCGCCTTTTTGGGCTCAGGCTCTGCCCCGCCCGCTTTGCGGGCGGGGCAGAGCCTCAGGGTCCCCCTGCGCCCAACGGGCGCAGGGGGACCCTGAGGCATAAAAAACAATATCAAGGGGGGAGGGGGCGGCGCGGAGCCCGGCTGAAAGCCGGGCCTGCGGCAGCGCTTACGCGCTGCCGCAGGATTTTTCCGCTCCCCAAAAGGGGAGCGGAAAAACTCCGCGCCGCCCCTCCCCCCCTTGATAGTGTTTTTTCCCTCCTTTACCCTCAGATTACAAGGAACTATACGCCTCAAGACGGGACAATTCCTTCATTTTCCGCGTTATCCTCAATGGGCGTACTACCCGGTACGCTTTCTTCGTTGCCTTGAAAATAAAGAAACCTTCTCCGTTTGAGGCCGTAGAGGCAGAACGCAAAATTTTGTGCCGGGTAAAGCGCGCTTGAGAAACATATACCATCCGTACATGGAGCCAAAGCAGCGCAGCAGGACGCAAATTTTATGCCTTCGGACAGTCTTCCTTGCAAACTGGGGTAATTAAAAATAAAATAAGCATAATCTATTGCGTTTGCCCCAGCTTTTGATATATAATATAGGCTAAATTCGGGTATTAAAAATACTTTAGCAGGAGAAGAAAAAATGACAAATACAAATTTACTGGCTTACTGCGAATACACCTGCAATCCTCTGGGCGTAAACAGTAAGACACCCCGTTTCAGCTGGAAACTTACCAATTACCCTGGAATGCAGACCAATTACAGGGTGCGCGTTGCACAATCCGCCGAAGCTCTTAACAATGACGATCTGCTCTGGGATACCAAAATAGCAGCCGGTTCTGAAACCAAGTGCCGCTACGCTGGCCCTGAGCTGGAAAGCGCCCGCCTTTATTATTTCGATATACAAATATGGTGCGGCGATAACAGCTTTAAAAGCGATACATATTATTTCCTTACCGCTTTATATAATCAAGAGGACTGGCAGGGCCGCTTCATAGGCTTCAAAGATTATAAAAAGCGTGAGAATTACATGCTGGTGAAAAAATTCCGCATACGCAAGAATCTGGAACACGCTTACGCATATATCTGCGGTCCCGGCTACAGCGAGCTTTATTTAAATAGCTGCAAAATAGGCGATAACGTCCTGGAACCGGGCTGGACAGATTATAACCGGCGGGTACTCTATTCAGTATACGACGTCACCCAAAACATAAAAAAAGGCGCTAATCTTATTTCGGTCATGCTGGGCGAGGGCTGGCTGGGTCATGAACATAAATTTTTCATGCAGACTTTTGGAACTAATCCTTCCTGGCTGGGCAATCCCTGTCTGCTTATGAATTTAAAGCTGTTCTATTCGGACGGCACATCCGAAACCATTTATACAGATGAAGGCCTAAAATGGTATGCCGCAAAAGGTCCCGTAATTATGAACAACATATATGACGGAGAAACCTATGACGCGCGCCTGGAAATAACTCTGCCTGAAGCAGAGGATTTCCGCGCCGAAGCGCCCTTCTCCCCCGCAATAGCCGTTGAAGGTCCCAAAGGAGAGCTTTACCGCGACCTGCTCCCTCCCATTAAGCGCTTTGAAAAGCTGCGCGCCCGCACAGTTTACCGTCCAACGGCCGATTCCATGACTATAGATTTCGGCAAAAATATAGCTGGTTGGGTAAAACTGCGGGTCCGGGGTGAAGCCGGTTCAAAAATTGTTGTAAAATTTGCTGAAACCATTAACCCGGATTTCTCGGTCAACCAGGAAAACCTGCGTACTGCACGGGCGACGGACGAATACATACTTAAGGGGGAGGGCATTGAAGAATATGAACCCCGCTTCACTTATCACGGCTTTAGGTATGTGCAGATTTTCGTGCAGAGCAACAGTTCGCTTTTAAATGCCACGGCGTACCGGGTAAACAGCAGCGTAAACAGAACTGGCTGGTTCAGCTGCGACAACCAGATGCTTAACGATATTTATGACACCATCGTGTCAACCGAGCGCAACAATCTGCATTCGGTTCCTACCGACTGCCCCCAGAGAGACGAGCGTCTCGCCTGGATTAACGATATGACAGTTCGGTTTGAAGAAGCCATGTATAACTACGATATGCTGTTATTCTATGAGAAATGGCTGCGGGATATAAAGGACGCCCAGGACGGCGGACAGAACGGCGAAATCGGCGACACTGCGCCATATTTCTACGGCGGGCGTCCGGCTTTCCACGTAAGCAGCGTATATGTGCTGCTCCCCTATTTTATCTATCTGTTCTATAATGATGATACCGCCCTTAAAGAGCATTACCAAGGCATGAAAAAATATACCGATTTTATGCTCTCCCAACTGGACGGCCGCGGGCTGGTTTCCAGCATGTTTGTAGGCGAATGGGCGCCCCCGCTTTCTGAAAGCGCTTTCAGCACTACCTGGGACGCTCTTCCGGCCAATATAGACAATCAGCTTGTGACCACCTGCTATCTCTATTACTGCCTGACCATAATGCAGAAGTCGGCCGAATATCTGGGACTGGACAGCCAGAGCCAGTTATACGCCCAAAGAGCGGTTGAATTAAAGGATAATATTAATTCCGCCTTTTTTGACCGCAACGGCTATTATGTGCCCTTCTCCCAGGGTTCAAACGTCTTCCCTATGTTCCTGGGCATAATCCCCTCCGGAGCAGATTACCTTATAGCTAATATGCTCATAGAGGATATAGTGCAGGAAAACCAATGCCACGTTACTACGGGCAGCCAGCTCACCAAATATCTTTTTGAGGTGCTTAACCTCATAAAACGGAACGATATAGGAGTACAGATACTGTCAAGAACCGATTACCCCAGCATAGGCTATATGCTGGCAAACGGCGCAACCAGCCTCTGGGAACGCTGGGAGAATACCACGGGGGACACTATGAACTCACACAACCATCCCATGCAGGGCGCCTTCTGCCCCTGGTTCTTTAAGGCTCTGGCAGGTATTATCCCCTATACTCTGCCCTATAAAGGCTACATAACCATAAGCCCTGATTTTACTACCGCGCTCAACAAGGTTCAGGCCTGCGTAGAGCTGGCAAACGGCAAAGTCACCAGCCAGTGGGAGCGCCGGGACGGCACGGTTACATTCAATTTGTCCCTGCCCTTTAATACCAAAGCGCGCGTTATCATACCCCTGCTTGGCCTGGAGCCCTCTCAGCTTTCAATGAACGGAAGCGGCTATACCGGAAAAGCGGTAAACGGCACAGCCGAATATATGCTGGAGGCCGGTGAGTATACCTTTAAGCTGGGATAGATAATTCAATGGGGATACAAAAGCAGGCCCGCGCAACGAACTGCAAAGCAAGAATGATAAAACCACACCAAGGTTATTGTTCAGCGGATGGGTCATTACCAGCAGAAATGCATTGTTCTCTGATTGTATTGCCTATATAAAAAAACTATAAAAACAATCCGCCCTTATCAGGCTCATATGCTGCCGGATAGGAGCGGATTGTTCAATACAAAATATAATACCCGGAGGTTGTACTATTTAAAATTCGCCGGATGTTAAAAATAGAAAACCGCCCATAATGATGAGGTCCCATAACGAAGGTTTTGAAAACAAGTGGTAAAGACAATCGGTACGGTATATTGCAGAAAAATCTAAAACTGAATTTGGAGGAAACTTCAATGAAATCATTATTTGAACAAATGGGCGGCGCTTATACACTGCAAGGCGACTATTACTTACCGAATCTCACTTTACCCGCCGAAGAAAACAAGATCATAGGGATATGGGGACAGCGGCATTTGCGGTATATCCGGCAGCACAGAAAAGTGTTTTACACCAATCTGCTCACAAGCGGCAGGCTGAACGGCTATCTTGCGGATATTGACCGGCAGGCAACAGAATTGTTTTTTCGGCTGATAGAACAGATGACGGAGCGTGAGGGCGTGACCGAAAAGCTCAAAGCCGAGAAGCCGATGAAATGGGCAGGCAAGATAAATACGCTGCGTGAAGCGACAGTGGAAATCGTAAACGCAGAAGTGATTTTCGCATAAACCGAAGCCGATAGGAAAGCGGTATCATCAAACCTGTAACACTTTGAAACACAAAAACGAGGGATAAGGTACAAACACCTTGCTCCTTAAAGTTTAGACTTAAAAAACGGTTTAGAATCAAGCTTTTTCATCCTCTATTTTTCGATTTCCAATATATCAAATATCTTTTGATATACGAAAGCAGATTTCAACGGACTTTTATGAAATAACACAGAAGTAAAAGAAGATAGGAAAACTTTAGTATAATTACAAAAGACGCAAGCAGAGAATATCTTACGAGAAATCGGAAAATTCATTGAGATTTGGAAAACTTTGTGTTATACTAACCTTATTATAATAATGAGGTGAACCGTATGGCAGTACAGTATAATAAGTTGTGGAAGCGGCTGATCGATATGAAAGTAAAAAAAACTTCCTTAACGGAAATGGCAGGCGTTTCGGCTTCTACCATTGCAAAGCTTAGCCATGACGAATATGTGAGCCTTGAGATTTTAGAGCGGATCTGCCAGGCGCTTCACTGCGAAATCGGCGATGTAGTGGAGCTCAGTAAGGAGGTAGAATCATGAAGCGGCAGAAAATCACATTCTCAGAGCTGCTTTGCGCAATCTGTTTTGCATTATGTTTTTTTGCCTTTATGCTGACGGAGGCGTTTATCAACGAGCGCTGTGCCGTGATTCTCGGAAGCACCGCCGTAAATCCTGTATATACCTTTGGGCTTGTCTGCACCGGATTTGGTTTTCTTTCGTTTTCCCTTCTGCGCCGCCTCTGCAAGAGAAAAAAATCCAGAAAAACGGCGCAGATTATCATTGGCGTTCTGTGTCTTGGGGCGGCTCTGGTTTTGCTTTTTGCAGATCATCCGGCACTCTTTCTGACAAGCTCTGCCGCAGCCCTGCTGCTGACCGGTCATATCAGCGGATGCGTGTATTACAATACGGCCATGTATTTTGCCGCAAGCCGGTATATGGGACGATTGATCGGCACGGGTATGGGAGTGGCGATCCTGTTACAGTTTGTGGTACAGAATTTAATACCGCAGTCTGTCACCTTTATTATCAGCATTATTTTGAGTGTTGCGTTTGTCATGTATTTTGTCATAACAGTGCCGAAGGACTGGATTCTGGAAAATCCTTTGCCCTATTCGTCGGACGCCAAAAAAGATTTCAAAAAAACGCTGCTTCTGATCGTTGCCGTAGTGCTTATGAGCCTTGTAGCCGGAATGATCGACAGCGTACTGACGGCCTTTAACGCTGAAAAATCTTATGACGTTTACGGCGGTGTTCGTTTGTTCTATGCACTGGGGCTGATTCTGGCAGGGTTTCTTGCCGATATCAGGGAGCGGAAATATCTTCCACTTTCTACCGTATGTACGATTTTGCTCTCCTCTGTCTGTATGTTCTTTCTCTCGAATGAAGTCAGTTATTTTGCCGGTACTGCGCTGATGTATCTGTACAGCGGCTTTTATGTGATCTTTTTCACGGTGATGTTTCTGGATTTTGCACCCAAAAGCAGCAGGCCGGAGCTGTGGGCGGGTATGGGGCGCATTGTGCGCAGCTTTACTGTGGCAGCGACTGTCCTGCCGGCGTTCAACATCTATGGCGCAGTTGGCACTACGGTGTTGGCTGTAGTGAGTTGTCTGCTGTCTATCCTGATCCTGCTGGTATTGCTGCCGTATCTGAGTAATGCCGCCGTTTCACTCAAACCGACAGAGAAACTGACTTCCGAAAGTCCCATGCTCTCCCCGCAAGAACGACTGAACCTGTACGCACAGCACTGTTCTCTGACGCCCCGCGAAACGGAAGTGTTGGAAAAATTACTGACTACCGAGGACGGCGTACAGGAAATTGCCGACAACCTGTATATCTCCCGCCGGATGCTGCAGCGATATATCGCCTCTATCTATGAAAAGACCGAAACAAAGACGAGACTCGGTTTGTTCCAGAGCTATATGAATTTTACAGCAGAATAAATTCGTTTAGGTAGAGTGCCGCTTTCCACAAAGAAAGCGGCCTTTTTTTGTTTATTTTATAAAATGTCACATATGTGAACCCCTGTTTTTAAAAGAATGGCACAGATGGGAACTGCAAAACCTCCGATATTTTTTATACAATCATAGTAAAGTAAGAAAAAGAGTTGTCGTTATTCCGTACAAATCAAAAATACATCCGACAGGAGGAAAACCTATGGAACAGCAATCATTGCCCGCCCCTGCACAGCAACAGGGGATCACACTTAGCGGCTACTTAAAAAATTGGCTGAAGGGAATGATTTCCGCTTTTAAGCCAAAAAATTTACCGTTTACCCTCGGGATCACCGTGTTGTCCGCCGTGGCGGGCACGCTGCTTACCCTTTTCGT
>OMGY01003183.1_pt1 | contig 11374 bp, 10 predicted proteins | sample 1674461 | NCBI WGS metagenome assembly OMGY01 (sample SAMN05578579, study PRJEB25193) | human gut metagenome | biome: Human Microbiome; feature: human-associated habitat; material: feces | host: Homo sapiens | place: USA:Birmingham
TCTCCGGGTTGTCCTCGATCAGCTTGAACGCAATATAGCTCTTTCCAGTGCCGGTCGGATGAACAATGGCAGCCTTGCCATACTGCTCCATCATCCGGACTGCCGCATGATATGCTTTCTCGTTGTGCTCAAACAGGCGCAATGCCACCTTGTTCACCCCTTCCCGCATAAAGGGGTATCTCTCATTTGGTTAATGGAAGGAGATGTTCAATAAGCTACGTTTTATCGAAAGTTTTGCAAATGTTTGACCACAAATCGCCCCTTAAAAGTTTTCGAAAATACGATTTATTTCTCGTCGTTTGCGTGTCATATCAGAGTGAACATATTTTTTTAACGTGACTGCAGCATCTGCATGACCCAACAGTTCGCTCAAGGTTTTAATGTCGCAATGTGCCTGCAAGCAGGTCGTTGCAAAGGTGTGGCGAAGCGCATGAGGATGCGCCTGATGGACACTGGCTTTTTTCAGATAGCCATAAATGCTCTTACGGTAGCATCGAGGTTCGACTGGCTTTTCCTCATTGCCAGAAAGAAACCAAGTTCCGCTGCTGAAATCTTCCGACAGCTTCTTCAGAACACGAAGCAGCGATTTTGGAATGGGAATCTCACGATGGGAGTTTTGGGTCTTAGGGGATTGAACGACGACTTTTGTGTGGCCATTTCCACAAGAAATCCGAGTCACTGTCCGTTGGATCGTCACAGTTCCTGCCGATAAATCAAAATCGCCCCATTTCAATCCGCAAATCTCGCCGATACGCAGCCCCAACTGAAAACCAAGCAGTAGACCTATTTTCCGGGGCGTAGGAGAATCCATCACGAACGACTGTAATTTCTTTTGTTCTTCTATGGTAAACGGCAGCAGCACTTTGGAGGATTTTTGCGGCAGCTTTACCGTGATCTCTAAAGGACGAACGAGATGAAAATGCGCTGCATACTTGCAGATGCGCCGCAGCATCGACAAGCACTCCTGTGCCATGGTTGCCCCTAAAGGCTTTTGCAGGCCGTTGACTGGTGTTATCACTGCCAAGAGTCCTTGCTCCAGAATTTTTTCGCTTAATGCACTCACTTTGAAATCCCCGAAAACAGGCTGGAGATAATGTCGTAGAGTATACTGATAGTGTGCGAAAGTCGATTCTTTTACACCCTGCCGGACAGAATACAACCATTGCTCTGAAATTTCCGAAAAAGTAATATCGGTGCTGTTCAGGTTATAAATGCCGTACTCTGCTTTCTTGCGGGCAGAGATTTCCCTTACTTCGGTATAAGTCGCCCCATATACATAGCCCCAGCAGGGCTTTCCGTCCGCAGAACGGCCTTTGATATATCGACCCTCCCACCGTCCATCGCTTCGCTTTCGGATGTTTTCACCTCGTCTTGCCATATAAAGCCTCCTGCTGACACCTTATTGACCACTAATGATTTGAAAATTGAAGTTGTGGCTGATTATCTGAACAAATTGGACAACAAATCACAAAAAGATTGACTATATCGCTGAAAATTCTCCGGGGGGGGGGTACAAAATGATGCCGAACCCTCTTTACTCAATGGTAATTCAATGGTAAAATAGAATGGTTAAAATAACAAGATTTGTCAAACACATGGTATCTTCCATTAACCAAATGGAGGATACCTTTTCTTGTCTTTCTGTCGGTTGATTTTCGTGGCAAAATTTCGGGAACATCATTCTTGAATATACGGCGCGCCGTACACAAAAACAACCTATTTCCGCTAATATCTACAAAAAAGGAGAACAGACATATGATATTAGCGACCGATGAAGATACAAAAGTAAAAGATGCCGTTGCATTACGTTTCAAAGAGCTTTGCGAGGAACGCAACATAAGTCCCAATGCCCTTGCTGTCCGTTCCGGTGTCACTCCGTCCACCGTTTACAGTATGCTTGATTCCTCCCAGCAGAGCGTCACCGTTCCAACCGTCAAAAAACTGTGTGATGGCCTTGGAATTACGCTTGTAGATTTTTTTAACGCCTCGATTTTCACTGCAATCGATCAGGAAATTCGATAAATAACACATTGACATCGGTTTATGTGCCCTATTAGAAATGTATCAGCATTGTACGAAGCCGCTGCTATTTATCAACGCCTGCATTATAGCCCTGACGTTTTTCTTCTTGCCCTATAATATAGAGATTTTTCTCTGTTATTAAAGATGCACCGCGCTTTTTGCGCTCTGCCCGCCTTCCACCATTGAAAACGAAAGGACAAAAACATGAAAAGGAGAATCATCGAGTACAAACCAAGTCCCGGCAAACAGAATCTGACCCGCCGACTGTATCTTTGCGCTCTGACCTTGTGGCGCAGCTTGTGGCTGCCTACCTGCTTGGTCGGAGGGCTGGCATATGATGTATTATGATCAGTTCAACACCGGAAAGCGTATTCAAAAGCTGCGCAGAGAGCGCTACCTGACGCAGGAAGAGCTGGCCGTCCGCTTGAATGTCAGCGACCGCCACCTCCGCAGTCTTGAAAGTGGGGAGTATATTCCTTCTATTGACCTTTTCATCGAGATCGCTGCATTTTTTGATGTAACACTGGATCATTTGATTATGGGAAAGTCGTTATCTGACCAAGAAGAAAGCTTACGAAACAAGTTGCAGCAAAAGCGTTTGACAAATCAAAAGCTCCGTTTGAAATTGCAGCGTATTATGCAGAAACTGTCTGCAATCGCTGAAGAACTTTAACTCTATATAAAATTGCGCCCCTCCGGGCAGGCAGCATTGCGCTGCTTGTTCAGAGGGGCGTTTTTTGTTTTGTGCTCAAAAAACTTTTTTGAAAAATTTCAATTTTATCGTATTTTTCACAAAAGTGAAGTATCGATTCATCGTTGTTTTTATATCAAAACCGGAAGCATTACTTCCGGTTTTTCAAACCAAAAAACCGGAGGTACGACCTCCTAAAAAAGCATTCAGTTTTCAGGTACACTATGGTCACAGCAAGGGCAACACCCCAGACGGGGAGATACCCAAAGCTGGAAGCCGTACCTTGAAAACTGAATATCATTCCCTCGGACAAAACAATGAAACTTCCGTAATTCGCGGCCCGGCCATAAAGAAGGCGGGGTGGCTGAAAAGCCAATGAGAGGAAGGGTGCAGTCCCCCCTCACCGAGGTGTATTCCAACCCCCACCGGGCGTCGAGGACAAATAGGGTGGGACACTTAAAACAAAAACTTCAAAGCCCACCACCGGGATTCTTTCGAATCAAGGCAGTGGGCTTTTTCCATACCGAATATTCATTCTGATGACACGGAGGTAATGACTATGAGCCGTACTTTTACCCATAAGACCGACGAATCGACCCTGACCACCCTCTGCCCCCGCTGCCTGAATGCCTTTCGGAACACGCGTGGTATCCGTGTCCGCCGTGCAGACCCCTATCAGCTCACCAAGGAGCCTTGCACCTACTGCCAGACCAACTTCGGCTACGACTACTACATCCAGCCCACCAGCCCGAAATCCACCTACTTTAAGAAGGGACGGTTCGATGATGAATCTGAATGCGCTTAAGATCGACCCGGAGTTTCAGGGCAAGATTCCGCCGCTGACCTTTGAGGAGCTGAACCAGCTTGAAGCCAACATCCTGCGGGATGGCCGTATCATCAATCCCATCATCGTATGGCAGGGCTTGATCGTGGATGGACACAACCGCTACACCATCGCCAAGAAGCACCCGGAGATCCCTTTCACCGTCCACGAGAAAGAGTTTGCAAGCCGCTATGAAGCAATCATCTGGATCTGCAAAAACCAGTTGGGGCGGCGCAATCTCACACCGGAACAGAAGAAGTACCTTGTAGGAAAGCAATATGAAGCTGAAAAGGCTTTGATACCAAATGAAAAAGGGACTAACCAATATACAAGTTTGGTTGGTGGTCAAAATGACCACCAACCAAAAAACGAAAAAACTCGTGCAAGAATCGCTCGTGAAACGAATACAACAGACAGCTTTGTACGAAGGGCTGAACATTTTGCAAAAGGCGTAGACGCTGCCGAAGAAGCCGTTCCCGGCACACGGCAGAAAGTGCTTTCCGGCGAGGTCAAGCCGACCGCCGCCGAGATTGCATCCGTCGCCCGTGCCCCTCCCGAAGAACGTCCTGCGCTGGTGGCTGAGATTTGCAAACCGAAGCCCCCAAAACCGCTTGCACAAAAGCAGAAAGCTCCCCCAGCCATAGCTGCACCGCTGCCCGATGCCAGTACATCCGATGAAGAAGCGCCTGACGAAGAACCAACGTCCGCTCCTGCTCCATCCGAGCCAATCTTTCCACAAAAGGAGAATGAACCGTTGAAAGTAGACCGTCAGCAGATTCTTGAGATCGCAAACAATCGCTACCATGTCAAGCAACTTGCCAATGGTGCGGCGATGCTTTGTGAGGTATCAGGAGCCGCCAACAGTATGATGCGCCGCTGGGAAAGCGTTTTCCGGGATTATCCCGATATTCTGTCCGATGCAGAGAACCGTGCATCCGTAGAGCGAACGATTCAGAAGCTGAGAGATTACCTGAAAAATCTGGAAGATAAAATGGAGGAACTGCTATGAAAAATATGAACTGCGTCAGCACTATGCCTGAGATCATTCCCGAAGTCACCGATGAAGCCATCATCGAAGCCCTTTTCGCTCAGCGGCCTTACGAAGAAAAGGTCATCAACAGTGCCTTTCTCGAAATCCCTGCGGAATATCAGCGCAAGCTGAACATCCCCAATGTCGAAAAGATGTCGGCGGAGTTCACCGAACTGATCGCCAACCCGCCCAAGGTCAGCTACCGGGACGGTCACTACTTCGTCTTTGACGGTCAGCATACCATCGTGACCCGTCGGGCGATGAACGGCGGGCAGGATCTTCCGATTATCTGCAAAGTGTACGAGGGACTGACAGAGGAAGAAGAAGCCATGCTGTTTTCCCGGCAGACGGGCGTTTCCACGCCGCTGACCGCTGGCGCAGAGCTGCGCGCCGCTTTGGTGGGCAAAGACCCGGAATCTCTCGCATTCGTGAAAGCCACCGAAAGCACCGGTCTGCAGCTCGGTCTGGACAGCTACCGTGCCCCGTGGAAGATCATCTGCATCCGCACGGCTTTCAAGGAATACAAAGCCTACGGCGCAGACCTTTACAAAGAAGCCCTGACCATGCTGGCAAAGGGCTGGGAGGGTGACCCCGATTCCCTCCGCTCCGGCATCCTGCAAGGCATGGTTCGCTTTGTGGCTCTGTATCAGGGTGAGTATGACCCGGAACGTCTGGTGAAGCGTCTGCAAACCATTCACCCCATGACGCTGGTGCGGGATGAGAAATCCCTGAGCGGCACCGTCAGCTACAAGTATATGATGCTGATCCTTCGCACCTACAACGGCTCCAGCCGCCGCTTTAATCTGCCCATCAAGCAGTGACCTTACTTCTTCATGTTGGTTTCCTTTCACATCGCAGAAGCCGTCCGCAAGGGCGGCTTTTGCCTACATAAGGAAAAGGGGGTTGACTGCCACCGTATATGTAACAAAAGACTTTGGTTTTCTCCGGGGCGAGATCTACTATGCAGACCTTGACCCGCACTATGGCTCCGAGCAGGGAGGTAAACGTCCTGTTATTGTGATTCAAAATAATACCGGAAATAAATTTGCGCCGACTGTGATCGTGGCTGCTGTGACCTCAAAAGTCACCAAAAAGCCAAACCAGCCTACCCATGTTCTCATTGACCGAAATCCAGCGTTTTCAAGGCCCTCTATGGTGCTGCTGGAACAGATCTTTACCATCGATAAAGAACGCATACAGCGTCTCCTAGGGCAAACTACGCCGGGCGAAATGTACCAGATCAACGAAGCCCTGATGAACAGTCTGGATTTGAACGGAGGTCGATAATATCAATAAGAACGTTTCTTCTCCCCTTTCCCCCGCTGTTCCTCCCAACGTTTTCAGCATCGATGCAACTGCACTAAAGCTGATTTCTATTTTATTTGACAACAAGCTGATCTCTGCTGAGGTCTATCATCAGGTCCTTAGCAGATATTCTGCGTAATGTCAAGGATGTCGCTGACACCGGCGACATCCTACATATTCTCTTCCCAATCTTCTATACTACGGGCAAAGGAGGTACAGCAATATGAACATCACGCAAAGAATGTACTTTGGGCCATTCCCATTGGATAAAGACCGTGACCGCCGCATTGTCTTTTACGGTCGTGTTTCCACCCAGCATGAAGCACAGGTCGATGCGCTTGGCAACCAGATGCAATGGTACGATGACCAGCTTCGGTATCATCCCAACTGGCAGGTCGTTGACCGCTACATCGACGAGGGCATCACCGGAACCTCCGCTAAAAAGCGCCCGGCCTTTATGAAAATGCTTTCCGATGCCAAATGCGGAAAATTCGACCTGATCGTTACTCGTGAGGTCTGCCGCTTTGCCCGCAACACCGTCGATACCCTTCAGCTCACCCGCGAACTCCGCAATTTCGGCGTAGAGGTCTTTTTCGTATCCGACAACATCTGGACGATGGACGGCGATGGCGAACTCCGGCTTTCCATCATGGCAACCATGGCACAGGAGGAAAGCCGCAAGATTTCAGAGCGTGTTCTTGCCGGGCAGAAGATAAGCCGGCAGAACGGCGTGCTTTACGGCAGCGGCAACATTATCGGCTATGACCGGGATAAGGTCAACCGTACATACGTTATCAACGAGGAACAGGCTGCAACCATACGGATGGTTTTCACGCTCTATTCTCAGGGCTACGGTGAAAAGACAATCGTCAATGAACTTTCCCGGCTGGGCCGTAAGGATGGGCACGGAAACGTCAGTTGGTCCTGTACAAAGATCAGCCGTATCCTTCGTAACGCAACGTATATGGGCTATGTCTGCTACAACAAGTCCAAGGTCAACAACTATCTTGAAAAGAAGCGCATCAACAATCTGGACGAAACTTCCTTCGTCTATGTAAAAGGCAACTTTGAACCAATCGTATCAGAAGCCCTCTGGCATGAATGCGAGCACATTCGCAAATCCCGTATTTCCAGCCTGCGCCTTCCTGATGGAGAAACAAGGCGTAAAGGAGCCAGAACTACCAAGAATCTGTGGGTGTCAAAACTTCGCTGCCGCTGCGGTTCTTCCTACCGCATTTTCAACTGGCGCAAACTGAAGGACGGAACGCCGGTCTTTGGCTATCAGTGCAATATGCGAACCGTCAACCCGACCCGTTCCTTTGTTCTGGAGCACAACATGACCCAGCAGCTCAGTTGTGATGCTATTTCTATCCCGGAATGGAAGCTGGAACTGATGGCAAAGAAGATCTTTGAAAAGGTCTGGGGCAATCAGAACAAAGCCATTCTCCGTGCCTGTAAGATGATCGAAAGCTGCCAAAATGGAAAAGCCGCCGCACGAATGTCTGCTGCGCCGATTCAGAGCAAGATTGAAAAAATCAAAAAGCGCAAGCTGAACTACGCTGCCATGCGTGCAGACGGCGAACTGCCAAGAGAGGAATATCAAGCCCTCTGCAAACAGGCAGATGACGAGATTGCACACTTGGAGCAGGAGCTGAAAGCCCTCTCCCCTGCGCCCGAACCGCAGACGGTTTCTTCGGACATGAAAGCGATCTACGATTTTCTCTCTCAGAAGGTCGATGTGCACGGTGCCTGTCTTGCACCCGAATTGATCGACCAGTTCGTTGAAGTGGTCACCCCCTTTGCCGATTACTCCTACCGCTGGAAGCTGAACACCGGCTGCAAGAAGTCCAAAGAGGAGCGCACCAATCTGATGGCTATATCGGAAAAGCCCATCCTCACCTTCACCATCGACTTTGAAACCGCCAAGCGTTACCGGGAAGCCAACAAGATGCCCCACCAGTTCCGCCGTGCAGCGTGGACCGACCTGACCGTGGAGGTGTATCTGTGATGCTTCTGGGAAGCAGCTCTGTGTTAAACGCAATTCATCTCATACATGAGCAAATAAATAAGGCCCACCGCCAAAATTGACGGTGGGCCTTATTTTATGCTTGATTTTTAACGATAATTCGTTACAAAAGCCTTATGCTCTCGGTTTTTTAATAGCAGCCTGAGCGGCAGCCAGACGTGCGATAGGCACACGGAAGGGAGAGCAGCTGACGTAGTCCAGACCAACATTGTGGCAGAACTCGACGCTGGAAGGATCGCCGCCGTGCTCGCCGCAGATGCCCAGACCCAGGTCGGGACGGGTCTCACGGCCATCATGTGCAGCCATCTTGACCAGCTTGCCGACGCCGATCTGGTCCAGATGCTGGAACGGATCGCTCTCGTAGATCTTGTTCTCGTAGTAAGCGCCCAGGAACTTGGCAGCATCGTCACGGCTGAAGCCGAAGGTCATCTGAGTCAGGTCGTTGGTGCCGAAGCTGAAGAACTCGGCCTCCTTGGCGATCTCGCCGGCAGTCAGAGCTGCACGGGGGATCTCGATCATGGTACCGACCAGATACTTCATGTCAACACCGGAAGCCTTGATGAGCTCGTCTGCGACCTTGACGACAACGTCCTTGACGAACTTCAGTTCCTTGACCTCGCCGACCAGCGGGATCATGATGTGCGGAGTGATGACATAACCGGTCTCAGCAGAGACGTTCAGAGCTGCCTTGATAACAGCGCGGGTCTGCATTGCTGCGATCTCGGGGTAGGTGACAGCCAGACGGCAGCCACGATGGCCCATCATGGGGTTGAACTCGTGCAGAGAAGCAACGACGTTCTTCAGGTCATCGAAGGTCATGCCCATGTCGGCAGCCAGCTCCTTGATGTCCTCGTCCTTGCTGGGCAGGAACTCGTGGAGAGGCGGGTCCAGATAACGGATGGTCATCGGGCGCTCACCCATGATGCGGTACATCGCCTCGAAGTCACCCTGCTGGAACGGCTCGACCTTGGCCAGAGCAGCCTCGCGCTCTTCCACGGTACGTGCGCAGATCATCTCACGGACAGCCTTGATGCGGTCCTCAGCGAAGAACATGTGCTCGGTGCGGCACAGGCCGATGCCCTGGGCGCCGAACTTGCGGGCCTGAGCGGCATCGTGGGGAGTGTCGGCATTGGTGCGGACCTTCAGACGGCCCTCCTTATCCCCGGAGATCACGGAGATGTTCGTCTCCAAAAGCAGCAGATTCACGGCGCTCACTTGCTCGCCGGTGTTGCCATCCACATAGGGGGCCTGATACTGGCTCACCAGATACCTGCCGGTGGCGGCATCGTAGTCGAACAGGCCGGTCTTATAGCTGGTGTAGGCCAGCTTGACGTGCTCCGCCGTCGCGCCGCCGGTCAGCGGCTCGTCGGTAAAGGTCTGGGAATAGGTATATCCGTCCCCATGGGTCTTGGCGTACTTGCTGCCGTCCCAGAAGCTCTGGATCTTCTCGCCGGAGGTCACCAGCGTGTGCTCGTAGTCCATGGTCTTTCTGCGCTCCTGATCCCGCCAGAACACGGCGCTCTGGCTGGCACTGCCATTGACGCCATCGATATTGTTCACCTTCCAGCTTTTCAGATCCTGATACGCCTCCGGGCTGCCCCCGGCATGGACGTACAGGGCGTCGTGGCCCAGCGCCAGTTCAATGTAATAGGGGCGGGAGGAGCGGATGCTGCCAAGGGTACCGATTCCGTCCAAGGTCTGGTAGACTGCCAGCATCCGGGTGATGCCGCCCTCGGCGGGGACCTCATAGATGATGTCGGCCTGAGCGTTGCCAAGCTGCGGCTGGGCCTTTTTCAGGTTGTTCAGCATCACAGCCACCGGACGGTTCTGCTCATATTCCGGCTCCATGGGAAGTCCTGTCAGCGGATTCATTCCCGCCGGTACGACAGGCTCCGGTTCTGCTTCCGGTTCCGGCGTCACAATGGGTTCCTCTACCGCAGGGGGCCCCGGATCGGGGACCGGTTCCTTCTTTTTGCCGCAGCCTGTCAGGACCAGAAGAAACGCCAGCGCCAGCGCCCATGCTCTCTTTTTCAAGGTATCCCGCCCTTTCATGTTATGTTAACTTCATCATACCAAGGCGGGGTAGAACCGTCAAGGGAAATTTCGCCGGGCTTCGACAAATTTCCGGCTGTACAATCATGCCCGTCTGGGGTATACTGAAATGAAAGAACGATTCACATACAAAGGAGAGCTTCCATGACCGCACGCGGATTTATCCAGGACAAGCTGGAGATCAAGTTCCTTATTTTATATCTGGCCGCCCGGGTCATTGAACCGGTGCCCTTCGACACGCTGCTGGATCTGACCCTCTGCGACGATGCCGTTGACTACTTCGATTTTTCCGAGTGTCTGGCGGATCTGGTAAAAACAGAACACCTGACTCTGGACGAGGAGAGCGGCCTCTATGCCATTACGGAAAAGGGCCGGCGCAACAGTGAGATCTGTGAGACCAGCCTCCCCTACTCCGTCCGACTGCGGTGCGACAAGAATCTGAATGCCTGCAACCGGGCTCTGCGGCGGAAGAATCAGGTGAAAAGCTCCACGGAGCCGCGCCCCAACGGCACCTTCACCGTTTCCCTGTCTCTGGATGACGATATGGGCAGCGTGATGGACCTGAAGCTCATGGTGCCGAGAGAGGACATGGGAAAGATCCTGGCCGCCCGGTTCCGGCAGGCCCCGGAGAAGCTGTACAGTGAGATCATCGACCTCCTGCTCAACACCCCCACGCCGGAGGACGAAGAGGAGTCTTAACGAAGAATATCCATAGCGAAAGACGCCGCGTATTTTGCGCGGCGTTTCAGCGTGTCGAAAAAGTCTTTTCGCCCCGCTGAACAAGTTTTCAGAACTTTATAAAAGTTCTGAAAACTTAGAATTTCAATGGCGCAGGACACCCTTCTTAGGTTTCCCGCACACACCCTTCCTTACCATCGCGGAGAATTTACCGTTCTATCGACAGTCTTGTTTTTTATGACGCCGGTCATGAAAAAGCGACCGCCTGTCTTCTGCACAGCTTTTGCAAGGCATTACCCACGCTTATAATGTCTGCTCTTTAACCAAAAAGGTATTACTTTTCAAGATGAATTTGATGACTATTTGGCGTTGCCATTTTTCGGTTTTTTCGGTATGATATGGGTGACGGGTTTCTTTGTCCTATGTGGAAATCCGCCGAAAAAAAGGATTTAATTTGAGGAGGATTTATTGAAATGAAGAAGTTTCTTGCGCTGCTCCTGAGTCTCTCTATGGTCCTCGCCCTTTCCGCCTGCGGCGGCACTAAGAGCGATGATACTACCAAAGCTGACGAGACCAAGACCGATGCTCCCGCCGAGACCGCTACCGACTTTAAGGTCGGCTTCATCATGCTCCATGATGAGAACTCCACCTATGACCTGAACTTCATCAACGCCGCTAAGGAAGCCTGCGAAAAGCTGGGCGTGGAGTACAAGATCATCACCAACGTTCCCGAGGGCCAGGAGTGCT
>OMGY01003189.1_pt1 | contig 11358 bp, 9 predicted proteins | sample 1674461 | NCBI WGS metagenome assembly OMGY01 (sample SAMN05578579, study PRJEB25193) | human gut metagenome | biome: Human Microbiome; feature: human-associated habitat; material: feces | host: Homo sapiens | place: USA:Birmingham
ATTTTTGCCTGAAATCATCAATTTGCTATTGACTTTTTATTTGCAGGCTCGGTAACTGAATTACCGAGGATTCCCGCTTATTTTCCTAAAATATTTCCAAATAAAAAGGACTGCCCATTTGTACACTGGCAGTCCCTAAAACAATTCTTACTTATTCTATTATACTAATGCAGCACCTAAAGCTTTGCAAGCATCTGTAGCTTCATCATCTGGCTCTTCCTGGCAGATCACGCTGTCGCATACAAGATTTGCACCTGCTTCTTTACAGGACTCTTCCCAGTTACGCATCCATTCGCCGTCTCCCCATCCATAAGAACCAAACAGAGCGATGTTCTTGCCTTTCAGGGCATCTTTGCATCCGTCAAACATTGGCTCGAATTCTGTATCTTCGAGAACTTCATCTCCCATTGCAGGGCATCCGAAGGCGATTGCATCATATTCAGCAACTTTAGAACCGTCAAAATCCTCACAGGTATGAAGAACAGCTTCGCCGCCTTTTTCCCTGATTCCGTCTGCAACTGCGTTTGCCATTGCTTCTGTGTTTCCTGTGCTGCTCCAATATACAACTGCTACTTTACTCATGATTAAAATCCTCCTTAAATTTGCTCTGCCTTTTTCTTTGCCGCAAAGCCATGATTTATATTATAATAAAAAGTCATACGGCTTTTCTATTATACTGATTCTTAAACGAACTCTCCATCCCTGCTATATTACTGTATATAGCTTCTTCCTTACGCTGCCACCGTCAGCTGACGTACACTTCTTCCCTGATTCCAGAGACGTACATACACGCTGGTACATTTCTTAAATCTGGCAAAAGCCTTTATTGCCTCACATTCATTGCAGTAAACCTTCCAACAACCTACACATTTACAGTTCTGCCCTGCATTCTTGATAAATCCGATCACATCTCCCAGCGGATATCCCAGAAATAATCCGATTTCATGAGGAAAATCTTCTCTCTGGGCCAGGCGGCTTCTCAGTCTCTCAAGTGCATATGCAGGATCTGTACTCTCATACCCATACTTCTTTATGAAATTCGCAACACCAGGTTTCTTCAGATCTCTTTCAAGGCTTGAGAACCGGCAGACATAAATCAGCGCCTTTTTCTCACTCCTGCGAAGTACTGTGAGGGAAACGCCTTTTTCTCTTACACATTCATTAAAGCCTTCTACGCTTTTCCATAATTCTTCCTCAGATTCATATTTATATGTAAAAAGATTTCCGGTTTTAATAGATGCTAATGTAGGTGAACAATGTTCGATCACAGATTTCTCCAACATGTTATGATCCCTTTCTCAATGGCAAAATATTAATTAGGCCATGCTAACTATCTATCAAAAAATAACGCTTTACGAAACATTTTATTGCTTTTGTTTGCTGCAAAGCTTGAATTACTGCTATAAAAAGACCTTCAACAGATCGTTCAGCAATTCGAGTTATTTATGTCTAACTTCATAACTTAATATATACTATCTCTGGTATTCTGTCAAGTTAATTTTGTATAACTTTTTTTTAGTAACTGCCTTTTTTAACCGCATCAAGTAAGTCCCCGGGGTCGGTTGCAAAAAACAATAAGCAATGGGTAGGGACTTGCTTGTATCAGGAGGAGTGACAACTCCTTCTGATACACTGTGAAACAGTTATTCGATGTAGCGCCGCCTAGCAAAGCGGATGATTTTATCCGCTTGACCATTTTCAACCTAAGGAGGACATGACAAAATGATTCAGAAATATACTTACGGGACCCCATTTGAAACCGATGCCATCGTAACTTCTATCCCGGCTTCTAAGGGAACTCCTGCATACGGAACTATCTCCACAGAGAACGGCTTCTCTTTTACTTATGACATGGATGACAACGATGTTGTCTATGGTCTGGGCGAATCAAGCCGCGGAATCAACAAACGTGGATATGTTTATGAAAGCAACTGTTCCGACCAGCCAAACCATACAGAAGATAAAATCTCCCTCTACGGAGCACACAACTTCCTCGTAATCTCCGGAAAACAGACTTTCGGTCTCTTCGTTGATTATCCCGGAAAACTGAAGTTTGATATCGGTTACACACTCTCTTCCCAGTTAAAGATCACCTGTGAGGATGCAGACCTTTATCTGTATGTGATCGAGGGTGAAACCCCTTACGATATCGTAAAACAGTTCCGTAAAATCATCGGAAGAAGCTATATCCCGCCTAAATTCGCATTTGGTTTCGGTCAGAGCCGCTGGGGATATACAACTGCTGACGACTTCAGAAAAGCTGCTGACGGATATCGTGAAAACAATATTCCGATCGATATGGTATACATGGATATCGATTACATGGAAGACTACAAAGATTTCACAGTCAATCAGGAAAACTTTCCTGACTTCGAAGCCTATGTCAATGAAATGAAAGAAAAAGGCATCCACCTTGTCCCGATCATCGATGCAGGTGTCAAGGTAGAGGCTGGCTATGATGTTTATGAAGAAGGCGTTGAGAAGAACTACTTCTGCAAACGTGAAGACGGCAGTGATTTCGTTTCCGCTGTATGGCCGGGCTGGACTCATTTCCCGGATGTCCTGAACGCAGATGCCAGAGCATGGTTCGGACAGAAATACGAACGTCTCATTTCAAAGGGAATCGACGGTTTCTGGAATGACATGAACGAACCTGCAATGTTCTGTACACCGGAAGGCGTTGCTGAATTAAAAGAATACATCAAAGACAACTTCATGGACAAGGAAGAAGCACCTGGATTTACACTCGGTGATAAAGTAAACGCCCTTGCAAACAATTCGGAAGATTACAAACGCTTCTATCACAATGTAAACGGTCAGAAAATCCGCCACGACAAGGTACATAACCTGTTTGGCTATAACATGACCCGTGCAGCAGGTGAAGCATTTGAAAAAATCGCACCTGGCAAACGTTTTCTGATGTTCTCCCGTTCCTCCTATGTGGGAATGCACAGATACGGTGGAATCTGGATGGGAGACAACAAATCCTGGTGGTCACACATCCTTCTGAACTTAAAGATGCTTCCATCCCTGAATATGTGCGGTTTCCTTTACACAGGTGCAGATCTGGGCGGTTTCGGTGCAGATACCACACGTGACCTGGTACTGCGCTGGCTGGCACTTGGTGTATTCACACCTCTTATGAGAAACCACTCCGCTCTGGGAACCAGAGAACAGGAAGCTTACCAGTTCGAGAATATCGAAGACTTCCGTCATGTAATCGGTGTCAGATATCGTCTTGTTCCATATCTGTACAGCGAATACATGAAAGCAGCATTAAACGATGACATGATGTTCCGTCCGCTGGCATTTGACTACACAGACGATGCATTCGCAACTCAGGTAGAGGACCAGCTTCTCCTTGGAAACGAAATCATGATCGCACCAGTTTACACACAGAATGCAAAAGGCCGCTATGTATATCTGCCGGAAGAAATGATGTTCGTAAAATTCCTGCCGGATGGAACAATTTCTCAGGAAATTCTTGAAAAAGGCCACCACTATGTAGAAGTTGCCCTGAATGAAGTTCCACTGTTTATTCGCAAGGGAAAAGCAATCCCGGTTGCTGATGTTGCGCAGACAGTAAAGGATATCGATCCTGCTACTATCCGCATGATCGGATATGAGGGAGCTGAATATGACCGTTATGATGATGACGGTGTAAGTACTCTGTAATTTAACCGAATCAGACAACTTTCCCTGCCTGAATTGCAAAAAGTACCAGGTATCAGATAGAACTGAACCAGAAGTCACCTCATAAAAATAATAAAAAGAAACAGTCACATACATCTGATGAATGTTGAGATATTCACTCAAGTATGTGACTGTTTTCTTTTACATTGTTATTCTTTATCTTTATTTGCCAAAACAATATAACGGTAAATTTCTGCAAATGGAATCTCTTTTTCTCTGCTCAACTGTGCAACGCTCTCATATTCCGGATAAAGCTGCTCTTTTCCATTCAAAGTGCATACCTTTACCTGAACTTCTCCCCATGGAGTCGGAAGGGTTCTCGTTTCTCTGGGAAGAATCGTACGTTCCATTATGCTATAACGAATTCCAATCGTAGTAGTTTCTTCAAAAATAATATTCTGAAGCGTTTCCATATCTTCTTCCTTACAGATCACATTCAGAACCCATGCAGGTCTGTTCTTTTTCATAAAAACAGGCACATAATGCACATCTCTGGCACCGGCTTTCATCAGACGTTCCATGACAAATCCCAGAACTTCTCCACTGCAGTCATCAATGTTTGTCTCCATCTTGATAATCGTATCTTTGGTTTCCTGATTTTCAGCTTTCGGATTATTTCCGATTTCCGGGTTTTTGAATTCTTCTGTCTGAGCCTTTTCTTCATCTATTTCTGCGCTCTGTGAGATAATCATTGCCCTTAGGATTCCCGGGCATTCATACTGGCGTTTACCTGCACCGATTCCAATCTTCTGGATTTCAAATGTTTCCGGAAGTTTATCTTTTGTTTTCACTGCTGCCACTATCGCCGCACCTGTAGGCGTTACAAGTTCACCTTCTATCTCTGTCATTTTCAGATGTAAATGATTGGCACTTACTATATTTGCAACTGCCGGAACCGGGATTGGCAGGATGCCATGCTGACAACGGACAGTTCCACGTCCCTCGCAGAGAACAGGAACGATAACCTCTGTAACATCCAGATCATCCAGACAGACTGCCACAGACACAATATCCACAATAGAGTCCACTGCTCCCACCTCATGAAAATGCACCTGATCCACAGGCACATTGTGTGCTTTACTCTCTGCCTCTGCAAGAATTTCAAATATACGCAATGCGATCTTCTTTGCATTCTCAGTCATTGCGCTATGCTCTATAATATAGGTAATTTCTTTTATTCCACGGTGTTCGTGATGGTGATGGTCTTGCGCTGTTCCTGTGCCATGGGCGTGATTGCGCTCATGACCTTCATGATGATGTCCATGCAGATATTCCATATCATGGTCATGATTTTCATGCTCTTTATCCAGCACAACATCAAAATCACATGCATCTATTCCGGACTTTACAACTCTGCTGATCTTTGTCTCAAATCCTGATACCTTAAGACTCTTCAGCACCCTGTCCAGCACTGAGCGGTCAGCTCCCAGATCAAGAAGAGCCGCAACCGTCATATCACCACTTATCCCTGAATAACATTCCAGATATAATGTTTTTCCCATAATCAATTTCCTTTCTCATCTGTACCTGCTGCCAGACGGTTGATCTGTGTTGCCAGATAGCCGGCACCGTAGCCGTTATCAATATTCACCACAGCAATCCCGTTCGCACAGGAATTGATCATGGTAAGAAGTGCCGAAAGACCATGCATACTTGCACCATAACCCACAGAAGTCGGTACTGCGATCACCGGTCTGCTCACCAGACCGCCCATCACACTGGCAAGAGCTCCCTCCATTCCCGCAACTGCAATTACACAGTTCGCACTCTGGATCGTCTCCAGTCTGGAGAATAAACGATGCATTCCGCTGACTCCCACATCATAAATCCGTTCAACATTTGTGCCAAAATATTCCGCTGTCTGTGCAGCTTCCTCAGCAACCGGAATATCTGCAGTTCCTGCTGAACACACCGCAATCTTACCAATACGCTTCTTATCTTTCTTCTCAACTTTTAAGATGCGCGAGATCGGATCATATTCTGCTTCCGGAAACTTCTCTTTCACCAGTTCATACTGATGTTGGGAAGCTCTGGTTCCGAATACCTCACCGTCTTCTCTGTATAATCTTTCAAAAATATTCAGAAGATGTTCATCTGCCTTATTACTGCAGTAGATTACTTCTGCGAAACCGGTTCTTGCCTTGCGGCTTGTATCCAGCTTCGCATATCCCATTTCTTCATAACTTTCTTTCTTAAGGATTCTCTCTGCCTCTTCTACAGATACAGAACCACTTTTTACACTTTCAAGAATCTCCTGTAAGGTCATGGATTCCTCCTTTTAGAACACCACCTGCACCAGAAACATATAGACAGCCGTTCCCGCTATAATACTGAGCAGTGTATTTCTCTTCCACAAATGAAGATTTTGCTGTTATCATTCTTTTTCCTTATCAACGCCCTTATTTCCACGCTGATCATAGTCATCCAGGAAATTGTAGTATTCTCCATCTTTATGATATCCCATAACAGTACGAAGATTAATATCCCGCACACTGTTAAAGATATTCGTCTCGATCACACTGCTTGTATTTCTAAACTGTGCAACCAGCTCTTTCATCTCATCACGCTTGGAACCACGTCCGCCCCCACAGCTTACACAGTTCTCGGTGAAACGGCAGGCACACTGGATAAATTCCAGCTCATTGTAGCGGCGCCACGCGATGATGTCATCCTCGCGGATGCAGTACATCGGGCGGATCAGCGTCATGCCCGGGAAGTTCGTGCTGTGCAGCTTCGGCGGCATGGCCTGCAGCTGGGAGCCGTAGAACATGCTCATGACTGTCGTCTCGATGACATCATTAAAATGATGTCCCAGCGCGATTTTGTTACATCCCAGCTCCTTGGCATGAGAATACAGATAACCACGTCTCATTCTCGCACAAAGATAACAGGGATTATTCTCAATTTCTGCCACTGTATCAAAAATATCACTTTCAAAAACCGTAAGAGGAATTCCCAGAAGCTCTGCATTATCCTGAATAATCTTCCAGTTATCCGCATTATAGCCCGGATTCATTACCAGAAACACCAGTTCAAAATGAATCTTCCCATGGCGCTTCAGCTCCTGAAGCAGCTTCGCCATCAACATAGAGTCCTTACCACCTGAAATACAGACAGCAATCTTATCTCCCTCCTGAATCAGCTGATACTCATTCAAAGCCTTGGTAAACGGTCTCCAGACCGTCTTTCTGAACGTCTTGATAATACTGTGCTCAATCTCTTTCGTCTTCAGTTCCTTCTGCTCCTTAGCATCATTCTCCATAAAACGGCTCAGAGAAAGTCTCAGATACGCACGATATCCACCTTCAATATTCACAGCCTCATACCCTGCATCACTCAGCTTCTCCACACAATCCCGGCTTCTGTCCCCCGTATGACAGAGAACATACACCATCTTCTCCCTGTCCACAGACTCCATTCTTTCCTCAAACTCATCCAGCGGAATATTCACTGCCCCCGGAAAAGATCCCCTGCTGTACTGATCCGCCGGCCGCACATCCACGATCGTAATCTTAGAAGAATCAATCTTCTCCAGCTCTTCCACACTAATTGTATTCATATATAACCTGCCTTTATCTATTAAAATCAATCACTTACCTCTGATGAATCACCCTGTATTTCCGCCCAATTCACCAGCCACCATTATACTTTGAAACCCCATGATAGTCAACATATTCCCTCGCCGTTGACTCGTAACAGTCCCTGTTTCGTTACTGTGTGAACGGAGTGAACAGTAACACAAAAGGAACAGAGCCAACGCCCTGTTCCCTTTTTATTATTTATAAACTTTTACACCAAAGGATTCATGAATGATAGTACGAGCCTCTTCAATGGTTTTAAACTCTTCTGCTTTCAGCATCTGTGCTGTGATATTTCCGATTGCAGTTGCCTCTCCTGGACCTGCATGGATTTCTTTCTTTGTTGCCTTTGCAGTCAGCTCATTGAGATATCCTGCGTTGGAACCGCCGCCCACGATATGAATACGGCTGTAAGTCCTGCCTGTCATCTCTTCCAGCTCTTTTGCTGTCTTTGCATAGCATTCCGCAAGACTTGTGTAGATAACTGTTGCAATCTCTCCCAGAGTTTCCGGAACCTTCTGTCCTGTTCTGCGGCAGTAATCCTTAACTTCCTCTGTCATATTGTCAGGAGAAAGGAAACACTCATCATTTGCGTCTACTCTTGACGGGAAATCCTTTGCTTCCTCTGCCATTGCGCAGATTTCTGCAAAGCTGTATGCATCATTTACTTCATGACGCACAGACTGGATCATCCAGAGTCCCATGATATTCTTCAGGTAACGGAAACGGCCTGCATAACCGCCTTCATTTGTGAAGTTCATCTCACAGCTCTTCTCAGAGCAGTCAGCTTCTTTTCTCTCAATTCCCATCAGTGACCATGTTCCGGAGCTGATGTAGATAAAATCATCGTCATTTGCAGGAACTGCCAGTACAGCGGATCCTGTATCATGTGTTGCAGGTGCAACCACTTCCAGATCAAAGCCCACTTCTTCTCTGATCTTATCTGACAAATGTCCGATGCCTGTTCCGGGCATGATCAGCTTCTGAAACATTTTTCTCGGATAACCGAGCATATCGATCAGTTCATAATCCCAGTCCTTAGTGATCGGGCTTACAAGCTGTCCTGTCGTAGCTTCTGTGTACTCACAGGTTTTCTGTCCTGTAAGAAGGAAATGGAAATAATCCGGCACATGAAGAAGTGTCTCCGCCTGTTCCAGATATTCCGGATGTTTCTTTTTCACTGCCATCAGCTGATAGATCGTATTATAATCAGCTTTCTGGATACCTGTTCTTGCATAGAGATCTTTCAGGGAAATTGCCTTATAAACTTCTTTATCCATTCCCTCTGTACGGTGGTCACGATATCCTACTGTATTTCCAAGAACATTGTCATTTTTGTCCAGAAGTACGAAGTCAACGCCCCATGTGTCCACGCCCATACTTACCGGAATCTTGCCGATTTCTTTACATTTCTTCAGACCATTTACTACCTCTTTGAAAAGACGGTCAAATTCCCAGCAGAGTTCTCCGTCTTTCTTTACCATTCCATTCTCAAAACGATAAATTTCTTCCAGAACCATTTTTCCGTTTTCCATATGTCCAAGGATATGACGTCCGCTGGATGCTCCGATATCTACTGCTAAATAATATGCTGCCATTGCAAAACCTCCTCAATATATGAATTTATACGCTCTTCATATCTGATGATTTCATTTTATCTCAACTTACTCCCCCAAAATAAGAACCTTGTTTGTCTGAAAAAGTGTCCTTATTTGCTATTTTGAAATCTATCGTCGAAATAAGTATCTTTACAACTTAATAAAATCATCATTTCCAATCATTGTTTTATTGTTTGAACAACAACGCCGCACTTGCCATACGGCAGTGCGGCGTCTGTATTTGTATTAATAATTAATACTTAATTCTAAGGATTCATTTCCTCTCGATATTTACTTATCGATTAGTCATAAAGGTTAGGAGCGATTTCTTCGCTGTCCATGTTTGTGGAATCATACCAGTATCCATCTGTAGGAACATCTTCAAGTTCCTGTCCGTTAGCTGCTGCTGTCAGAGCGTAGATTGCATAGTAACCCATCATCAGAGGAGACTGTGTAACAGCACCGATGAATGTTCCATCCTGTACAGCGGCTTTAATGATAGAACCAGCATCGAAACCAACACCGATAACATCGCCTGCTCCTGCGTCAGAACCAAGAACGTTCAGGTTAGCATTAGCTGCAAGAACACCTTCTGCTGCTGTCTGGTTGGAACCGAAGATAGCGATGCAGTTTTCCTGAGAAAGGATTGCCTGAGCCTCTGTTGAGCAAAGCTCTACAGTTGTCTGTGCAGGAACAGCGACCTGGATAACAACGTCTGCGTCTGCTTCTTTTGCATCTGCACCTTTAGCTGCGTTTACATAGAACTCGTTACCTTTAACTGCAACTGTTTTTCCGTCAGCCTGAAGCAGTTCGATCATTTTGTCAATAAATCCGCCGCCACGCTGCTGGATATTCTGACCTGTAGCATCCTGGTTAACTTCGCCGATGATAACCTGTCCTTCTGCATTAGCTACAACATCTTTGATCGCATTGTACATGTTTTCAGCTGCAACAGAACCAGCCTGTGCGTTGTCTGTACAAACTTCACATACTACAGAGCCTTCCGGAGCGTCAGCGATACCTGTATCAAATGTTACTACCGGGATTCCTTTGTCAACGCATTCCTGAAGTGCATCAAGAACGGAAGAAGTATCGCATGCAGCAAGACCTAAACCTGCCGGCTTTGCAGCGATTGCTGTGTTGATCATGTTAACCTGGTCAGCGATATCAGATTCACTGTTTGGTCCCTGTGCCTTGTATGTAACACCAAGTTCATCAGCAGCTTTCTTCATACCTTCCTGAGCTGCATCCCAGTATGTAGACTGGAAAGATTTAACCATCATCGGGAAATCATAAGCTTCATTAGCTTTCAGATCTTTGAACTGTTCCGGCATATCGGCTGCCATAACGCTTGATGCGGACATTCCTGCTACCATTGCTGCACACATAACTAATGCGATCACTTTTTTTGCTTTCATTTAAAATTTCCTCCTTTTAAATATACATTTTTAATATAGTTTTTTTATAAATGATACCCCGGAGGCTTCCTCTCTCGTTCCGCCTTCCCCAAAATACACATATGACAATACTGTCGCCGAACATCCCCTGGAAGCCCTCCGTTGTTTCATATCCTGCTGTTTTGCATCTGTCGTAAGATGCATTTTTCTTTATTCAGTTTTGAAAATTATTTTGCTGCTGCTTTCTTTTCTTTCATGATATCGATCAGTACTGCAATGATAAGAACTGCACCTGTAATGATCTGCTGCCAGTTTGCCTGAAGTCCGATATATGGAAGACCGGTTTTCAGAAGCATGATAACGAAGATACCGGCTAAAGTACCGATTACTGATCCATAACCACCTGTTGCTGCAACACCACCTACGAATACTCCACCGATGGCATCCATTTCAAGTCCAGCACCGGTACCAGGCTGTACAGTTGGTGTAACTGCCGCATATGCGATAGCTGCAAGACCTGTGAAGAGTCCGCATACTACATATACCATAACATGATAGAATTTAACGTTGATTCCCGAAAGAGCTGCTGCTTCTTTATTGGAACCGATCGCGATCGTATAACGACCGAATTTTGTATGATTCAGAACATATTCCATTACAAGGACCAGAATGATCATCCATAAGAAACCGATAGGATAACGGGAAGCACTTCTTCCTGTTCCAACTGTAATCTTAAAGATTGAATGGAACCATCCGCCCTCCTGTGTAAGTCCCGGCCAGGGAGTGGCACTGCACAGGGATCCTGCACCTCGGGTAATCATACATGTACAAAGTGTTGCAAGGAATGGCGGCAGGTTCATAATACCGATCAGCACACCATTTGCTGCTCCTACAATAATTCCAAGTACAATGCAAAGTAACATTGCAAGTACAACCGGAAGATTATTATTTCTTACCAGAGATCCTGCGATCAATGCGTAACATACCATACCTGTTCCGATTGACAGGTCTACACCTCCTGTAATAAGAGGGAATGTAACACCGATTGCCATCAGAAGATCATAATATGAGAAATCCAGCATACTCAGGATT
>OMGY01003195.1_pt1 | contig 11343 bp, 11 predicted proteins | sample 1674461 | NCBI WGS metagenome assembly OMGY01 (sample SAMN05578579, study PRJEB25193) | human gut metagenome | biome: Human Microbiome; feature: human-associated habitat; material: feces | host: Homo sapiens | place: USA:Birmingham
CCCTGCCGCGCGAGATAATACGCGGCCTCGCTGCCCGCAAGCCCGCCGCCGATCACGCGCACCCGCGCCGAAAGGGGGTTATTCGCCATCGTCGAAACCCTCGGGCAGATATCCGCCCTCGTCAAACCCGTTATACACGGGTTCGTCCATCAAGGGCGGCGCGTCGTTTACGGTCGCGGCGTTTGCGGCCGCGGCGCCCGCCGCAGTCCCGTCCGCCTTTTTTCCCGCGGCCTTTTCTTCCTTTTCCGCGTAAAATGCCTCGATCTCCGCTACATCATAGGTACTACCGCAGTAATCGCACTCCAGCTTGCCGGATGCGCCCACAAAATGCAGCGGGCCGGTGCAGCTTGGGCATTGATAGTTGGTCACCTGTGCTGCCATGCTTGCTCTCATCCTTCTTTCTTCATGTTCCGTTCAGCGCCCGCCCGTGTTTGCGGGCGGACGCTGAGTGTGTCGAAAAAGTTTTTTCTCCCCGCATTGTGGGGGATACACCGTCGGTCCATCCGGTTTTCGGTCGTCTCACGCCCAAAAACCGGGGCCTGTCTTTAGGCTCTGGGCGCGCCGCAATACTCGCAGAGCTTTCCGTCGTTCTGTCCGCCGCAGGCGGGGCAGGTCCACGGGCCGGCCGCTGCCGGAGCGGGAGCGAAGGTCTCCTGCTGCTGCATGGGGGCCTTCTGCTGCATGGGGGCTGTCTGAACTGCGCCGCCGCCACGGGCGGTCTCCATCACCTGAAGCAGCGCCGCTCGGATCTCGTCGCCCATTTCGCGGTACTTGCGATATTCCCGATTGCTCTCCGGATCGAAGCCGGCAGCCATGGTATTCATCCGGCCCACAGAATTCATCTGTCCCATCATGGGACGCTGTGTCATGCCGCTCTGGGGCCGACCTGCCATAGGACGCTGGTTCATGCCCGGCTGATTCATCATAGGCCGCTGACCCGCCATGCCGCTCTGAGGACGGCCCGCCATAGGACGCTGGCCCATCATACCCTGCTGCCCCATCATGGGCCGCTGCATGGTGTTCTGCGGCTCGATGTACACAGAACTGTTGTTCAGGCAGAACTTCATTTCGTCAAAGTAGGGGTTATTGACGGAAATGATCACTTCAAAGTCATAGGAATACTCGTAGCGAGGCGGGTTGTAGCAGACCTCCTTGCCGTCCGGCCCCTCCCGCTTCTGCTCTGTGCGGCTCTCGTCAATGTCCACGCGGCAGCCGGTCAGCGCGGTGCAGTCCAGAATATCCGGGTTGGCGCCCGCCAGATCCCGGGCACGGGTAACGGTAAACCAACGATGCTCCTCGTCCAGCAGGACCTTACAATCCTCGCCGTAGGAGCGGGTGGTGCGGAACTGGGACGCCCTGCCCCGGTTTTCCTCCCGGTAGGCCAACTGCCGCTTGATGTCCTCCACCGTAGAGCGGCGGCGGTCACTGAACCAGGGAGAGAGCTGCTTCGCGCAGTCCTTACAGAGGTTGCCGTCTTCCAGTTTCTGATTGCCCAACAGTCCGATCTACTCGCCGCAGATGTCGCAGTATTTCTTATCAAACAATCCCATAATAGCTTCCTCCTGTTGTTTTCAGTCGCCGTAACGGCTCACATTGCATTGTCCACCCGGAACCGGGATCTTGTCCCCGGCCGTGGCTCCCGCGGCCGGGGACGGTATTCGCCAAAAAATCCGCTATTCGCTCTTATTCTTCAACTTTTTGAAGCTCCACCACTTTGTCCGCCGCTTCCGACCAGTCCACCGTCAGCTCCAGTCTGCCGCTGTCCTCGCCGGCCCCGGCACAGTGGTAAACGTCCAGGATCTTCCCCCATTCCGTGCCGTCCGCCTTCTGGAGAACACGGTTGTCTAACATCAGCCCTGTGTCCTGTATCTTTTTACGCGGGATGTAGGTGAAGTCCAGCGGGGTTTCCAGAACGGTCTCGCCGTCCAACCGGAGGGTCAAGCCGTCCTCTTCGCTGATGACCGCCTGCCAGCCGTCCTCCGGACTTTCCCATGTTCCCTCCAGCACTGGCCAGAGGAGGGAATTGTCCACATAAGTACCGTCCCCGTCCAGCAGGAACAGGTTTTGATCCGGATTCTCCATGCCGTTGCCCCCATCCATGATCTGGTCCGTGACAAAATGCTTATACAGGCCCGAAAGGACGATCCCTACCAGCGCGCCCGCCAGGAAAATCCAAATCATCCGCCGTTTCATTACACGATGTCCCCGTCGTCAAAGGGGTCGCCGCACTCAGGGCAGAACTTGGGAGGATGCTGCGGGTCAGCCGGCTCCCAGCCGCACTTGTCGCATTTGTACTGAGGAACACCGGCAGGCTTGGGCTTGCCGCACTCGGCACAGAACTTGCCCTTGTTCACCGCGCCGCAGGTGCAGGTCCAGCCGTCCGCTGCGGCGGCGGGCTTGGGCTTGCCGCATTCCGGGCAGAATTTTCCGGTGGCGGTGGTGCCGCAGGCGCACTGCCAGCTGTCCCCGGCAGGCTTCGGCTCCGGCTTCTTGCTGCCGCAGTTGGGGCAGAAGTTGCCGGTGATGCCGCTCTGTCCGCAGGAGCAGGTCCAGCCCTGTGCCGCCGGAGCGGGAGCAGGCTGCGCGGCCTGCTGTGCCTGCTGCTGCATCTGCATCTGTTGCTGCTGCATTTGCTGCTGCTGGCCGATCTCAAAGAGATTCTGGGCGTTCATGCCGCCCGCCTGACCGGCCATGCCCATGCCCATGAAGGCCATGGCGGGGCCTGCGCCGGTGTTGGCGGCCGCCGCCTTCATCGCGTCGCCCTGCGAGCCGACGAGATGCGCCGCCGCGCGGGTGGGGTCCATAAAGGCCGCGTTGCGCTGCAGCTCCTTGATCATCTGCTCGTCTTCCTCATTGGCCTTTACGCTGGAAACGCCGAAGGAAACGATCTCCATGCCGCGAAGATCGCGCCACTTGCCAGAAAGCTGCTCGTTGAGGGCGTCCGCCAGCTCCAGCGTGTGGCCGGGCAGGGCGGAGTAGCGGATCCCCATTTCGCTGATCTTTGCAAACGCGGGCTGAAGAGCGGTCAGCAGCTCAGTTTTCATCTGGCCCGCGATATTCTCGGTCTTATAGTCCTCGCTGACGTTGCCGCAGACGTTGGTGTAGAACAGCAGCGGGTTTTTCAGCCGGATGCTGTACTCGCCGAAGCAGCGGATGCCGATGTCAATGTCGATGCCAGCCCGCTGGTCCACCACCCGGAAGGGGACGGGGCTGGGGGTGCCGTACTTGTTGCCCGTCAGCTCCTTGGTGTTGAAATAGTAGATGCGCTGATCCTTGGGGGCCTCGCCGCCGAAGGTGAAGCGCTTGCCGATGTTTTCAAAGACGCTCTTCACGCCATCGCCCAGATCGCCGGAGAAGATGCTCGGCTCGGTGGACATATCGTAGGTGTATTCGCCGGGCTCAGCGCACACATCCACCACCTTGCCCTGCTCCACGATGAGCATGCACTGGCCGTCCGCGATGGCGATCACGCTGCCGTTGGTGATGATGTTGTCGTCGCCGTGCTTGTTGCTGGACCGGCCCGTGGCCTTTTTTCTGCCCTTGACCGCCAGTACGTCTGAGGGGATCGCTTCACAGTAAAAGTATTCCTTCCACTGGTCGGCCATCACGCCGCCTGCCGCGCCCATTGCTGCTTTGATAAGTCCCATAGTGTTTCTCCTTTTCTAAAAATCGATCCAATCTTTTCTGCTGCACTGCTGAGAGTCGTTTTGCCCGCCGCTCAGGCCCAGGGGTCCTGCGAGACGGGGATGCGGATGCCGCTGAGGATGCTTGAATACTCCCAGAGGAACCATTCGCCCGTGGAGGGCTTCTGCCGCAGCTTCATCGGCCGCGGCGCGTCCGCGCCGGGCGTTTTCAGGAACACTCTGAGATACCCCGGCTCAATGTCCTGCGGGCGGGGGTCTGCCAGAACGTTCAGCACATAGGGCGATGCGGGAACGTAGCCGTTTTCCGGCGCAGCGCCTTCAAAATAGGCAAGCGGCAGATATTCCTTGCCGCGCAGCCGGTCGCGCAGGAACTGCGCGTCGTAGGGCGTCATGGGACGCGGTCCGCGCAGAATATCCATGGCGGCCACGCCCGCGTCCTTGTCCGTTATGTAGAGCTTGAGCGCGCAGAGAAAAAGCGCGCAGACCTGTTCCGGCGTCTGCCGGGGCAGAGCCTTGAATTCCGCGAGCGTCGCGGGGAGAGCTTGCATCGTTATCTGCATGGTTGAGCTCAGTCCTTTCTTGCGGTCCTGTTCCGCTATGATGTTGCATCGTCCTCTTCGGGGAAGTCGGCGCCTGCTGCTTCGGCGCTGGGCGGCTGCGATGAAGCGGCGCTCCCGGCCACGATGTCGCCGTGCACCTCGAGTGTTCCGGCGCAGGCGGTGCACATGTCCAGATCCTCGCAGATCAGAAAGCAGCGGTCGCACACAAGCCTTCCGCAGACGGGGCAGCGGTTGAAGATCTCCGGGACCTCCGCCGCGGCCCGTTCCCGGGCGGCCTCTCGTTCGCGCGCGTAGAGCGCGCGGAAAATCACCTGCCGGGCCTCCGTTTTCGGTTCGACGCCGGCTTTAGAGAAACGGACGGGAGTGCTGCGCCATGTTCTGCCGCACTCGCCGCATCGGACGAGAAAGCGAAACTCTTCTAAGGTGGAACAGTCTCCCATCGACTCCTTCATGATCCGCTTCATGTGTAAGCCCTCCTCTCCGGCGGTTTTCCTGTGCGGCTCTTCTGGTTCTATCCCTATCAGCTTTTGCACGGAAAAGATATAGGCCTAAGGCATGTTTTCACGGAAAAAGGACGAAAACATGCCTTAGGCATAGGCAAAATACACAAGCGAAAACTGATTCAACTGTGCGCTTTGCCAAGCGGCTTGCACGGCGCGGCCGCCCGCGACGCGGCAGAGAGCGCTCCGGCGGCGGGAAAAAGACAGCGCCGGGGCAGGCGCGCCGCCGCAGAAAAAGAAAAAGCCCCCAGCCGCGCGTTCGGACGGGGAAAAACGTGTGACCGGAGAGCAAATAAAATGCACAAGCAGCGAGATATCTGCTTGTGCATTCTGATGATATTATGATTTGCCTTGCAGCAGCTCCTCCAGCCGTCCGCAGCGCTTGAGGATGTCGAGATAGGCCTTGAGCGCGTCGTAGGAATCGACGCCCAGCTTGCTGTAAATGTGGCTGTTATGGCCCTTTACCGTGCCTGCACTGATAAACAGCAGCTCCGGGATCTCCTTGACGGTGTAGCCCTCGGCATAGTAGCGCAGGATGACGCGCTCCGAGCTTGTCAGGCCCTTGGCCCGGTCGATGAGCTTTGAGACAAGGTCTTCTACCTGACGGGGCAGGGCGTCCTCGGGGCGGCTTTCCCGCAGCTGGCCGTGGAAATAAGCCGTCAGCTCATCGATCTCCCGGATGCCCGTGGGCTTCCAGTCCTGCTCGCAGCTTCTGGCCGCCTCAAAGCCCTGCGTGATGGGCATGGCGAAGCGGCGGGCGAGAACGGCGGTCAGCGCCAGCATGGCGGCGAGAAAGGCGAGCGAGCCGAGCGCCCAGCTGATGCGCGCGGCGTGCGCGTGGTGGCGATATCCGCTCTCGGGCACCAGCGTTACCGCCGCGAGCGGATAGCCGTCCGCCAGTCTGCCGGGCACGACCTGATGCTTGCCGAGATAGGTCGTGCCGTTCCAGGTAAAGGTGTCGTAGTCCCGGCCTTCTTTGATCGTCATCGTGCCGGAGGGGAAGAGATTCGTACCCTCCGTGCTGCCAAGCATCGCCTTGTCGAGAAGGAGCGTATCGCCGTTCATGGGCGCAAGCAGCATGACGAAGCTGCCGTAGGGACTGGAGACGACGCTGTGGGAAAGGCTGAAGTAGAGGTCGCTCAGCTCCATGCCGCAAATGCCGCGCACATGGCCTGCGTCGTCCCGCACGGGAACGCACAGAAGCGTCACGCTTTCCCATGTGTCGAGCAGCGGCACGCGCTCCGTCCAGAGGCAGCCGCCGGAAAGGCGGTCGCCTGTCCAGGCCATCACCTGCCGGTAGCCGGGGATCAGCGTGGTGTTCAGCTCCGGGTTCCAGCGGTTGTGGAGCTGCAAGCCGTTTTCGCGCGCGGCATCCACCGCGCCGCGAAAGTAGGCGGTATTGCCGCTCGGCGGGACGGAGCGGAGGCTCGAATAGCGCAGGTATACGCCCATGCGGTGGGTCTCGGCGTCGGGAAGCGAGGTGTTGGCGGTCGCGGCGAGGCAGAAATAGACGCCGCTGCAGGTGCTGCCCTCCATGGCGGTCTTTAGCGCGGGGACCAGCGCCGTTTCAAGCTCGGCAATGAGGGCGGGATTGTCGTTCAGCGCGTCAAAGGGGAGGTTCCGGCGGGCAAGAAAGCTCTCCAGCTCCCCGCTGATGGTCTCGGACAGCTCAATGCCGCGCGCGGTGAGCGCATCCATCTGGGAAGAGAAGAGGGCGGCGGTGTTCTTCTGCTGCAAGGCGGTCGTCTCTCCGAACTGCCGGGCCGTGCGGGACAGAACGCCCGTTACGCTCAAAAGAAACAGCGCGGCGGACAGCGTTGCGAGCGCCATGCAGAGCCAGTAAAGCGCCAGGCGGCTGCCGATGCTGCGGCTGTGCTCCGTGTCAGTGTCATGCCGCCGCCTTCTGCACGTCAGCATGGCGATCCCTCCTTTCCGATGCTGCTCATTATGATCCATAGCTGTTCTCAAAGTCCTCCAGCGTGGAGCGCACGAGCGCCTCGAGAGCATCCTCGCCCTGCTCCTGATACTGTGCCTGCCCCGCCGTCAGGCGCAGGCGCACGCCCTTTTCAAAGCGGGTCTCAAGGTCGAGATAATCCTCGCGCTGGGGCGGGGTATAGAAGGTGTAGTCCTGCCGCGTGCGCAAAAATGCCTCGTAGAGCGAAGCGTACATGGGATCGCTCAGCGTTTCAATCGCCTCGGGCAGATAATCGTCGAAGCCCTCCTTTGTCACAGGCATGTAGCCGAGCGCTGTGACGAAATCGACGTTCCGCTTCGGCTCGGTGAGCCACTTGAGGAAGGTCATGCAGGCTTCTTCGCGCGCGGGCGTGGATTTTACGGTGCACAGGCCCGCGCCGCGCTGCATGACGAGTTTTTCCCCGTCTTCAAAGGTCGGGCAGGGGAGGGAGACGATCTCCACCTGCTCGGTGCTGTTATCGGGATAGGTCACCACATCGGAATAGTAGAGGACGCTTGCCGAGGATGCGACCGACACGATGGCATCGCCGGTGCGCAGCGGCTCGGTCGCATAGCCGCCGCCGAGCCACAGGGTGCCTGTGAGCGCGGCGCGCGCATAGGGCGCCCATGCATAGGCAAACTTAGGGCCAAAGGCGAGGCCGCTGTCCGTGAAAAAGTCCTCGCCCATCGACTCTACGCCCACCTGGAAATAGTCGAAATGATAGTCGTGGACGAAGAAGCACTTACCGCCCGACCAGTCCTGATACCGCTCGGCGAGGGCATAGAGCCCCTCCCAGGTGGAAAGATCGTCGAGCGCTGCGCCCGTGGCGGCGGAAAAACGGTCGAAGGCGGTCTTGTTGACGTACAGGATCTCCGTGGATTTGGCGATGGGCAGCACCGCAAGGCGGCCGTTCACCGTGCCCTCTTCCAGAAATTCCGGCAGGAAGGCATCCAGCTCCTCGTCGGAGAAATAGTCGTGATAGTCCACCAGAATGTTCTCATCCGGCAGAGCCAGCACGGTTTTCGGATAGGAAACAAAGAGATCGGGCAGTTCGGACGCGCCGGGATCGTCGTAGGCGGCGGCGAGCACGCTCTCGTGGATGACGTTGGTGTTGCTGACGCTGTCCACCCGCACGCGGATGCCCTTTTCCTGCCCAACGGTGCGGTTGAACTCCTCCACCAGCACGTTCAGAGGCGAGGTCACCTCGCCGCCGTAGACGTGCCAAAGCGTGATGGTGGTGGGCTCGGCTTCCTTTTCCCCGCAGGCGGCAAGACACAGCGCGAGCGCGGCGAAAAGCACGATCACCGGCAGGCGGTAGAGTTTTTTCTTCATAGTGAGCCTCCTTGGTCAGGGGTGATGGGTCTGCGTTCCGTTGAGAAGAGGGACGGAAAACCGTCCCTTGCGCGTCATGTGCACATCGCTCCTTGCGAACGACGGGGCAATATGCTACAATAAAGTGTCTGCGGCGCCGGATGGATCGCCGCGGCACACGTTTTGCTTGATTCAGTATAGTACGAACACGCCCGTTTGTTAACCCTAATTCCGTCGAATTAGGGTTGCAAACATCATTATTTCTGTAGAATTCTTGAAAAAACTGTTGGATTTTCAAACATCTGTTCTATTTTTCGGAGGTTCGCCCGTGAAAAATCGTATGCTTGCCCTGACGCTGTTATCCGCCCTTTTGCTCGTCCTTTCCGGCTGCGCGGAGAACTCCCTGCTCGATGAAAAGGACCCCGTGACCTTAAATTTCTGGCACGTTTACGGCGAACAGTCCGGCTCGCCGATGGACCTTCTTGTGGAGGAGTTCAACCGCACCGCCGGGCAGGAGCGCGGTGTGCGCGTGCAGGTCACGGGCGTGAGCAGTGCGTCCGAGATCGGCGGTTATCTCAAGCAGGCACAGTCGGGTGCGGGAGATGCACCGGAAATGCCCGACCTCTTCACCTGCCACATCGCCGACGCGGCCGCGCTGGGCGAGGATAACCTTGTCGACTGGCATGAGTGGTTCACGGAAGAGGAGCTTTCTGACTTTGTGCCCGGATTTTTGCAGGACGGCACGACGGAGGACGGCAGGCTGCTGATCTTCCCGGTTTCCAAGTCCACCCAGCTCCTCATGTGCAACGGAAGCGGATTTGCCCGCTTCTCCGAGGCAACCGGCGTCCGCTACGATGACCTTGCCACATGGGAGGGCTTCTACGACGGTGCGGAGCGGTACTATGACTGGTCGGGCGGCGGGAGCTTCTGCGCGATGGATTATCCCATCCGCGCCGTGGAGCTGCGCGCCATGGAGTGCGGCAGCGGAGAGCTCTATACCGAAAACGGCTGGTACGACACGGGCAACGCCGTATTCAAGGAGAGCTGGATGCAGTTTGCCCGCTCGCTCGTGCGGGGGCATATCGTGGTGTCCGACTTCTATTCCAACACGCAGGTCATGACCGGCGAGGTGCTTGCGGGTCTGGGTTCTTCCGCGGCGATCCTCTATTATAATGATACCGTCACCTATCGAAACGGAATGCAGGAGCCGATGGACCTCCATGCCCTGCCCATGCCGATGACGGCCGGGAGCGAGGCGCTGATGACGCAGGCGGGCGTGGGGCTCTGCGCCGCCAAGACCACCGCGCAGAAGGCGGAGGCCGCCGCGTTCTTCATCCGCTGGCTGACAGAGAGCGAGCGAAACCTTGATTTCGTGACCAAGACCGGCTATATGCCGGTGCGCAGCGGCGCGTTCGAAACGATCGAAGAGTACGATACGTTTCTGGAGCCGGCGGAGAGCTATCGCCAGCTCTACGCCGCGCTGAAAACCATGCGGGAGAGCTATACGCCCGTGTCCGAGCCGCGCTTTGCGGGTTATTACGCCAAGGTGAGTACCCTCTACGACGGTCTGCGCCGGATGCAGCAGGAGCTGCCAGAGCGCGCCGCCGCGGGCGAGGATATCGATGCGCTGGCGGAAGAGACCTGGGCGCTGCTGTGTTCGATCCAATAAAAAAACGCCCCACCGGGGCGTTTTTTCGCTTTGCTTACACCCGGGCCGAATCTCTGATTTAAAAAGAAAAGCCACCACCCTGTTGGGTGATGGCTTTTTCTGGCGCAGCAGGAGAGATTCGAACTCTCGGTACGCTTTTGACGTACACACGATTTCCAGTCGTGACTGCTATTTTCTACTATTTCTAAATGCAATATCTAGTAGTAAATACCTTAACTTCTCTAGTTTTATCATATATCTAGTATTAAGTTAATAGAGATTCTTGAAAGCAATTACAAGATTCTTCTATGTTTTTATAATAACAAAATAAATCGTAATTGTCAATGAGATTATCATATTATAAAATAATTTATATTTCTAGAAAGATAGTAGAAATTATTTTATTAGTTTTATATTATTTGATATACCTAATAATGCTTTCTATATTATATTACTTATATCTTCTTCTATATATTTTTCAATCTCTGTTTCCTGCAATTTCTAAACAGTATCCTATCTTATTTCTCTATATATTTTTGCTTTTTGTTCTCTGTAGTTTTCCGCTATACTATTTCTGTTCTATTGGTAGTAGGCCCAATCAGGCATCTTTCCTGTGTTGTGTAAAAACTCAATCTATTCTTTCAAAAACATCTTAAAAATCCTTTCATTGTATTATTTATATAATACTTTGTAGTATTTCTCTATTCAAAGAAAGTATAGCTATATCCAAAATGGATATAGCTATACTCATTTTACAGTTAAAAGCTGAAAGTTTCATCTTTGTTTACTGTTATAATCATTTCCTCGCGCCTAGGGCGTTCATAAAAATTGTAGTTATTCCCCTAGGTATTTACAAGGTAGCCTTTCTAGACCAATTCCGCAACGGCTCTATCGTATGAGCTTTTACTGCCTATACCCCATTTGAGCGCGTCGACCTTACTTAAAGCAAAGGTATAGCCGTTTTGGTTCTTATTCAGATAACACCACAACTTGAACGTTTCTCCCTTTAGATCAAGCATAGCCGACGATAGAGCCTAGAGGTTATACATAGCGTAAAGGTTATTCTTATCGCATCGTTCTTTCTCTACGCGCACGGTTTTTTGATTAGGATTTGTTTCATTCATCGGCGGATACCTCTTTCCTTTGCTTCTGGTAAGCTCTAGCATTATCCGCGCGAGACAGCCAACGCAAGTTTTCTACGCGGTTGTTTGTCTTATCCATATCTATGTGATCTACGGTGTCTTTCTCTATTGGATTGTCATTAGGGATAAATGACAATGCCACAAGCTGATGGACTAGATAGGTTCGGCGGTGTCCGTCCCTAATGTCTACTCTTAAATATCCTCGCTGATTTGAATAAGGCTTTAATAGCCGTGTTCGCTTTCCCTAGAAGCTCTTAACTCTCCCTCGGTTGCTGATGTAATACTTTCCTCGGCGGTCGATAGGCTTCCATTCCTCACCATCTAAATCTTCAATGAGGTCTAGCGAATACTCCTTGCCAAAAGCACGCCGATAAAGCGGTTTAATTGCTCTGTATACGCTTTTTCCGTCGGCGGTAGTGAGTTTATACCTCTCGCCCTTGCCTTTCCGTATAGGCTGTTTATTTGCTGTTTCCACGATTTCGCCCTACAATGTAATAGCATAGTCCTCTCTATAGCCTAGCTATTGGAGCGGATAATAGTTATTGGTATCTTCCATTCCTTATGTCTCCTTTAAGTTTTCTATG
>OMGY01003199.1_pt1 | contig 11318 bp, 9 predicted proteins | sample 1674461 | NCBI WGS metagenome assembly OMGY01 (sample SAMN05578579, study PRJEB25193) | human gut metagenome | biome: Human Microbiome; feature: human-associated habitat; material: feces | host: Homo sapiens | place: USA:Birmingham
TACCGGGCCTACGGGGAGAAAGGAAATTACCATGACTAAGACTGAGCACATGAACATCATCAATGAGAAGCTGACCGCCGCCGAGCACGACCACCTTGGTACCCGCCGTCTGCTGCGCGCCTTCCCTGACATGAAGAGCCTGAACTACGCCGACACGCTGGCCGCGACCCGCGCCGCCACCCAGCGCCTGCGTGAGCTGGCCGCCGCTGCAAAGGCCGCCGCCAAAGAGACCGCCGCGAATGCTGCGGAAAAAATCAAAAAGGCATAATTTTCAACAAATACGCCCCGAGCTGTTAAAAGCTCGGGGCGTTGGTTTATGTTGTACTAAAGCAGGCGGCCGGAATCCCCCAGTCCGCTTCGCGGACAGCCCCTTTGACAGGGGGGCCATTAAAGCCTCCCTTGTGTTAAAGCGAGGTCGGAGAGATTCCGCCCGCACCGCCTCTTATGCCTTCTTCCTGTCGAACGCGATCTGCAATACCAGCCAGGCCGCTACAAGGCAGACTACCGAAATCAGCCCCAGCATCTGCCAGGAGTGGGTCAGGTTTTCCACCGTCGCATCGTACATCGGGCCGTCCAGGCCTGCCTGCAGCCAGGCCATACGGCTGTTCAGGTCGGTGGATGCGCCCAGCGCGCCCATACCCCAGCGGCAGACGATGATGTTGGAGATCGTCGCCGCCGCGCCCGTCACGGTGAACATGATGTTGCTGAAAACGACCTGCCCGATCATAAGCACCAGCACGGCCAGTATCGCGCTCTCGCCGCTGGTGAACAGCGCCGAGATCAGCAGGCCGATGCAGCTGGACGAGAACATCGTCAGCAAAACCGTGATAAAGATTTCCATATCCGTTTCCAGCAGCAGGTGGTTCTGCGGCACATGGACGATGGACACAAACCCCAGCGCCAGAATGGCCGCCTGGGCAATTTCCACCAGCAGCAGCACCGCCGCCTTGCTCAAAACAACGGCCTGCAGGCTGACGCCGACCGAGGCTTCGCGCAGGATGATCTCCCGCTCCTTACAAATTTCGCGGTAGGAGTTCAGCGTGCCCATAAACGTCGCCATAGCGGCTAAAATAAAGAGCGCCGTCCGGCTGCCGATGTTGACAAGGTTCGAGGTAAAGCAGTTCGGGTCCGCCGTCAGCTTGACGACCAGCACCATAAACGGCGATTGCAGCGCCAGGCTTGCCAGCAGCAGCTTGTCGTTCCAAATCAGCTGCAGATTGCGCTGGATCAGCACCCCAAGCTGGCGCAGGAACTTCAAAAATTTTACTGGCTGCATCGTTTATCCGCCTCCTGCGCTGCCTCCGGGCAGGCCGCCAGCAGGCGGTTGAACTCGGGGGTCGTGTAATATTTTTCGCGGTACAGTTCAATTTGCTCCGGATCGCGCAGCTTTTCAAAGATATCGCTGGTCATTTCCACATCAAAATAGTCGTTCAGCTTCTCGGGCGCACCGTAGTAGCACAGCACGCCGCCCACACCCAAAAAGGCAATTTTATCGCACAGGTTGATGTTGGACATATTGTGGGTGACCATCAGCACCGTGCAGTTTTGGTGGCTGAGCTTGCGGCACAGCTCCATCATGCTGCGGTCCAGATCCGGCGAAAGCCCGCTGGTGGGCTCGTCCAATATCAGCAGCCGGGGCGAAGCCAGCAGTTCCATGGCGATGGAAACCCGCTTTTTCTGCCCGCCGGAAAGGTTTGCAATCATCGTTTTTTCCCGCCCGCCCAGGTCAACGGCTTCAATGGCGTGGGCCACAGCAGCTTTGATCTCGGTGCGGGTGGCATCGCGTGCAATGCGCAGCTTGGCGGTGTAGGTCAGGCTTTGTTCCACCGTCAGCTCGTCGTGCATAATGTCTTTCTGCGGCACATAGCCCAGCACGGCATCAAAGGCATTGCGGTTGCCGCGGGTGTCAATACCGTCAAAACAGACGCTGCCGGAGGTGCAGGGCGACGCCCCGGTGATGCAGCCCAGCAAACTAGATTTGCCGGTTCCGGAACCGCCCACCACAACCACAAAGCTGTTGGGTTCCACCCCCATGCTAGTGCCGTCCACAATGTTCAGCGGCTTGCCGGTGTTGCGGTTTTTGACGGTTTTATACACATCCAGCAGTTCAATGCTGATGCCCACCTTATGCTCATGGTAGTGCAGCATTCCGCCGGAAAATGCAAACACCTGGGTGGGCACATTGATGACAGCGCCGTCCGTCAGCAGCTCATTGCGCACGCGGGTGCCGTTCAGGTAAGTACCGTTGGTGGAGCCAAGGTCATTCAGTTCATAGTGGCCGTCCTTATACACCACCTCGCAGTGGTGGCGGGAAACACGGTCGCTGGTCAGCTGCACATCGCAGTCCTCGCCGCGGCCGATCAGGATGCGGCGCTTGCGGCGCACATCCAGCTCCCGCAGCACGGTGGCGTTGGGCGTTTCCCGCCGCAGGGCGGCGGTACCCTCGCCCTGGCGGATTTCCTCCACGCGGAAGGTGATTTCCTGTGTGGTTTCGTTGCCGTCGGTATTCAGGCCGATCACATCCCCCGGCTGCAGGGTCACTTCCTCACCGGAATGGATATAGCGGTTATTGTACCAGGTGCCGCAGGTCGTGGAGCCTGCGTCCTGCATCAGCCAGGCATTGTTTTTGTATTCGATTGTGAACTGGTGTTCCCCCACGTTGTTGCGGCGCAGCACAAAGCTGCAATCGCGCCCACGGCCAAACACAAAGGGAGCTGCCGTGCTGGAAAGGGTCAGCTTTTGGCGGTTGCGCCGCTCGCTGACGGTTAAAATAATCTCACTGGCCAAGGGAGTCACTTCCTCTCTTTCGGCGCTGCATTCCAATTGAACTCCGGCCCACACAGCGGCACAAAACGCAGCTGTGCGCCGCCCACAGCAAAGGTATCCCCCGCTGTCAGCGGCATTTTTTCAATCAGGCTTTTTCCGTTCAGGGTGCACAGCTCGTTGGAAGATCCCGGCAGCGCACACCAGTTGTTATCCTGTGGGTCATACACCACAATGCCGCGCCGCACCGCAAGCGGGCTGTTGGCATCCAGCACGGCGGGGTCCCCGGCGGCATCCACCCCCAAAAAGTTTCGGCCTTCGCCCAAACGCAGGTCCTGCCCGCGGGCGGGGCCGTCCAGTACCACCAGCCAACCGGCCACCGGGCCTTTGGGTGCGGCAAGCTCAACCTCGGCAGCGGTGCCGGGCTGAGCAATGGCGCTGCCGGCCTCCAGCCCGCCATTGCAATAGGGGCATTCGGGGTGTTTATCGGCATCATAAAAATGGCCGTTGGGGCATTTGGTCAGTTTCATCATTTTCCTCCTTCGGGCGCGTTTACAGCACAAGCCGCAGGGTGGTGCGGCCAATTTTTATGGTATCGCCGTTTTGCAGGCGGTATTCCCCGCCGATGGGGTCGCCGTTCACCATCACGGCGGCTCCCTCCAGCGGGCGCAGGGTCACGCCGTTGCTTTCCACTTCCAGCACTGCGTGCTGGGGGCGGGTGCGGCCATCCGCCAGGCAGAGGTCACACTGGGCGGCATCGCTGCCGATAATCAGGCTGCTTTCCACATAGGCGGACCAGCGGGTTTCTGCAATGCCCCGCCGGGTAGAAAGGTACAGGGTGATCCACCGCCTCGGCAGGCTCTGCTGCACAGGGGCGGCATCGGTCAGCAGGTGTTCGGCTTCGGCCAGCTTTTCCTCAGCGCGCTCCTTGCGGCCGCGCAGCAGGGCTGCCGCGGCCAGCACCACCAACAACCCGCCCAGAATAATGGCAGGCAGCCGGAATCGTGCCAGATAGAACGCCCTGTCCTTGGGCCAATCCTCCACGGTAAAGCGGTATACGGTGCCGGAATCGCTCACGTTGGCCGCGGTCATGGCGCTGGTCATCTTGTTCAGCTTAATGGTATAGGTTCCCTGGTACAGCGGCTCGGTGTACAGCGAAACACTTCTGCCGTCCGTGCTGGCAAGGGCCTGTTTAACTTTTACATGCCAGCCCCAGATATCCTCGCTCTGAATGCTGTAACAGGTCAGGTCCTCCGCACGGCCCACGGCCTGGTTAAACCGAATGGTCATGGCATAGCGGCCATGCAGCGTCACGCTTTCCACCGCCGGTTTGGCCAGGCGGTGGCCCATATACACGGTAGCGTTGGTTTTCACTGCGCTGCCCAGCTGCGGCACGCTCAGGGTCAGCACATCCAGGCGCTCGCCGTAAAAATTTTCATCCACCGCGGTTTTGATCTCCAGCGCATTGGCAAGGGCCTGCTGTTTTTCAGCCAGGGTATCGGCCAGTTCGCTTTCATGCACCACATCCAGCTTATCGCCGCCCAGGGCTTGGCCCAGCTCGGCAAGGGGGTTGTCATCATCCACCGTCACAAAGATATCCAGCGGCATGTTCAGGCGGCTGGCGGCATCTTTGGCCACAGCGCCCAGCAGAGCTGTGCTGGTGGCGGTATTGCCCGCTTCCGTCAGGGCAAAAATCGCCTTGCGCGGCGCAATGCTCTGGTAATTTTCGTTGATATCGTTATAAATTGTTGTAGCTGCCTGCACCAGATTGGGCTCGTTCTCTTCCTGGCTTTCCAGCGCGTCCACGGCGTTCACTGCCGCCCTGGTATCAATGGTCGCGGGCAGAACGCAGGCTGCATCCCCGGCCAGGGTATACAGCATAATCTGGTCCTTTGCGCCTTTGGCGCTGATCAGCCGCCGCAGCGCAATGCGGTATTCTTTCAGCGTAGTTTCGTCCACACTGTTGTCCACCGCCAGTACATAGCAGATCGGCTCGTTCGCCATGCCGATGTTGCCGGTGGGGATCTTTTCATCCCCCAGGTACAGCTCCACCCCTGCCGCCCGCACAAGGTCCGGGCTGATGGGCTGGCCTTGTGCATCCGTTGCCTGAACAAACACGTCCAGCTCCGGCACGTTGACATAGATCTGCTCAATGGAAAATTCCCCGATCGTGGTGCCTAATGCTTTGGGCGCACACAGCAAAGCTGCCATGACTGCAGCAACAGCCATGGCAACCAAAACCTGTGTGAATTTTTTTACCGCAGCAATTTTCACTTACAGGCTCCTATTCTTTAGGCAATACCGCATAATTCTAAGTGCCGATACGGCGAGCGAGGTGCGGCAGATGCCAAGCCAAAAGCGCAGATAATACTGGATGTCTTATCGAGCATTTTGGCAACGCAGATGCTGTGCCGCAGCCGCCGAAGCGGTGCTTAAGCCGTAAGGCGGGAATTGTGCGGTATTGCCCAAGGTTTTTAACGCAAAATCCGGCTGCGTTTGTAGAAATAGGCTACATTCTCGTCTTTTCAGATGTCCTGCAGTCCATGCTGCTCCCGCATGCGGCGCAATGCGCACAGGGCGCGCATTGCCTTTTGGCGGGCGGCGCGCTGTTTGGCGGCTTCCGGCGTTTCGGGCTGGGGCTCTTCCGGCACGGCGGGCGCTTCTTCTTCGGCTTCAGGCTCCTGCGGCTTTTCCCGCGGGGGAAGCGGCATGGCCGGGGCGTCCAGCTCGTCCTCTTCCTCAAAGCTGGGCATTACCGGGGCCATCGGCGTGGCGGAAGGCGGGGTATCGTCCGGGCGCGGGGCATCCGCCGGGCGCACAATGGGCGAAGAGAAGATGGCCCCCGGCACTTCAGTCAGCGCCGGACCGGTCTGGTGGTTGGGGTCCCCGGTGGGATGGTCCGGCTTATCCTCGGTCTTTTCCGGTTCGGGTGTTTCTTCTGTCTTCGGCTGTTCTTCTGTTTCAGCCTCCGGCGCTGCGTTTTCCGGCGTTTCTTCCTCCGGCTGCACGGCTGCGGGCTCTGCCGGGGCGGCAGCTTCTTCCTGTTTTTCCACTTCCTGCGGGGCGGTGCTCTGCTGGCTCAGGGTTTCGGGTTCGTCCTCCTCCCCGGCAGCAGCGGCTTGGGCGCGCAGTTCATCCACCGCGCGGGCCACCGTTTCGGGGCTTAAATCCAGCGCAGCTTCCGGCGTAGGCACGGTGTGCAGCTCCGGCAGCTCGGTTTCCAGCTCGCGGTCCGCGTTATCGGCAGCGCGGGCTTCGGCGGCGGGATCATTGGCAATGGCTTCGTTCTGCAGGTTCAGCAGCTTGCGGCTCATCAGGCCAAGGTAGTCAATCAGCGCGGCACGCTGGGCCTCCATCTCCCGCACTTCGGCGCGCAGGTTGTTCAGCCGCAGCTGGTGGGCGTTCTGGATCTCATTAGCTTCCGCAGCGGCGGCATCCACCAGCTTTTGTGCCTGGGCCTTGGCCTGGTCGCGGGCCGAAACATCCATCGCCTGGGCTTCGGCCTGGGCATCCTCCTTGATCTGGTCGGCGCGCACATGGGCGTTGGCCACAATGTCCTCCGCCTTCTGGCGTGCTTCCTGCATGATCTCTTCTTTGCCGTTTTCCAGCGCATTGCGGGCATCGTCCAACTCACGGCCCTTGATGCGCAGGGCGGCTTCGGCCTGGTCGGCACGTTCCTGCAATTTTTCTTTTTCTTTTTGCAGGCTGCCGTTCTTCAGCCGCAGAACGGCCACCTGGTCGTTCAGCGAATGGTTGCGCTCCTGTAGGGCGGAAACCTGGGCGTCCAGGCTTTCTTTCTGGCGTGAGTATGTAGAGCTGCTGCCCGCCAGCGCAGCGTTCTGGCCGGAAAGCCGGTTGTTCTGGGCGGTCAGGGTCTGGCAATGCTGCTGCAATGCAGCGTTTTCCTGTTCGGCCTTGCGGGCCTGGGCTTCGGCCCGGCCAAGGCGCTGTTCATATTCCGTGCAAAGGGCCTGCAGTGCCGCACGCACATCGTCCGGCTCATAGCCGCCAAAGCGTGCTTTACGCATTCCACTCTGCTCCATAAAACGGGTCACATCAATTTTCGGCACGGTATTTTGCCCCCTCCTGCTCCGGGCAACAGCACGGCAAAAGCTTTTTGTGCAGTTTTGCAATCCTGCGCCTGGGCAAACGTACATTATTAAGTAATATTATACCAATTCCCCTTGTGGTGTGCAACTAATTTGTGTGGTGTATGAAAAGTAAAGGAATCGGCTGAATTTCCGCTCTTTTCGCCGCATCTTGGGGTGGGCGGTGTAAAAAATGTAAAAACCGCACCGCTGGTGCAAAATCCGGGCCGGGGGGCTCGTATGATTTAATAGTCAGCCAAATGCTGCTGCAACGGCCCGCGCAGCCCAGCAAGCATTCCCGGCTCGCTATTTTTGTTGCTTTTCACAATTTTTAATTTCACAATTTAGCAGTGCTGCACAAAAAAATGTAGTTCGATTTGTCAATCCTTGTCGCCGCTTTCCCTTGTTTTTGACACATTTGGAGAGTATAATACTCTATCATCGCAAGGGGAATGGTCCCCCTGCGGCGGCCTTTTTTCTTAAAAAGGAGTGTTTTTTGTGATTCGTACATGGTGCAAAGACCATCCCATCCAGTTCATGGCCTGCTACCTGGTCTTTTATCTTGCGTTTTTCAAATTGTTGGAACAGGGCATCCAGGTGCCGGATCTGGTGCTCCACTGCCGGTTGGATGATCTGATTCCGTTCTGTAAATACGCCATCATCCCTTATTACCTGTGGTTCGCCTGGATCCCCTGTACACTGTTCTATTTGTTGTGGTTCAATGACCGGAGGGAATTCTGGCGGCTGTGTCTGCCGCTGTTTACCGGCATGACCCTCTCGCTGCTGTTCTGCGCAATCGTACCCAATGGTACCGACCTGCGTCCCGCTTACATTTACGGCAATGATATCTTTACCCGCACGGTACGCGCTTTGTGGCGCACGGATACGCCCACCAACGTGTTCCCGTCCATCCATGTGTTCAACTCCGTCACGCTGGCGCTGGCTTATCACCACTGCGCACGGCTGCGCGGCCGCAAATGGCTGTGGGTGCGCGTATCTGCCGATCTGCTCTGCGTTTCCATCATTCTTTCCACCATGCTGTTAAAGCAGCATTCGGTGATTGATGTGATGGGCGGCATCATCCTGGCTCTGACGCTGGACGCCGTGGCCGATGCCGTTGCCCTGCGCACAGCGCCCTCGGTTGCTTATCGCCACAACCATCACCATGCGCTGCCCGAACATTCTTAAATGTTTACCGGTTCCTGAAAAGGGGCCGGTTTTTGTTTGCAATCTTTCGGGGGATCGGTTGGCCTCCAAAACGCGCCTGCGTGCGCAGCGTCCTACAGATTGTTTTTTATGTGCAATCGCCCTTGAAACCACCTCCAACCCGTAGTAGTGCATTAAGGCTAAAACTTTACCTTTTTGCTCTATCTAAAAAAATTAGAGCCGCTTTGTAACAAAGCCAAATGGAGAAAGTCTCCAAATCATAAAAAGTAAATCTTTAGAATTACCACACTAGTAGGGGCGCACATTGTGCGCCCGCCGCCCTATCATCTGCTCCTCTTGCGGGCAAGCCGCTCACCATCCCCACAAACTCCCGCCCCTCAAATCACCACACATCCCATCAAAAAGCCCCCCTTTCATCTTGCAGTACGCCCCAAAATGTGGTATTCTATCCTCAGCAAAGTTTTACTGTGTCCTAATCATTCAAAATATTTTTCACTATTTCTACTGATACGGAGGAATATTCATGCAAAGCATTCAGACTGTATCCGAAAATACAATTTATGTCGGCGCAAGTGACCGCCGCCTGGCAAAGTTTGAAAACCTGTTTCCCATTCCGCGCGGCGTCAGCTACAACGCCTATGTGATTCTGGATGAAAAAACCGCCCTGCTGGACACCGCCGATGCCAGCGTTGGCGCACAGTTCCTGGAGAACGTTGCCGCCGCCCTGGATGGCCGCAAGCTGGACTATCTGATCGTGGACCACATGGAGCCGGACCACGCCGCCATGATCGAAGCCGTGCTGGTGCGCTGGCCGGATCTGCGCCTGGTGGTGAACGCCAAAACCCTGCCCATGCTGAAAATGTACTTTCCCACGGACAACGCCGCCATTGACGATGCCCTGGTGGTAAAAGAGGGCGACACGCTGGACCTGGGAAAACACAAGCTGACCTTTGTGATGGCCCCCATGGTACACTGGCCGGAAGTGATGATGACCTTTGACACCACCACCGGTACCCTGTTCAGCGCCGATGCTTTTGGCACCTTTGGTGCCCTGGAGGGTGCCCTGTTCGCTGATGAGGTAGACTTTGCCGGCAAATGGCTGGACGATGCCCGCCGCTACTACACCAACATTGTGGGCAAGTACGGCGTGCAGGTGCAGGCTGTGCTGAAAAAGGCCGCCACCCTGCCCATCGAGACCATTGCCCCACTGCACGGTCCCGTGTGGCGCAAGAACCTGGGCTGGTTCATTGGCAAGTATGACCTGTGGAGCCGCTGCGAACCCGAAGAAAAGGCGGTTGTTGTGCTGTACGGCAGCATGTACGGCAACACCGCAAGCGCCGCCAACGCCCTGGCCGCCAAAGTTGCCGCCAAGGGCGTAAAGGTTGCTGTGCATGACCTTTCCTGCATTGACAACAGCGAAGCCGTTGCCGAGTGCTGGCGCGCATCCACCATTGTGCTGGCCGCCCCCACCTACAACGGCGGCATTTACCTGCCCGCCGCCAACCTGCTGGAGGACCTGAAAGCCCTGAACCTGCACGACCGCACCTTTGCCCTGGTGGAAAACGGCAGCTGGGCCCCGATGTCCGCCAAGCTGATGGCCGCCAAAATCGGCGAGCTGAAGAATTGCACCGTGCTGGATGCCAAGGTAACGGTGCGCGGCCGCCTGACCGCCACCCAGGATGCCGAACTGGAAGCCTGCGCCGCCGCGGTTGCCGCCAGCATGTAAAAATTTCGCTATCCCCTGAAACGATCAAACATAAATACAAAAGCCATGCCGCCGTGGGTTTTCCACAAAGCGGCATGGCTTTTGTTGAATGTTGGGTTTGCTTTTTGCTTTTCTTTGCTGGCTTACAGCTGCAATTTTGGGCTGTTCCCGGTGTTTCCGGTCAGGCCATCGGCACGCAGCATGTTTTCCATCACATCAATGTCAGTCGAAACGTCCAGCGCGTCATCCTCAAACAGGCGGTCCAGCTGGGCTTCAAAGGCGGTCACAAGGGTATCCATCACCTGTTCAATGCGCTGTTTGGACTCGCGGATGTTCTCCCCCTCCACGCCCTGGGCATCCAGCTCGGCATACGTTTTGAGCAGCTTCAGGGCTGTGGGCAGATAGTAATCCATGAACTTGCGCATCTGCGGCAGCTTGTCCGGGTTCTGCTTGGCCTGGGCAAAAATTTTGGCGCTGACGGCTTCCAACCGGCTGATCTTATCGGACATTTCCTCGCCGGGGATGGCATCATTCAAGGCCTGCAGCTGGTTCAGAATCTGGGCATAATTGTCCTCCGCCTTTGCTTCTTCCGGCTGGGCTTTTGGGGCTGCCGCGGGGGCAGGCTGCGGAGCGGGCGGTGCGCCGCGTACCACCAGGGTACCGGTGCGCATATCCAGGTAGGCGTTCTCTCCAAACACGCCCTTGTCAATGCAGTTTTCCAGGTGCTTGCAGCACTTGGCGTAATTGCAGGGGATGGCATCCGCGATCTCCTGAATTTTCATGTAAGGGGCGTTGCCAACAATGTTACTGATCTTTTTGCGCATGCGGCGGCCGGTGCGCAGCTTCCACCCGGCAAACAGGAAGCCCGCGCCCGCAAACAACAGGGTCACGCTGCCCACAAGATCCTGGAACAGCCAGGTCCAGTAACTGCCGCCCTGCGTAAGGGCTTCCGGCAGCCAATACACGGCTTCCGGCAGGTTGGCCACCATGGCAATGGAAAAAATCACGCCCAGAACCGTCAGGGCAATGCTCCAGCCCTCACCTTTATCCTTGCGGCCGCGCTCATTCTGGCGGGCGGTCTGCTCCGGGTCATACGCCTGTGCGCGGTCCGCGTTCTGGTAGATCTCGACCCGCTTCTCGGCTTTGTGCGCGGCTTCTTCCGCTCTCTGCACCACGCGCTGGGCATCCCGGCGCATCTTTTCCGCTTTCTGCGGGTCCGCATAGATGGGGCGGACGGTGTACGGCTGGCCGGTCTGCCGGTTGTTCTGGCTCCAGCTCTGCGGCGCAGAGATTTTGCCCATTCGCAGCAGATGGTTGATGATCATCATTGCAACGCCAATCGGCCACGCCGCAAAGCAGAATGTGATTACGATCACCCACCAGGGGATTTGGAACACACCATCCCCTTTGTGGTATTCCTGGCTGGCGTCTTGCCGGGGGCCGCCGGGCTGGTCATACAGCGGCTGCTGCCGCGCACGGTCCTGGTCTTCATTATAGGGGTTCGGGTTATACGGGTTTGGCATTCCTTTTCCTCACATATCTTGGGCAACACCGCACAATTCCCGCCTTGCGGCTTAAGCACCGCTCCGGCAGCT
>OMGY01003206.1_pt1 | contig 11300 bp, 6 predicted proteins | sample 1674461 | NCBI WGS metagenome assembly OMGY01 (sample SAMN05578579, study PRJEB25193) | human gut metagenome | biome: Human Microbiome; feature: human-associated habitat; material: feces | host: Homo sapiens | place: USA:Birmingham
GTGGAAACGTCTGTTACAGGCGAAAGAACCACACCAGGTGGAATTTATCTGGGTGAAAGGCCATGACGGCCATGAGATGAACGAGCGGTGCGATTATCTGGCAACCTCCGCGGCGGATGGAGACAATCTGTTGGTGGACCAGGGGATTGCATAAAGAAAAAGAACATGTATTTTAATTATATTAATAGTTAAAATACATGTTCTTTTTGTATATAAAAGCCTTTTTCAGACATGCTCTAGCAGTATCAACCGGGAAGATCTCCACGGATCCGGCAGCGGTAATCGCTTGGTGTGATTCCCATGATACGGTGAAAGATTTCCGTATAATAGCTGGCACCGGAGAACCCAACCTGTAAAGCGATCTCTGTAATGGTATACGAGGTATTGACAAGCAAAGGAATACTCTGTTCGATACGGTAAGTCATCAGATAATTCATCGGTGTCTGGTGGAGAAGACGTTTGCAGAGTCTTTCACACTCCCCGGGACTTACAGAGACTGCATCTGCAAGATCCTTCAAAGATATTTTACCGGTATAATGAGAGTGAATATAAGTAAGAAACGTATCCAGTGTTTTTCTGTCTCTGGATATTTTTTTGGCGGGAGCGATCGTAAAACCAGGTCGCTGACTCATTTTCCAGAGAAGTCCCCAGGTGGTGGAAAGATGGGAGAGAATCTGCAATTCCCAGGTTTCCGGTTGTTCCTGATGAAGAATTCCACACTTGTAAAGAATATCCAGAAGTATCTGCTGTTCAGGATCTTCCGGACGTATATAAAGTGCAGGAGTTGCCGGATTACCGAGCAGAGGTTTTACGTATTTTCGGAAAAGAATATTGGACTCGGTACCGTAGATAAAAGCTGGGTGAAAGATAATGGTATGAGATACTGCTGTTTCACTTTCCACAGGATGACAATCGTGCAGCTGTTTGGCATTGATCCAGAGCACCTCTCCGGGGTGGAGCACATATTCAGTTAATTCAACCTGAATCCGTACAGATCCCTGAAGCTGATAGTGAAATTCCACTTCCGGATGCCAGTGCATGGGAACATACAGGGTATGTTCCCCGCTTTCCGACACTGGAAAATAATCCATGTGGATATCAACCGGAAAATCATGGCTGCCATGAAGCTGATTTTCTTTCAGATTTTTCTGGGTGGAAATGACAGGACAGTTTGTTGACATAAGCGGTACCTCGGATTATGTTGATTTTGTTATAGAAATTGCAGATATTGTGATAGCTGAATTCCTGTGAAATTATTATACTGTCTTTTGTGTTAAAACACAAGAAAGGAAGTTCAGAATGATTTTGTTATAAAAAACAGATGAAAATCTGATTTTCAGGAGAGAGGAAGAGAAGGAGGATCTTTTATTATGGGAACAAAAAAGAATAATCTGGGGGTTCGTATCGCGATGGCGGTAATCGGAATAGCACTGACTGCTGTTTCTGTGGGGCTTCAAAAGATTTCGGGACTTGGAGTGGATCCGTTTAGTGTTATTATTTTCGGTTTTTCCAATGCCTTTCATGCGACATATCAGACCGTATATATTGTGGTGTGTGCCGTTTTGCTGAGTATAGCATTTATTTTTAATAGAAAATTACTTGGAATTGTAACGGTTGTCAATCTGTTTTTCAGCGGATTTGTTACAGACGCCACCAGAAAAGCAGTTGTAAAAGTGGTGGGGGAACATCCCTCAATGGCAGTTCGTGTTATCTTATTGCTGATCGTTGTACTGTTGATTTCTATTTCTTCAGCTTTGTACTATTCTTCAGAACTTGGGGTATCTCCATACGATGCACAGGCACTGACAATTGCAGAGAAAACAAAATTTCCCTTCCGCGCAGTGAGAATCGGTACCGATGTGGTGTGCTGTGCTGTCGGGTTTGCTCTGGGAGGAGACCTGGGACTGGCTACTCTGGTGTATGCTTTTTGCATGGGACCATTTATCCAGTTTTGCAGGGAACATTTTACGGATAAGATGGCAGCAGGAGAACTGTTTCACAAATAAAGAATGAGAATAAGGGAAAATCCGCTGGCATGCCGGCGGATTTTCTGTGAGCACGGAGTATATTTGAAATCATATTTTGAAAAACGGTGTGAGAGCAGACAGCACAGCATCCGGTGTATTTTTTCGTGAGTTTTTCCAACAATCACGGAATAATGATTGACAGTATGCACGCAGAATGATATACTCATTCTGTTAAAAAGATAACGGTAAAAATTACCGAATATCGACCACATAGAAAAGCGTAAGGTGTCGGATGACAGAAGATTTCTGTTAATCCGGTGAAAAGGGAAACAGGTGAGAATCCTGTACGAACTCGTCACCGTGATTCGCGAGGGAAGACAAAAACCACTGGGAAACCGGGAAGATGTCAAACCGCTTGAGCGATCAGCCGGGAGACCTGCCTTTGCGCAGTACGGGAACGAAAGTTCAGGCCACGAGGAATTGGCAGTACGAAAGAAAAACCTGTTTGCTTGTATAAAAATGGTTTTTCCGGCACTTATGGTGAAAGAAACATCTATAACCGTTAAACGGTTCTGGTATCCCTGAAACTGATTCTGAAACTATAAGAAGAATTCCAAATGTAGTACCTACTACCTTCGTCTCCGGACGGAGGTTTTTTACGTTTCATGCGGGCAAGACCCCAGACAACCTTCTTCGGAGAGCCGTCCTGTACCACCGTGGTACACAATCTCAAAAGGACAAAGACAGGAGGAACCATGAGATGAAAAAGAAAATTGTAGTGCTGATGCTTTCAGCAGCTATGACCATGTCCATGATGACAGGATGTGGAAACACAGCAAAGGATGACAGTGCATCCACAACAACAGAAACAACACAGGATGCAGAAGCCACAGAAGAAGCAGAACCGACAGAAGAAGCAACAGAAGAAGCAACAGACGACAGTGCATCTGACCAGGAGGCAGCAGATAAAGTAGCAGCCCTGATCGATCAGATCTATGTGCAGGAAAGAAACGACAACACTGACGAACAGTGTAAAGAAGCCAAAGAAGCTTGGGATGCTCTGACCGATGCACAGAAAGAACTGGTAGAAGGTGAAAATGCAGACCCTGATTACTTCGGAAGAGATACCGGTGACGCATCCAAGGACGATCCGTTAAACGGAGATGACATCGGTGACAACGAACTGCTGGTAGTAAGTTTCGGTACTTCTTTCAATGACAGCCGTACTGCAGATATCGGAGGTATCGAGAAAGCCCTGCAGACCGCATATCCGGACTGGTCCGTAAGACGAGCCTTTACCGCACAGATCATCATCAACCATGTACAGGCCCGTGATGATGAGAAAATCGACAATATGGATCAGGCCCTGCAGCGTGCCGTAGACAATGGTGTAAAGAACCTGGTGGTACAGCCGACTCATCTGATGCATGGCGCTGAGTATGACGAGCTGACAGAAGCAGTAGAAAGCTACAAAGATAAATTTGAATCTGTAAGCATCGCAGAACCACTGTTAGGAGAAGTCGGTGACAGTGACGATGCAGTCAATGATGACAAAAAAGCAGTAGCAGAAGCCATCACAACAGAGGCAGTAAAAACTGCAGGATATGATGATCTGGATGCGGCAGAGGCAGACGGAACCGCATTCGTATTCATGGGACACGGAACTTCCCACACTGCAAAGATCAGCTACAGCCAGATGCAGAGCCAGATGAATGATCTGGGATATGACAATGTATTTATCGGTACCGTAGAAGGAAAACCGGAAGATACTGCATGTGAAGCAGTGATCGAAAAGATCAAAGAAGCGGGATACAAAAAAGTAGTGCTTCGTCCGCTGATGGTAGTAGCCGGAGACCATGCAAACAACGATATGGCCGGAGATGATGAGGATTCCTGGAAGAGCCAGTTCGAGGCATCAGGAGCATTTGACAAGATTGATACCCAGATCGCAGGACTGGGAGAGATCTCTGCTATCCAGGATCTGTATGTAGCACATACCAAAGCTGCAATGGATGGAAATGATGCAGCTGTTTCCGAAGAGTCAGAGGAAACAGCTGGCACACTGGAAGATGGTACTTATGAAGCAGAATTTGACACAGACAGTGGAATGTTCCATGTTAACGAAGCAAATGACGGAAAAGGTATCCTGACAGTAAAAGACGGAAAAATGACGATCCATATCAGCCTTGTTTCAAAAAAAATTGTAAATCTGTTTGTCGGAACAGCAGATGATGCGAAAAAAGACGGTGCTGATATTTTAGAGCCGACAACGGATACTGTAAAATACAGTGATGGAACCACCGACGAGGTATATGGTTTTGATGTGCCGGTAGAAGCATTAGATGAAGAATTTGATCTTGCAATCCTCGGCACAAAAGGCGAGTGGTACGATCACAAAGTAAGCGTTTCTGATCCGCAGGAGACAGATAACTAATAAATGGAGATTTGTATGAATAAAAAGAGAGTGACCGCAGTAATCTTATCCGCAATGATGTGCATGCAGATATTCACGGGATGCGGTGCAAAAAATAATGCCGCTGCAGTAGAAGGCGGGGCTGGTCAGACAGCCACGGAAAGTGCACAGGGAGCGGCAGGTACAGTCACAGAGGAAAATGCACAGACAGCAGAGGAAAATGTGCAGGGAACGGCAGATCAGGATGGAACAGAAGAAAGCATGACTGGAAATGATGCCGCAGAACAGGCAGACAGCACAGAAGTTTCAGTTCCTGAGGATGGCGAATATACGGTGGAAGTCACATTAGAAGGCGGCAGCGGAAAAGCAACTGTGGATTCACAGGCGAAAGTTACTGTGAAGGATGGAGTGGCATATGCGACGATCACATGGAGCAGTACGCATTACGATTACATGATCGTGAACGGGGAGAAATATCTCAATGAAAATGAAGGTGGAAACTCTACATTCACATTTCCAATTGATGGAATCCCATGTGAGATGGATGTGATCGGTGATACGACGGCAATGAGTACGCCGCATGAGATTGATTACACCCTGACTTTTCAATTTCCGGAAACGGCAGGTTTTAAAGACTTAGACTGCAATGGGCGTATGGAGTTATCCTACGCCGACCAGTTTGAAGTAGAACAATATGGTGCTTATAAGCTGATTACGATCGTGGATAACGGTCGTTTTTTGCTTGTGCCAAAAGGTGTCAAAGTGCCGGCGGATGTTCCGGCAGATGTGACAGTTTTACAACAGCCGCTTGAAAATGTATATCTGGTGTCGAGTGCGGTGATGGATTTAGTCTGCCAGATCGGTGCTGTCTCCGATCTGAAATATACAGGAGTAAAAGAAAAAGACTGGTATGTAAAAAAGGCGGCAGATGCGATGGCAGCGGGAAATCTGATCTATGCCGGGAAATATAGTGCGCCTGACTATGAACTTTTACTTTCCGGTGGATGCACGTTTGCGATTGAAAATACGATGATCACGCACAACCCGGAAGTGAAGGAAAAATTAGAAGAACTTGGGATCAAGGTCATGATCGAGCGCTCCAGCTATGAAAAGCACCCGCTTGGAAGACTCGAATGGATAAAGCTTTTTGGCGTTTTGTTCGGGAGAGAACAGCAGGCCAAAGCGTTTTTTGATGCGCAGGCAGCACATATTGAGCCGATTTTGGAAAAAGAAAAAACGGGGCTGTCGGTAGCATTTTTTGCAGTTGCATCGGATGGAACGATTACGGTACGGAAACCAAATGATTATGTATCATCAATGATCGAACTTGCGGGGGGCACTTATTCCTTAAATGGTTATGTCCCGGAAGAGGAAAATGCACTCTCCACATTAAAAATGCAGATGGAAGATTTCTATGCGGCCGAAAAAGATGCTGACATTCTCATTTACAATGGTACAATAGAGGGAGAACTGACATCGATCGCTGAACTGGTACAGAAAAACAGTCTGTTTGCCGACTTTAAAGCAGTAAAATCAGGACAGGTCTACACAACCGGAAACAATTTTTACCAGCAGACCAGTGGAACCTGTGATTTCATTGAGGATCTCAATAAGGTACTGAATGGGGAAACGGATGCAGAGTACCGGTTTTTGAAGAAAATCAACTGACAGGAATTCATATAAACCAGAGGAAATCATGAAAAAACGTTATATCATCTCTTTTGTTGTTGCAATTATCATATTATCGGTATTGTTTTTATGGAATGTCGGGGCGGGAAGTGTGGACATATCCACATCGGATCTGTTTGCAATCCTTGCGGGAAGTGGAAAAGATGAGACATTTTCACAGATCGTGTGGAAAATCAGACTGCCGCGCATCCTTGCTGCGATCTTGTTAGGAGGAGCACTGTCAGTGTCGGGATTTTTACTCCAGAGCTTTTTCCAGAATCCGATTGCAGGACCGTATGTGCTTGGAATTTCATCCGGCGCAAAACTAGTGGTGGCGCTTACCATGATTTTCCTGCTGGAAAAAGGCATTATGATCAGTTCCTTTGGCATGGTTATGGCTGCGTTTGTGGGTTCCATGCTTGCCATGGGATTCGTGCTTTTAATTTCATTTCGCGTGTCAAAAATGTCGCTGCTGGTGGTCTGTGGGATCATGATCGGTTATATCTGTTCCGCCATCACGGACTTCTGCGTCACATTTGCCAGCGATTCGAATATCGTCAATCTTCACAACTGGTCGATGGGAAGTTTTTCCGGCATGACATGGGAAAATATAAAAATGATCGTCGTGATCGTCGGCGCAGCAGTGCTTGTGACTTTTTGTCTGGCAAAACCGATCGGGGCATATCAGATGGGGGAGGCATATGCCAGAAATATTGGTGTCAATGTAAAAGTGTTGAGGGTCACGATGATTCTTTTATCAAGCCTTCTGTCTGCCTGCGTGACGGCATTTGCGGGACCGATCTCCTTTGTCGGAATTGCAGTGCCGCATCTGGTGAGGATGGCGACAAAAACAGCGCGCCCGATTATCCTGATTCCGGGGTGTTTTTTGTGTGGTGCAGTTGTGACACTTTTTTGTGACGGAATTGCAAGAACCGTGTTTGCGCCGACGGAAATCAGTATCAGCTCGGTTACGGCACTGTTTCTGGTGCCGGTCGTGATCGCAGCAATGTTGAGAAAACAGGAGGGGAGGTAGTCATATATGCAGGAGATCCGCACAGAGCATCTGACTGTCGGCTATGATAAAACACCTTTGATCGGGGATGTGAATCTTTCTGTCCGGCCAGGGGAGATACTGACACTGATCGGGCCGAATGGTTCCGGAAAATCCACGATCTTAAAGACGATTACAAAGCAGTTAAAGAAACTGGATGGAACCGTATTTTTGGGCGAAGCATCCATGGATGAATTAAAAGACAGCCAGATTTCCAGACGATTGTCCATGGTCATGACAGAACGCCTCCGCACGGAGCTGATGAGCGGCAGGGAAGTGGTTGCCTCCGGGCGTTATCCTTATACGGGAAGATTTGGCATCCTGTCAAAAGAGGACTGGGCAAAAGTGGATGAGGCGATCGCGCTTGTCCATGCAGGTGAAGTGCAGGATCAGGATTTCATGAAGATCAGCGACGGACAGCGCCAGCGTCTGATGCTTGCGCGGGCAATCTGTCAGGATACAAAAATCCTGATCTTAGACGAGCCAACCTCCTATCTGGATATGGGCTTTAAGATGGATATACTTACAAATATCCGCATGCTTGCAAGGGATAAAAAGATGGCGGTCATTATGTCACTGCATGAGCTTGACCTTGCGCAGAAAGTTTCCGATACGATCGCCTGTGTCAGAGGCGACCGCATCGACTGCGTCGGCACACCGGAGGAGATTTTTGCCGGAAATTATGTGCAGGAATTATACGGGGTGGCAGATCAGAGCTTTGATCCGGTGACGGGACAGATTTTTTTGTGCACGGGATATGAGAAGGCAGTTGTTTCGAGAGATTTTAGTGCAGAGAATTGCTCTGGCAAAAATTTTGGATGTGGTAAGAAGAATCCAGATCCGGTCAGTCCACAGTTTTTTGTGATCGGTGGTGCGGGCAGCGGCATCCCGGTATACAACAGGCTGTGGCGCGAAAACATTCCATTTGCAGCAGGGATCCTGCAGGAAAATGATGTGGAGTACAAAGCGGCTGTGGCACTTGCGTCAGAAGTTGTGGCAGAAAAGGCATTTTACCCGGTTGGACAGGATAAGGTGCAGGCGGCAAAGCAGCTGATTGACAGCTGTAAAAAATGTATCTGTGCGGTGGAAGAGTTTGGACCGTTAAATGAAGCGAACCGGGAGCTGGCGGAGTATGCGAGGAGGATTGGGAAGACTGGCAAAAACATATGAACAGTATACACAGAGATATCTTCAAAGCTATCCACGAAGGAAAATGGCTGAAAATTGAATATCTGAACAAAGAGGGCAGGCACACGAACTACTGGATCGGAATCCGGGACTTAGACCCACGGAACAAGACTTTAAAAGTGGACGGACTTCATCTCAACCGGTGCTCGATTGAGGGATACGATAAGATCTATATCGATTCCATCCTCTCGACCGAGATCGTGGAAGGCTCGTACTGCCCGGAGAATGAGCGGCTGATCGAAGATATCGCGCTGCACCCGGAACGCTACCAGAACCTTTTTGCAAACACGGCAAATTTAAAAATACTGAATTATCTGGAAATGTGCAGCAAACTGGATGCCACGCCGTATACGACCGATTATGAACTGGTGCGCTATATCGACGGAGATCAGGTGCGTGACGGGGAGTACCAGTTGTCGGAGGAACAGTTTAAAGAGATCGTGACAAATTTTCAGCGGCGCATGAACCGGGGCACGCAACAGGGGAAAACGCTTCATATTCAAAAGCTGGCACTAAATATTTTAAGTATCCATACAAAAAATGGATTGTATGTGCTGGCATACCGGAATCTGAATCTGGATGTAAAAAACAAGGCATTTAAACCGGATGAAGATATCACGATCTGCACGCAGTTTACCATAGGGGGAGAGCAGGAAAATATCCGAAGGTATTTAGATGCGGATGAATATGAGCTGTTATCCGATTTTGAAAAAAATCTTGAAAAAATAAAAGATGCGATTACAGAAAAAAACGGTGCACGGGCGGTTGTGGATGACATGCCCTATGTCATCGGACTTGGCATGGACTGTGCATTAAATCTGCATGAAGAGTATAAGGCGATTCTTGACATGTACGAAAAAGAGCAGGTGACTTTTCCAATCCGGGCATTTTTCGGCGATCTTTTGGAACGTCCGCGAAGAACGAAGGCATATCCGATCGCACTGTTAAACCAGAACATCAATCTCGACCAGCTTCTTGCAATTAACAATGCCATGAAATATCCGCTTGCCTATATTCAGGGACCACCGGGAACCGGCAAGACGAATACGATCTTAAACACGATCGTGACGGCATTTTTTAACAATATGACGGTACTGTTTGCGTCTTACAACAATGTACCCATAAACAATGTATTTGAAAAATTAAGTTCCCTGACTTATAAGGGAAAACGGGTCGCATTTCCGGTACTGCGCCTTGGAAATCAGGAAAAAGTAAAAGAATGTATCTGTTACATCAACCAGCTGCGGAGAGAGGTGCAGGGCATTAAGGTATTTTCTTCCACGTTAGATCGTCGAAAAGGTGATAGAATTGACCGGGCGAAACAGCTTTCCGGCAGGTTAAAGGAATATGAGGAAGTCTTAGACCTGACGGAGCGCAAAGAAACGTTAACGCAGGTCATGGAGTATCAGGAACGGATGAAAAATGTGGCGACGCTCTTTCATTTCCATACGGATCTGCAGGGGCGTCAGCTGCGGAATCTGGATGATAAAATCAGAAAGATCGGTGAGATATCTGAGCGGGATGCAATGGCTCTATTAGACCGCAATGAGGATGAATTTTACAGTTATCTGTATTATACCTCCGCAAAATACATCAAGGAGCTGGAAAGTAACAGGTTTCAGGATTTACGGAAAATTTTAGATGATGATGAAGATGTGAATGAGCAGGCAGCAGCATTTAACAAGTATCTGCAGAAATCGGAGAATGTAAAGAAGCTGCAGAAGGTATTTCCAATCATGATAACGACCTGCATTTCTTCCCATAAACTGGGTGAACCGGAACCGCTGTTTGACATGACAATCATGGATGAGGCGAGCCAGTGCAATGTTGCGGTCTCACTTGTGCCAATCATCCGGGGTGAAAAACTGATGCTGGTGGGAGATCCGCAGCAGTTAAAGCCGGTTATTTTATTGGACGAACTCACGAACCGGAAACTGCGCAGAAAATACCATGTTGCGGATGAATATGATTACCGTGAAAATTCCATTTATAAGACGTATCTTGCCTGTGATGCGGTCAGCGATGAGATACTTTTGCGAAATCATTACCGCTGTAATAAAAAAATCATAGACTTTAACAACAAAAAATATTATAACTCCAAACTTCAGGTGCAGTCCGACAGCAGGGAAAGACAGCCGCTTGTCTATGTCAATGTGGATGGCGGGCCGGGTGACATGAAGAATACCTCTCCGGCAGAGGTGGAGGAGATCATGCGCTATGCGGGGGAAAATCCTGATAAAAGTATTGCTGTCATCACACCGTTTGTGAATCAGCGGATACTGATCGAGCGAGGAATCAAAGAAAACGGATTTGAGCATGTCGTGTGCGGAACGGTACATGCATTTCAGGGAGACGAAAAGGATGTGGTGCTGTTTTCCACGGCGTTAAGCGACCGGACTGGAAAGGGAACTTATGACTGGCTCAAAAATAATAAGGAACTGATCAATGTCGCAACGTCGCGGGCGAAGGACAAGCTGATCCTTCTTGCGGACGGGAAAGAATTGGAGCGCCTTCATCAGGGAAATGAGGACGATGATCTGTACGAGCTGGTGCAGTATGTGAAAATGAACGGGGAATCCAAAATTACGGAAAAACATATCAGTTCGAGAGCACTTGGAATCCAGCCGTTTTCCACGGAAACAGAAGCGGCATTTATGAAAAACCTGACACATGCGCTGGAAAATATCTGGCTCACCCGGAATAAATATACGATTCACAAAGAGGTTGCCATATCCCAGGTGTTCCATGATAATGTCACTTATGATAATCTGTTTTATATGGGAAGATTCGACTTTGTTGTCTATGAAAAGAGGGGAAAAAGCGAGCTGCCCGTTTTTGCGATCGAACTCGACGGCAAGGAGCATTTTGAGGATGAAGTGGTACGGGAGCGGGACAGACAGAAAAATGAGATCTGTAAGGCGCACCATATGCAGATCATCCGCGTGGAAAACTCTTATGCAAGACGTTATCACTACATCAAGGAAATTTTGAATGACTATTTTGCGAAGGCACG